>Ga0310690_10008916_pt1 | contig 12646 bp, 28 predicted proteins | sample AusTroGonzalo_MG_2_FD_207661 | JGI IMG/M metagenome (GOLD analysis project Ga0310690, IMG submission 207661) | Bovine rumen microbial communities from tropical cattle in Woodstock, Queensland, Australia - Gonzalo_04 (v2) (version 2) | ecosystem: Host-associated > Mammals > Digestive system >...
CATCTGAAGGCCAAGACGATTGAGTTGGAACTGGAGCTAAAAGAGCTAAAACAATCCGTTGATACAAGTTTTGAGAAACACAGAGAACAGGATAAGACAAATGCAGTATTCAAGTCCGTAATGCTCTCGTTTGTAAATTATGAGATTGCCTTTTGTCTCCACACTGACTACAAGGACACTACGGACCTTCTGAATGCCAAGAAGGAACTCCAGGATTATCTGTCAGGAAAAGAAAAGGGATAGGAGGTGAACCATGAATCAGATTAAAGATAATACTTCCAAGTGGATCAAAGCTGCTGGAATAAGAGCACTCAAAACTCTTGCTCAGACAATGATTGCGACTATCGGAACTACAGCTGTCATGGAAAATGTTGATTGGAAGGTTGTTATTTCAGCTTCCTTGTTAGCTGCTCTTTTGTCTCTCTTAACATCTATTGCTGGACTTCCAGAAGTGGAGGAATAACTATGTCTGAAGTATTTGGAATTGATGTGAGCCACTATCAGGGTAAAATTGATTGGAAAAAGGTCAAGGATGCTGGAAAACAGTTTGCCATCATGAAATGCATGTATGAGGCACAGTCCCACAGAAAAGATGAGACCTTTGAGGAAAATTATCGTCAGTGTGGCATTTATGGCATTGCAAGAGGTGTCTATATTTTCATAGGCAGAGCATCCATTGCTGATCCAGAAAAAGATGCAAAAGCTCTCCTGGCTCATTTAAATGGCAAACCATTGGAATATGGCATATGGCTTGATTATGAGTCAGATTTCCTCAGAAAAGAGGGAAAAGAGAAAATCAAAAAGCTGACAAGATTATATGCAGACCTTTTCACAGATGCTGGATATTATGTTGGCATATACTGCAATCAAGATTGGTATGACCATGTGATCCATGATGACTTAAAAAAAGAGTTTGATTTTTGGATAGCCAGATATCCAAAGAATGATGTTGGCAAGTATAGTCCAACATCAAAGCTCAGGCCATCAAACAAGGCAGCAGTTGCTTGGCAGTATTCCTCAAAAGGACACGTTGATGGAATCGGTCCGGCTGTTGACCTTGATGTTGATTATGATGGGATTGTGAGTCTGATGGGCACAGCTCCAAAAAAGACCTATGCAGAGATTGTCCAGGAGGTCCTTGAGGACAAGTGGGGCACCAAGAACACAAAGCCTACAAGGAAAGAGCTGCTCACAAGAGCCGGATATGATTATGAGATCATAAGAAAAATGGTGAATGCATATTATGAAAAATAAACACATAAAACAGCTATATGGATTTGAGTTCTTTTGCAAAAAGGGCATATTTGCAGATCTTTTTGAGTTGCTGAAAGACATCTAAAAAAGAAACTTAAAAGTGAAATGAATATCTAAAAAGCTCCAGGGGATTGTTCCTCTGGAGCCTTATTTTTTTGCCTGAAAATAAATTTCGATAATCGTATCACTTTGAAATATTATTGTGGTATAATTTCGATAGTCGAAAGTAATACTAATAATTATCAAAGGAGATATAAATGAAAACCATAGCAATTGCCAATCAAAAAGGTGGAGTTGCCAAGACAACAACAACATATAACTTGGCAACAGCAAAAGCAATTGAAGGAAAAAAAGTGCTCATGATTGACCTTGATCCTCAGGCATCACTCACAATCAGCTGCGGAATCATTCCAGGAGATGATGCTCTTGGAGGCTACAACACTTGTGACCTTTTTGACCAGACAAAGGACCCTAGAAAGTGCGCCATGACAATTGATGCCTTGAGACTTGATAATCTTTTTATTATCCCATCAGACATTGACCTGGCTGTCACAGAGACAAAGCTGGTTGTAGGCAGAAATAGTGATGTGCAGCTAAGAAAAGCCATTAAAAAACTTGATCCTTATTTTGATTATTGTTTTATTGACTGTCCTCCGCAGCTTGGAGAGCTCCTCATTAATGCTCTCACTGCATCAAATGCTGTGATGATTCCAGTCAAAACTGAATTTTTATCCTATAAAGGACTGAATGCTTTGCTTGGAACAATTGAAGATGTCAGAACAGCGGACGGAGACAGGTCACTCAATCCTGATCTTGAGCTCCTTGGAGCAATTGGAACAATGTACGAAAAGACAGTCAATGACCACAGAGATGTTTTGGCGCTCATTGAAACAAAAGTCAGTGTTCTAGGAACAATCAAAAAGGCAGCAGCTGTCAACAAGACAATTGTTGATGGTGTTCCTGTTGTTGTTGCTGATAAGGATTCAGAAGTTGCAAGGGAATACTTTGAATTATCAAAAAAGATTTAAAGGTAATACTTTTTATAATCTAAAGGAATACTATAAATAATTAAAGGAGATATCAGATGCCATCATTATTTGATAAGGTCACAGAAAATGAAATCCATCAGGAAAAAACTCCAAAGGAAAAGACTGCGGTCAAGAAAATTGCAAAGAAAAATATCAAGGACAAGGTTGTCTCTGCAAAATTTAACAGTGATGTATATAAAAGATTTGCAGAGATAAACAAGGCAATGGGGATCACAAATAATAGTGCTCTCAATATGATCTTGGCAAAGTATGTCAAAGAGAATGAGAATTGGCTTGATGAGTAATGGTTACAAAAGCAACTATCTTATGGTCGAAGTCAATGTCATTATGGACGAAAACTGAAAAAAGTTTCGACTTTGACTCTTATATTAATTGTATTAATATTGTATTAATATTGTAGGGGACTCCAAACACAGTCACAGAGCGGTTTGCGAGAGTTTATGGTCGAAGTGAATGTCATTAAGGTCGAAGTCAATGTCATTATGGTCGAAGTGAATGTCATTAAGGTCGAAGTCAATGTCATTATGGACGAAAACTAAAAAAAGTTTCGACCATAAGAATAAAAGGAAATGTTGGAGGAGATATGGAGCAAGAGAAAAAGGAGCTGAGTGTCAAATATCATAATGATTTGAACAACATAAAAACAACCCAGCTCACAGAGGTTGATCTCAATGTGTTTTTTTCTTTATGTGCAAAGGCTAAAGAGAAAAACAGCACAGAGGTCAGGATTGATTTTGACACTTTTTTGGATATGTCAGGACTTAAAAACAAGTCCACAGTAAACACAAGACGAAAAATGATAAATTTCATAGATAAAAAGTATGAGATTTTGAGAAAGTTGGAATATAAAAGCAAAACAGACAGGTCCTTGAAGAGATTCCCATTGATAAATAAGTTGTGGGTGAATGAGGATGATGATTTCATAATGCTCAGGATTGATGATGAATTTCTTTATATTCTGAATACAGAAAAGGATTTCACGAAGTTTATTCTCTCAAATTTTGTTGGTATAAATGGGAAATATGCCAAAAACTTATATAGATTGCTCATGAGATATGATGACACAGGATGGGCAGATTATACGCTGGAGGATTTCAAGGATTTCATGGGTATTCCAGAAGGGTACAGAGCCAAGGATGTGGTTGATAAGATAATAAAGAAATCTCTTGATGAGCTGATTGATAGGGGACTCATGACTGAGATTAGATATGAGATAAAAAGATCTCACAGGAAAGGAAACGAGATAAAAGGATTTCACTTTGATTTCAAGACCTGTGTCAATGATGATATGCCTGGTCAGACAGGAATGTCAGATGCTAACAAAGAGATGTCAAAATATAAAGCTCTTAAAGATAAAGAGCGCAGCAAATACCAATTCAATAATTTTCCTCAGAATGATAATAATTTTTCTGAGCTGGAAGATAAATTGCTTGATAATTAAAAGTAATACTAATAATAATCATTTGTGATACAAATAATTATTAAAAGTCGGAGGATTATCGCCTCCGACTTATTTTTTCGTTTTGTTCTTTTATCTGTCTGTCTAGTTGTTCTCTCTGCCGGATCATGTCATCCAGCTCTTGGATCATCTGCTCTTTTTCATGTAAAAAGTCATCTAATTCTGGGCAAGTGTCCCAGCCATACATCATATTTGGTGTCACAGAAAAAAGCTCACACAGCTGGTCAACAATCTCCACATCAGGATTGTTGACTCCCTTTTCCCAATTAGAAATCACATTTGGACTGCGGTGGACTTGTCTTGCAACATCTGCCTGTGACATTCTGCGGAGCAATCTGAAATTTTTAAGATTTTCTGACAATAAACTCATAAATAAATCCCTCTTGTGCATTTTCCACAACTTATGAAATGCAAACTTTTGAAAAACTGATGTAAACATACTATAAATTTCTATAATCGAAATTTAGTACAACATCATTTTAATATCCAAAGTCAGTTGATTCAATAATCTACACTTTTTCGTGAATTTGTACAATTGCATTCTGAAAAAATGAAATCTAAAATTTTTATATAAGAATTTCGCAAGTCTAAAATAAGGAGGTTAATGATGGTTTACCAAAATGTGGCTAGAGAAGTACAAAGGCAGAAAATTCCACAGTCAACTCTAGCAAAGGAAACAGGAATCAGTCCCACAAAGATATCACTGACATTTTCTGGCAAAAGGAAAATGACACCTGAGGAGCTTTTCAAATATTGCCGGTATCTTGGCAAAGATCCTGACTATTTCAGTGATGATCTGGGAGCAAAGGAGGAAAAATGCAAAGAGGATGGAGATGTGACGGATCAGGGGGAATGGTCCGAAAGCATGAAATTGGAAAAAGTTTAAAAATTTTGATGGGGGGGATGATTGTCGGCTTGATTCTTACAAGCCATATCACAGTGATGGCATCATGCCAGCGCTGTTCTAATCATTCAGAGTCGGATGATGGAATCCCAAAAGAAATAAAAGAATATTGTGAAGAGATTGGAGAGGAATTTGACATATGTCCTGAGCTCTTGGAGGCAATTGCTTGGCATGAGTCAAGGTTTATCCCAACAGTCAAAAACAAAAATTGTTGGGGACTATGCCAGATAAATGTGAAAGTCCATGCCACAAGGATTGAAAAATATGACTACACCTCAGAGGATATGCTCACATCCTATGCCAATATCAAAGTGGCAGCAGATCTCCTGGCTGAATTATATGAGACATATGGGGATGATAATCCTATTGTTTTAAGTCTCTATGCTGGAGCCGGATGGGATGCAGTGGAAAAATACAAGGAATATGGCTTTTTGACACCGTATGTTGATGAGATACTGACTAAAAGCGCATATTATGAGCGCTTACATGGAAAATAAAAAAAGAGTTTGCGCTGACACACAAACTCTCATGTGATGGGGTTGAAACTTGGGCAAGAGCCAACTCCATCACACAGTATATCAGAGTGCGTGAGGATTCTCAATTATCTTGATATTCACAAGTTATTTTCCATAAAGCCAAGAAAAAAAGAGCTTGGGGGGCAAGCTCTTTTAAGGGGAGAAAATAAAATTCTGTTTTCTTATGTTAGGGGAATAACTCTCCAACAATTATTATATCACATTCTCCCTTTGAAAACCACAAAACAAGGCACTTTGAGGGACTTTTCTCGGAACGATTAAAAATATTAAAGTTATCGACAAGTGTCAGGATCCAGAAAAATATGACAAGGGAGTCACAAAAATGTATATCAACAAAGTACAGATTGCTGGTGACTATGTCCTTGTGTCTAATTACAGTCCAAGAGGCTTTGGTGGCAGAGGAAAAAAGAGGCAGAAAAAAGCCAAGGAATCACCAAAAGCCATGGTGAACTACAACAGGCACAAGAGAGCAGAGAAGCTCCAGCTGCTGATGCTCCTCAATTTTGATTGTGGCTATCATATTACGCTTGATTATCCCAAGGATAACAGGCCACAGACCTATGAGGAGGCAGAAAAGAACCTGACAAGATTCCTCCATAAGATGTCCAGGAGGATAAAGAAATATAAAAAATTTAAATATATAGCAATCACGGAGAGAGGAAAGCGCAGGGAGGCGCTGCATCATCACATGGTCATTGAGGGAGATCCTCTATTGCTCCAGGAAATCACAAAGGTATGGGGAAACCACATCAAGATCTCACAGATGTATGAGGAAGGAGCCTATAAGGACCTTGCTGATTATTTTGTTAAAGTCGAGACCAAAGAGGAGCAGGCCAAAGGCCGTAGCAAATATCACAGGAGCAGAAATCTCAAAGAGCCGACAGTCCGGACCAGACTTGTAAGCGGAGGGATAACAGAGGATCCTGTCATCCCAAAAGGATATGAGCTTGTGAAGGATTCCGTTGTAAATGGATTCAATGAATTTGTTTTTATGAGATTCCAGAGCTACATGATCAAAAAGAAAAAGCCTGTGATGCCTCCCAGGAGAGTCGGTGAACAAAAAGAGGGCAAAAAGTGCACAATTTGGGAATCAATCAAGAAAATATTCAGGAGGCGCTAGAGGATGACAACAGAAATATTTGTCCTGGGAGGGACCAAGAATCCAGCGGTCCAAAAAAGAGCCCTGGCAAGATGGATGATTGTCTGTGCCTTAAGTTCTGGAAAAGTGGAGAAGAGGGATGGCGTTGTCTGCTTAGAGAATGCGACCACAAAGAGAGCTGTCCTTGTGGCGCTGTCGCAGGCTCTTCAGAGATTCAACAAGGCAGCAGTCCTGAAGATATACATCTCAGATGATTATGTGAGAAACAGCCTGGTCAATGGATGGACCATGAAGTGGAAACAGAATAACTGGCACAAGATAAGATACAATGGGCAGCTGGCCCACCAGGAACAATGGAAAATGATCCAGGCTCAGCTGGCAAAACATGCTGTGGCCTTTGCACAAGCGGAGGAGCTTGATAATCAATACATCAAAGAAATGGAATGGAGGAACAATCATGTCAGAAACTGAGAAAAAGAATGTTGGTACCTGTGCCTTTTGCGGTCAGACTGCAATCATCCAGACTGTTGGAGAAGTCTCACAGGCTGAGCTGGATGCAATGGCAACAGACAAGTGTATGTGCAAAGAGGCTCAGTCAGAGAGGAGAAAAAAAGAGCGTAGGCAGAAGATTGAGAAATATGTTGGAAAGCACTTTACAAAAGAGAAAGTTGATTTTGTGAATGCTGCCATTGCCCTTGTAGAGGGCTTTGAGTTTGACAAAGTTTCCATGAATTATGATGCCAAGACCTGCACAATCTGGATGGATTCTGATTCATATCTGCACATCAAAATCCAGCACAGAGAAGATGATGAGCTAAAGTGCTGATGCATAAGCGGACAAAAGCCTGTGGAATAGGCGAAAAGACAAAGCAGATTGTATATAAAAGGGATGATGGATTATGCATCTTTTGTTGTCGGTATGGCAAGCCTGAGGCCCATGTCATACCAAGGTCACAGGGAGGTCTTGGAGTCCCTCAGAACATCATCACAGTTTGCAGAGAATGTCATGACAAGCTGGACAATTCAACCGCAAGAGAAAAGATGCTCAAAGAGGCAATCATATATCTCAAAGGTTTTTATCCAGGTTGGAATGAAAAAGATGTGATTTTTGAGAAATGGCAAGAAGACAAAGTAAAAGAGCTAATTGAAAAGGCGAAACCTAGAGAAAATCAGCAAATAATCAAAAATCTTGCAGAAAAACCGCAAAAAGACAAAGAACAGCAACCAGAGGGATTTTATTTTTTGGAGGAATAGTGATGGGAGAATACGAAAAGACAATCTGTGAGCTATTTGATAATTGCCCAAATGGGCAGCAGATCAGAGCGATTGCCGGAATGTATCACATTGATGTTGAGGATGTAAAAGATATTCTCAAGGCCAATGGAAGGAAGCTCCCCAGAGGTGGCAGACCAAAAGCCATCATCAAGGAATCAGCTCCACAGGAGGAAAAGCAAAAAGAGGCACCTGTTGCCAACATTCCAGATGCTGTCAAAAATCTTGTATTCAACAGGATTGATGACCTTGAAAATCAGCTCTCAGACATCAATGAGCGGATAAAGAAACTTGAGAGCGCAAGGCAGCAGATCACATCAGAATACAAGGTGCTGGCAGATTATATCTCATTGCCTTTTGGAGCTGGGAATTTATCACACAAAGGCTCTGACAATATGATTGAAAGTCCTCAGGCTGATGCCTGAGGCAGAGAGGAGGAGAAATGGGGAAAAGGCACATGCCAAAATCCTCAATTGCAGAGCGGTCCAATGACTTTGCAATTGATGGCATGATTTACATGCAAGAACAGGGACGAAAAGACATCAAACTCTCAAAGGCCATGACAAGACCAGCCTATGCATATACAAAGATTGAGCAGAAAAAAGTCATTGCACCACCAATGTGTGAGGGCTGTGGTTATTTTTACCAAGCTGAGGACATGCCAAAGGCTGATTGCACATTCCCATGGTTTGATCCAGAGGATTATGACCTTGCTGCATATGATTATCTCCCATGCAAGGAGGGACTGACATATGAGAAGGACTGACAGACATCTCACAGATCAGGAATGCAGAGAGATTCTTTTGGAGATTGTAAGGATGGTCATTGACACCTATGCCAGGCCAATCAGAAAAGGCTTTGCAGCAAGATTGAGCCAAGCCGGATATGACCTTGTGGGCATATTAAGAAGTCACAGAGTAATCAGTCCAGGAGAGCAGAATGAACAGGAGACCTTAGAGCTATGATGGAGCAATTATCCTTTGCGCCAAATGGGAATATATACCCATGTCCATATAGATCTCACTGTCTGAACCATCCAGCCGGATGCTCAGGAGAGAGTCATTGGTGCAAAAGGATTCCAGACGAAAAAGAAAAAGAGCGCTGGGAGCGGATAAGAGACAGAGCAAAATTGGAGGAATACAGATGACAAAGCCTGATGCATATGATTTTCACAGAGATTGTGCATATTTTGAACAATGCAAGAACTTGAGAGATTATTGGAAAGCATTGACAGATAGAAAATTCTTAAAAGCCAATTATGGAATCAGAGACATTGATATCCAATTCTTGTATGCTTTTGCACCTGAGCACGTTGTGAGGGATTGGAGAGAATGGAGAGGGAAAGCAGATGGACCAGAACAGACGGAGGAATAATCCTCAGGACATGAGCATTGTTGAACAGCTGGAAAAGATAAAGGAGGAAATGTGTGACGGATATTGCAAATATATCATGCTCAATGGAAATGGAGACCTGAGCAATGACGGATTGATGGAGAAATGCAATTCCTGTCCATTGAATAAGCTATGAATGCAAGAATCACCGAAAAGGTTTACAAGAGAAAATTTCAAAAGTTTTATGCACCAATAATGAGCCAGCTCACACATGAGAAGGTCCCACCATCAAGAATCAAATTTGAGTACAGAGATGAGCCTGATGCCCATGTGCTGATTGCACTGTGGAGAGGTTATGAGTTTACTGTCACATTTACATCAAAGGAGGAAAAGTGATGGATATAAGTGCAGTTGAGAATCTAATTGACAAGATTGCTCTTGAGAAATAAGTGAGGCAAGTGAGAATTGGGAGTTGTCTGATGGCAAGGAGGCCCTTGTATATAAATTAGCATATAATGATGGGATTCTTGACATGGCTGATAGATTGAAGGCTTGGTTTGAAGAAAACACATCAGCTGGAGAGGAGAAAGACAAGAATGGAGCAGATCAAAGGACAGATTGAGCTTTTTGAATATCTTGAGGAGCTCCAGACAGCTCATCCTGTTGAAATCAAGAATTTATGTGATGATGCTTTTTGTCCTGTCTGTGGAGATGGGATTGATGAGTTCAAGTGGATGGATTGTGACAGATGTCCATCATGTGGTGCAAGGATATCCTGGGAACCATGGCACAAGGCAAATGATGAGGACAATCTGAATCTTTTTGGAGAAAATTGGAGGGAGAAATTTGGGAAAATGTTGAAATGAGTGACGGACAAATAGGAGTGCTGATTTTGATTGTTGTCCTGGTCCTCATCATTAGGATCATGGACAAAGAATGTGGAGGAGAAAAATGACAGAAATTATTGGATTGATAGGTATGGGATTTTTTGGAGTATTATGTGGACTATTTCTCTATGCTGTCATAAGCAAAAAAAACAAAGAAATGGATGATTTGACAAATCCAATGGTCATCTCACCACAAAAGCTCCAGAGGCACACTCTGAGTGTGGCAATAATCCGTGACAGATATTTGGATGATCCTGTTGAGACTGTTGCCAGGGTAAAAAAAGAGTTTGCCAATGAGATTGTAAAGCTGGTTGAGGACAACATTGAGGTTGAGAATGACAGATATTCTAATCACATAAAATTCTATGTTGATATATGGACCAAGGAGGCAGCAGATGGAAAAAGTCAAGTTTGATAAGTTGAAAGTCGGAGATGTCATGAAAGATAAGAGATTCCGATATCTAGTAACAAAAATCGAGTCAGAAAATGGTCAGATTCTGGCATTTAATGACCATTTTAATAATGTTGTTATGAGCCATGATTATGCAGAACATTAGCGGTGCAAGGATGATTAAGGAGAATGAAGATGTCAACCGATGATGAAAAATTATTAAAACCTTGGCCAAAGAAGGGGAAGAGTACGAACCTTACTACATACGCAAAGAGAGAATATATCCTAATACAGAATTTAGTGATGATTCCATGAAGGATTACATGTGGAATAGGTGGGGAATTAAATGAGTTTACAGGACAAAATTCAGAATGCAAAGCAAAGTACCTGGCCATCAGAAGGTCTTCCTAAGTGGCAGATCAGGATAATAATGTGGTGGGTCAGAGTTAAAGCTAAGATAGAGAGGATAACATTATGGACAAAACACTAATTAACACAAAACACTTCTCACTGTATTTCAGCACATTACAGATTGGAGTAGGAGTGTTCTTTGTTCCCGAACACAAGACACTTCACATTACTTTGTTAATGATAGAGTTTTGTTTCTATTTTGGGAGATATTAGAAGATGGGAATGACGATTGACACAGTTACTCAATGGTTAAAAATACAGAGACAGAATCTCAAGGACTTTCCAGAAGTAGGAAACGACAAAAAGATAGAATCATTAGACACTGCAATCTCTTATCTGGATGATCTGCAAGAGGTTAAAAAGGTAGTAGCAAAGTGGGAAACCGACAATTTCACAGCCATAGATGGATTTGCTTGGGATTGTATGAAAGAAATAGCAGACATTGTGGATGAGACAGAAAGTGAGGGAAAGTAAATGAGTGAATATTTCATTGAGGTACTAAATAGAGCATTACTAATGATTCCCTCATTTTTGTTCGGATTAAGTATTGGAATGCAAATAAAAGGCAGAAAGTGAGGGCACATGAAGAAAAAGACAGCGTCTCCATGCAATGAGGATTGTTTCAATTGTCCATTTGATGACTGCATTGTTGATGGCCTTGGCAGATCATCAGCTCCAGCTCCTCCAAAAGAGTTGTCAATGGATCCAAGGAACATCAGACGGAGGGAATATTGGAGACAAAACTCTGAGATGCTCAATGCCAAGAAAAGAGAGCGTTATGCCAAACACAAGGAGGAAATCAATGCCAAGCGCAGAAAAAAAGCCAAAGAAAAAAGAGCAGCCAAGGCAGCAGACTAAGGGAAAGCCTAAAATCCGATTGAGTATCGTGATTCCCTATTACAATGCTAAAGAGTACACAGATGAGCTTTTAGACATCCTGGCAAAACAGATAATAAAAGGTGTGGAAGTTATCCTGGTAGATGATGGTAGCATTATGCCATATGAGACAAAATATAAAGGTTGGATAAAAGTCATCAGAAAAGAAAATGGAGGTTGTGCTAGTGCAAGAAATGTAGGCATCAACAAGGCAGCAGGCGACTACATTTCATTCATTGATGCTGATGACATGGTTCCAGACTACTTTATTGAGAAAATCCTTGAAAAGACAAAGGAAAAGCCCTATGACGTTATAGATTTTTCATGGAGATCCCTGTCAAGCGAAGGAGCACAATTTAACAGGGTAGTCACATCTGATGATAAATGGCTCCCAAATCCAAGTGTATGTACCAGAGCTTTCAAAAGGAGCTTTATAGGCGATAACAGATTCAATGAATACAAAGACACCACAGAAGATGAGGACTTCTCTCGTAAAGTAGGATTTTTAGACCATTCAAAAGACTTTATTCACGGCTCAATCTCAGAATACATGTATTTCTACAGAACAGCTGTGACTAATTCAAAATCAAAGCGTTTCAGACAGGGCCTCATGAAAACCAAGAGAATCACATACTATTATCCAGTAGTCACTAAGAACATGACAGCTCTTTTGGAAGAGATCAAGAAGGAAGATGAGCACAATGAAGTGTGGCTTTTGACAAACAAGTGCGAAATCCCTGAGTTAAAGCGTTATTGTCAGATTGCAAAGCCATTTAAACTCTGGACTCATTATCTCCGTGGTGAACATTACGCTGGAGCAACAGTTATTACTCCACCACTAAAGTCAGATGTAGTTGTTTATGTGGAACTGACTAATCCAGTTGGAGGTATTGGAACATTTATCTACAATTTCTGCTCTGTGATGCACGATAAAGTTGACATCATTGTCCTTCATGACAGAATGGATCCTGCACAGGTAAAAAGACTAGAGAAGCTTGTCAGAGTTGTCAAAAATGAGCCTTCAATCTCTATCACTTGTGACACAATCATCTGTAACAGGCTTTTTGATAAGATTCCGGCTGGAGTCACTTATAAAAAGTCCGTGCAGATAAATCATGCTTGCAAATTGCCTTATCTGATTCCTCAGCGTGACTACAACGTCAATGTCTCTCAGGC
>Ga0310690_10008917_pt1 | contig 12645 bp, 19 predicted proteins | sample AusTroGonzalo_MG_2_FD_207661 | JGI IMG/M metagenome (GOLD analysis project Ga0310690, IMG submission 207661) | Bovine rumen microbial communities from tropical cattle in Woodstock, Queensland, Australia - Gonzalo_04 (v2) (version 2) | ecosystem: Host-associated > Mammals > Digestive system >...
TTCCACTCTGAACGGGAGGAAATACTCCACCTGCGTATGTCCACGCAGTGGGGAATCTCAGCACATTGGAAGTCGCAGCCTGAAGCTGAAGGGCATTGATCTGATTCTGCATATCTGCCATCCTGTTAGCAGACAGAGCATCAAGAACCTTCTGAATCTGAACAGTGGTGTTGTAGTTGACACCATCAATGGCACGAAGTGTATTGCAGCAGCAGTTCTGCATTTCGCCACTCAACGCACCAAGGGCATTCTCAACATTGCCAAACTCACGAATCAGAGAAGCATTGCCGTCCTTGATCGCAGAGATCGCATTGGTTGCGTTGGCAGTACTCGCAGCAATCGTCTGAGCAGTGCCGTTAGTCACCGCAGACAGAATGTCACGGGTCTGTGCCATCGTGTTCTGGTTGTCGAATCCACGCTGCATATCAGCAGACAGGGCATTCGTGTTTCCGTTGCCACCGAAGAATCCACCGCCGAACCCACCACCTGCGAGAATCAGCAGAGCAAAGATCCAAATGAGAGCAGAACTCCCACCGAATCCACCGTCACCCATCGGCATGACCGGAGTAATACCTGTGCTATCCATGTTTAAAATCTCCTTTCTTTTTTATTTTCAATGCTAATCCGTACGCTATTAACATTAAAAATTCGCCATTATTTCAACATATCCAGGATGTCCTGTGGATTGACACCCATCTTATCTGCCATCGAATAGAAAGCAGTTTTAGGGTCACCACCGGATTGATGAACATAGTCCATTACCTGTTTCAACTGAGGATTCTGCATCATCATTTGATTGAGCATTGCCTGTGGATTCTGTGACCCGTTGACCATGCCCATCAACTGCTTAACCTTCGACATCATCGGACTTGACTTTGCGATTTGCTGAAGTATTCCTGGTATTGCCATTCATGATCTCCTCCAATCTTTTTTCAACTGTCTGAAGTCTGTTTTCAAAACTTCCATAATCCGGTTGCGGTTCAGACTTGTGTGGAGTAATGTCATAAGCAGAAACCGTCTTGTATCCTGCTCCGTCTGATGTGACAAGCCAAACCATCAGACCTGATTCGTCAAGCAGCAATGCACTGCTGTTCGCACCAAGGCTATATGCTTTAGCACCGTTTTCGCCATTGACCCTTGTCACCTGTGTTTGTGGAAGTGTCTGCTGTGGCATCTGATTCTGTTGCATGAAACCGTAAGGATTAAAGAACTGACTCTGATAACCCATCATAGTCTCACCCCTTTCTGCTAAAATTGTGCAATAAAAAAAGACCCCTGAACATGTCAGGAATCTGTAAGTTTTACGGCATTTTATAGGCAATTTATTTCAGATGAGAGAATAGAATCTTTTCGCCTTTCTGCAATCTTCGCCACACAGTTTTGTCATCCAAATCGACCTTGGCTGCAATCTCACCTATTGTGTTGCCGTCAACCAATCGGAGATATAACATCTGCCTGTCGGTTTTATTGTGAATGACATCCATAATCAATGCCTTTATTTCAGCATTGCCATACTCATGGCGAGACGATACCTTTGGCATTGGCAAGTTCCACAATGACGGCATTCATGTCTTTGATCGTATTGAGCCAAATGTTTGTGCGGATTGTGTATGCGGTCACAAAGATGATGACAATCAGCAGGAAAGTAACGCATACAAACAGAGTGGTCTTGTGCGCCCTTTCATTATCAGCATCCTTGTGCAGCATGGCATTTTCATGTGCAAAGAAAGATATGCATGGTTCTGCTTTCTTTTCGCAAGTACTGCATTTTGTATCGTTGTTTTCCATAGTTATCCTCCAATAAAAATAGTGATTCTATAAATGGCAAGATTGCGACGTTAAATATTCGATCTATTTTTAATTAGCCTTTAATTAGCGGATTCGTAACTTAAAAAATTCGGCATTTTTTTAAATTAGTTTTTCTGCGTTAAATGTGGCAATGGTCACTTTACGCTTGCTATTTTGAATTTTCCACAAGTTGTTTTTTTCCGCATTTTGTGCATACCATCATTCCACGGGAAAAACTACCATAAAGCAACGGACTTGTAGGAACGTAATCATGCAGACAACCAAATCTTCTAAAAAGTGTTCTGATTATCTTCAGCATATAAATCACCTCAAGTTTATTATACCATACTTTCTATTTTATCGGTCACCTTAAACCTACATTAAACTACCTTAAAATGGTCACTTTAAGTACGTTAAATGGCAATTGTGCGAAATGGGTAAATATCGGCAGTTATTACGGATATGAATCCAATGGCACAGGTTCAACAAAGGACAGAATCATTGTAAACCCTGTTACAAATCTGCTTTGCCTTACGATTAACGGGTCTGATACATATTTCAAACTGACACCATATACACCTTAATCAGCAAGATTGCGGATAACGGTGGATATGATGTTTCAGCAGGATCATGATTTAATACGCATCCGTTGCTATTCCGTACACGTTAGCAATGTCTTTATTACTTGAAATCATCAAGTACGTTCCGCTTTCGTCAATCGAACACGGAACAGGATAACCTTGTTGATTAGTTGCATACAGACTCAAAGCAACCTTGCCACTTCCGATAACACTATCAACAGTAACTGCTCCGTAATATCCACCCATTGCGTTTGAGGCGGCAGATAAACTTATGCTCAACTTTTTGACCAAATAAATGTTCTTTATCTTCCCCAACTTACCATTTAACGAATATCCTTGTGCAGCACTCAAAACCTTTGTGCTATCGTTCGTTGTCAGATTGTCTACAATATCACTCTTTGGCACTACCGCTTTAATAGTTCCACTTGCCATTATTCTTCACCCCCGTTATTCTCTTCCTCTTCGACTACCGGATCAGGAAGTTCAGGCATCTCACCAATCTTCCGCCCTTCAATTTGCATTCCACTGTTAATCTTAATCAGTGAAACAATAGTCAGAGGTCTGCCATTAGACCTTGCGGTTTCACCTTCACTACAGGCAGAATAGAAAGCAGCATATGCCTTTGCTTCAGCTTTAACCAGGTCATCATTATTCTGATGTGAGTCAAAAGACTTTGGATAACCGGACAGATTGTTATACCCACCGGAAGCATCCACAACCTTTGCAACAACCTCATAGATTTCTCTTTTCATTTCCTCTCTCTCCTTATCATTCTGGTATTCCGAAAACCAAATTGTATTCACCCTGTGGAATGCTACCCGTTCCTACTCTTGAAAGATCCAAATGGTGTGCCGATGTTGACCATGAAATATCTTTTGTGTCGCAGAAATAATCATTAAGCAACACATGGTCTGATGTTAAACCGACAACATTTTTGCCATAAATTGCAGAACTACCGGAAGCGGTAAATTTGTAAATGATTATATTATTGAATCCCATTTACATCACCGCCCATTAAACATCATTGCACAAGAACAATGTCATAGCAGGAATCCCACCACTACAACTCAATGTAATGCTTCCTGCTGAAGTAGTCCATGAAATGTCTGCCGTAGGCTTTTCGCTTGCCGTGTTATAAACATAGTAGTCAGCAGTAATATTACTGTCATTGATCGTCACGGATGTGTTTGACGAAGCAGAAACAGAAAGCACTATTGCCTGTTTGGGAACACTGACATTTGCATATCCATCACAACTTGTCGTACCGGAAGCAGTAATGGATTTCGTACCGCTGTTTGCCTGTGCTGTATAATACGCATCACTTGCATAGTACCCTGCACCAATTTTAATCTGATTACCACGGTTTACTGTTCCTGACGATGTTCCACCGGATGTATTGTTCGTGATTATTCCGTTGCCGATGCTACCGGAGATTTCACTCCCGTCTGCTTTGTGGGCAGTATATCCACTGAGCATTGCAGCAGCGACAACGGAGTCGCCACTCACATCATCAAACCTTGCCGTTCCACCGCCTGTCTTTGGCAGAAGCACCGCAGGAACATCTGGATAACTTGCTCCAAGCAGTGTTATATTTTGCGACATAATCTCACCACCTTATGCGATGGAGAGAATTTTCGTTGTGCCATCCTGTGAGATAGACGGAAGAGCAAGCGTTCCTTGGACACCAAAGATCGTAACACCGGACTTGATATTGGAAGCGACAAGGTATTCAGAACCACTGATTGTCTGTGCTCCACTCAGATACTGACCGGAAGCAATGGTCTGGTCACTTGTTCCAGGAGTATAGGTAGTTGCACCAAGACTTTCAATATTACCCGTAATCTTACTGCCGTTTACATAAGCAGTTTCATTCTTGAGGATCTTCGCAGCAGATGCACTCGCATCAGAAGTATCCATGAATTTAGCAGTGCCACCACCGGAAAGAGGAATATCTACCTCCGGTACATCTGAATAAGTAACCCCGTTGATAACTACACTCTGTGCCATTTTCGTTCATCCTTTCTGTTTAGGTAATCGTGATAATACTGCCGTTGTATGTGACCAACCCGTAGTTCCTTGGAATCGGATTGATCGTGATATTGTCCAACACTACTTTTCGTGATGTTACAACCGTCTGTGTCTGCCTTGTCGGTGTAAACACTGTTTCACCTTCATAAACAGGGTATTCCGTTTCACCGTCACCGATGGTCAGTGTGAACGGACTACTGCTGTCTTCAATAACAAGACCAAGTGGTAAACTGTCATCAAGGACAAGAATCAGGTCATCGTTCATTTCACTCACCCTTCGTTGTAGTAGTGTGTGACTTCTTTATCGAGGATGAACCTACCGAAGAATGTCTTTTTGATAAGTCCATTCTTGACAATCTCGATGTCAAAAGCATAGTCACCATAGTTCATATTGTTTGTGTCTTCAGGCATAATGGTGAACTGATACTTGCCTGTTTCAACCTTGGAAATCCCACCCGTTGACAACCGTTTCTGAACGATAAAATCTCTGTCATCTGCCGTCTTTTTAACAGTAAGATAAATCTCGTCAGGTTCAGTGGTGAATGTTTCCCCACTTGGGTTTTTCAGCAGAAACTGCCGTGATTCAAGATCTCCCCTTGCCATGCGAATCTCCATGCACTCACCCCCGTCCTTAATAGAATTTGGCTAATTGGATATATGCATCAGTGGTAGCACTGATTGTTCCCGTTATGGTAAGCGAACCGGAAGCAGTAGTGAATGCCCAATCGGACAACTGTGCAGCAGTATTTGAAAGCACAACATCTGTTATCCGATGGTTAGCGGTTATCTTTGAATTGCTGACGGTGTGTGGCAACGCAGAGAGACTTGATATCGTAATGAAAATGCATGAATTTCCAACGGCATCATCAAGAATGTCATAGTTCCCGTTGATGTCGAGAACGGATACATCCTCTGTTCCTGCTGGCTTTTTTAAGTTAAGGTTTGTTGTGTAACTTGCCATCAAGCACAACTCCTTTCGTGATTATTTATCCATCCCATCACTGCCTGTTTTGTTATCTCACCGCCATCAAAACGTTCCCTGTTTACTGCCTTGATAACCATGTCAAACATCTCAGGCTTGCAGGAATAGAATTGCTCCCTGTGTGCATCAAACCATGCCCACACTCTTGCTTCGTGTTCGCTCTTGTCCTCCGTGATACCAGGGGCAAGGTTCAGAGTGTAGTAGGAATCGCACATAACCCTTACGCACATCGTGTTATACTGATCGATCAATCCATGCTTTCTGAACTCTTCAGCAACGTAGATGTGCCTTTGGAAGAAACTCTGCAAGTTCTTAAACCGGATGTCCGGTCTGTTGCAAAGGCTTCCTTCTCTCGCAATGTAGAGGTAAATCGGACTATCGCACCGGATCTTTCCGATTCTCTGATGGTCAATCTCCATTTCAATCAGTGCGAGGAAAGCAGAATCTTCACACCATGTAAGTTGCTCATTGAACCGGATGTTATGGTTGATCAGGAAATCCCTGTTGAACAGTTTGTTGTGGACAAACACCGGATCTCTGTTGTCTCTCTTGTGCAGTGTGTTGTTCCCTTTTGTCATATCCTGGAACAGCAGATCAAACCACAGCAGATCGTAACTGTCAGTGTCTATCACGCTCGTGATGTCCTTCAGTGCAAACGCATTGGCAAACATATCATCAAAGTCATGCCACCGTATCCACTTCGCACTGCTGTGTTCAATGCACCAATTTCTTGCCCTTGCAATTCCGCCATGCGGTAAGCAGACCTGTTTGACCTTAAACGGATAGGATTCAAAATACTTTTTAGGAAACCGTTCGCTTCCATCATGCACAAGCGTAATGTTAATCTGTTCCCAATCAACCATCCGTTGCAGTGCAAGCATTTGGAATCCCTTTTCTCCAACACTCCAAGGTTCTGTCCAATGCGTTATGAACAAGTCAAGCAGTTTCATGCTTATCCCTTTCTCATGACAAGATTGCAGTTCCCAAATTCATGACTCGCAGCGTAGATATCGGTGTACCCTTCATAAATGTGTTCATTGCCGTGATTCATCGCAACAATCCTTTCCGTCCTATTTTGGTCTGAAAACAGCATCACACCCTGTATGACGGTCATGTTATCGAGATAGACAAACAGGTTTGTGTCATCCTCAAAGCAATGACCGTTTACAACCGTTCCGTCATTCAGTGTCAGCGTTTCCATCTGCTTTGACCTCCTCACTTCGTTCCTTAATGAACCGATAAACATTTTCCATCACTTGCAAGGCATCAAGAACGATTGCGGTGTTAATCTTTGTCGGTTCAAGTTGAAGATGCTGAATGCCTTGGTAAACCCTGTCGAGATCAGATAAAAGTTCTTCCATAGTTCCTCCTTATGGTGTGTTAATAAGAATTTTGTATACTTTCTGTGCCGTACCGCAATTAACAGTGAACTTATACCATTTGTTCTTCTGGAATGTTGTTGTACTCCAAAGCCTTGTACCTGTTGGTTCATCGGAATGACCTACATTGTCAGGTGTAATGGATATGCTATGCGAACCAGACGGAACATTCACTGTTACTGTTTTTGTTGCACCTGTCGACACATCGTCACCATCTTCGTTCTCATAATCAACCGTATAGGTATATGTGCCATTCGATGTTATGCTACTGTTACCGTCAATGGAAACATTCACACTCTTTGTTTGGTTCTGTGGCAGGGCAGTGACATTTACCTTGCCACTTCCTCCCCCCGTCACCCATGAGGAAATGGCACGACTAAAAGATCCTACGTCTGCCCATTCTGCCGAATAACCTAATCGCTTCCATTGCAACTTATAAGTATTACCGCTTGATGTTATTCGCAAGTCATACGGGCAACCGCTTACATATGTTTGTGTTGCAACATCAGATAAGTTCTGTCCAACCAGGACTTTGACAGATGTGGCAGTTACGTTGTTCACGCTAAGATTTGAGATCGCAGCAATCTTTGTGCTTAACCAAGTTGTTGTAAGGTCTGATGCTTTGACATATCCATCGAGGTCAATATGGTCAGCACTGATAACAACAGAACTCTCACCGTCATTTATTGCTGCCACAATGCTTGCAGGTTTAATATATGGGTTTTCGTCTGTTCCTCCAACAACAAGACCAATTCTGTTCGCCTGTACTTGGATCTCAGAATGCAACCCACTCTGTGCGTTAGCAACCTCCACCCGAATCTGCGTTGCCGTCTGCTCAATCGTTGAATACAATCCTGCTTCTTTTGCTTCAACGGTCATCGTGATACTGCTTGCCGTTTGTTCAATATTGCTCTGCAAACCGTTTTTCACATCTTCCACATGAAGGTTGATGTTCGTTGCGGTTTGGGCAATGGTGGATAACAATCCTGCCTTTGTCGCACTGACCTCAGTACTGATTTTGTGAGCGGTAACATTCAGATTCGCATTGAAGGTTTCACCCTGAAGGTCTAACTGTCTTGAGTAAACTGCCCAATGTTCCCTGTCGTGTTCAATATATGTGTCATTTTCAAGGATCGTAGCAGTGTCGGAAACCTTCTGCCATGCACCGTTCTTCCAAACGTAATGCACAATGCCGTACAGGTCTTTCCACTGATGCTCACTGATGTCATTCCATTTGCTACCGCTTAACGCATTCCATGTAGTGCTGTTCGGTTTCTTGTACCACAAGTCGCCATCAACAAGGTCATCATGAACAGTGGAAGGGTCTTCCCACTGAACAAACACTCTCGATCTTTGGGCAACTCTCTGTTCAATGCCCGTCATGGTCTGCGTTACAACCGTCCATGCCACACCGGAAGCAACAGATGCAACCTCTGTCCTTACATAATCGGATGTCTGCTCAATAACCGTTGCACTGATGGAACTCGCAGCGTTTGCAACCTCTGTTCTGATATAAGTTGCCGTCTGCTCGATAACACTCTGTGCCATATTGGAAATGGCAGTGCCGACTTCTGTACGGATACCTGAAGCAGTAACATCAATGTAGGTATGCATATACCCATCTTCGCTAAAGATTGCTTGATGGATTTCTTGGTCAGATTCTGCTGCTGCTATTCCCCTTCGATAACTGCTTCCTCTTGTTGAACTCTTCTGCTGTGCCAGGGTTTCAATGGACGGCATTTCCTCGTCACCTGTGGACTGCACAGTGACCTTTGGCTTGCCCGTCCATTTCATCTGCATGGAATAGACCGGAACAAAATGCGGTACATTGTTGGTGTGAACAGTAAGAATGTCACCTCCTTGCACCGTCCAATCCGTGAACAGGTCAGCATTGGCAGGATGGAAAGTTGGAGCAGATGCCAATCTTCCGTAGATTGCTTCCAATGCTTCAGCCTTGGTACTCATCTTCTCACTCTCCCTTCAAGAACGGATTATCCAGGATCAAATAATTATTCGTCTTATCATCACCTTCTATGGTATCCGTTGAAGTGTCTGTATCTCTGCAATACAGACCGTCAATAGCCTTGGTCTGATACCATGAGTACACAAAGTCAGAGTAGTTCGCTTCGGAATAAGACACATCAGGATTGACAAACCATGCGAACTCAAGTCCACCGTCACGGTTAAACCTTGCAATACTGCAAGCACACTCTGCTATCCATCCGATTACTTCACGAATCTTCGCTTTGGACAGTTCTTTCGGTTCTGCTGACACAACAAGGTCATAGTTCAGAAACTGACTCGATGAAGCAGTAATGTTCAGATGAGTGCAGATTGCTTCATAGATATCTGCTATCGTTGTCGGATAGGTAATCCCAAGCGTTTCAGCACTTGGCATATCTGCTTCAAGCAGAAGCATCTGATCGTATGCAGTAACAGAGATTGTCTTCTTGATCAATACATTCGGTTTCTCTGCATAGAAGACTCCAAGTGGGGAAAACGCATAGGTCTTACTGCTTCCACCTTCCGTATAGGTACGGGTAATCTCTGTGGGTGTTCCTGTATCAATCCTCGCACCAAGGTAAGCAGTAAACCAACCGAACTCAAAATCTGCTAACTGCCCTTCATCATTCAGCAGTTCAAAGGAAACGACAGAAGACGGGCATGAACCAATCGAAAGATTCTCATCCGTATTGAACTCTTCACGCAGTGTCAGACCGTTATTGATCACAATGTCTTCATTCGTGAACTCAGTGTCATCAAACACAAGCAAAACCCTTTGGGGATTTCCTGCGTTGATTGCGTTCCTCAGAGCAGTACTGATTGTCTGCATCTTCTGTCCTCCTTTCTTTAATATTCGATAATGCTTACCTTCAGATCCCCAAGCCAATCTCCGACTTCAGGTGTCCATACGGCAGTGAAGTTCCGGTCACCGCAGTAGGCATCAATGGTAGTCATGCCGTTGTTTGCATTGCTGAACGGGTCAGGGAATGTGAACTGAAACTTATCCGTTGCCAACAGACCACTAATCCAAGTGATTACCGACCACGGGATGTTTTTGTACTCAATAGACAACGGATGCTTGGTTGCCACTTTATTACGGTGAAGATATCCTGTCGCATCACGCTCACCCATTGTGTCAAGGTCGCTTTCCTTACCGGAGAACGAGGAAGGATCAGGGATAGCAGTATCACCGATCTTGAACCCCATAACGTAAGTCAGATACGGACACACCATTGTAAGGTTACGCATCTCTCATCACCTCCCTGTGACCATTGCCCACATTTCGTTACTGCGTTGATTATGCTTGCCCCAAGCAGCAGAAGGTTCAACGTTCCATTCTTTATCCAGGAGACTACGGAGCAGTTCATTCTGCTGTGTGAGCAACCTGTTCTGCTCTGCGTTGGCATCACGGACACCGGAAGCAATTCCTTCAATTATCTGTTGCTGATTTGCAACAGAAGTCTTGCCACCAATCTGACCAACAAGTTCTGCACCATGCTCATTAGCAATGAACAGGTCACCGGAAGGAATACCGTAACCACCTTCAGCATTACTGCCAATGCCTTTCTTCTTGTAGCGTTTCTCCATTTCTTCTGCATACCGTGAAGAATTGACATCATAAGAGTTGTTATATCCAACACTATTTGTAAGGCTTTTGATTTGTGCCTTTGTCATATGTGTCTGAAGTTTTTGAATTGTGCCAATTTGTGTTCCTGCTATTTCATTTATCTTTCTAATCACAAAATTGATTCCATCAATTATGCCGTTAAGTATACCTGCAAATGCATTACCAACAGGAACTGCTACATAATCGTACATGAAATCTCCAAGTGCTATAAACCCATTTTGGATGTCCTTGACTGCTTTGCAAGCATTATATGCAATGCTTCCAGGTGTATCAGGTCCACCAAAGATAAGGTCAAAGAAAGCAATCGTTGCATCCCATGCATCCCTTATAATAGAGAAGATGGTGTTCCAAAGATCATCAGAAGCAAACCATCCTGTAACAAAATTCCAAATGTTTGTAAACGCATTTCTCACACCGTCTACGATTGTGGTACAAATAGGTTCGATTGCTCCTGTATATATGTCATTAAAAACACTTTGTATCGTTTCCCAAGCATCTTCGCCAAAGTACTGAACACCATGCCAGAAGTCTTCGGCAAAATTCGGAATGCCGTTCCAGAGGTCTGTTGCAGCCTTTGAAATTTCATCAAAAACACCCTGGAAGAACTTTGAAGCATTTGCCCAAGCAGTTCTGACTCGATCACCCATACCTGTGTTTTCCCAACAACGGGTAATCGTGTTCCATGCATTTGTCGCATACTGTGCAATGCTTCCGTCTGTGTCTGCATCTCCAAAGATTGTTGAGAAGAAACCTGTTACATCAGACCACGCACCTCTTACAACCTGTCCAATGCCTGTGTCTTCCCACCATGCTGCGACAGAATCAAACGCACTGTTGGCAGCAGATGTAATGTCATCCCAAATGCCCGTGAAGAAACTGACAACACCATCCCAAGCACTTGCAATCGGTCTCCATATGTTCTCATTCCACCATTTTGCAATAGCATCCCACGCTTGGTTTGCATAGTTGGTTATTACTGCCCATACTCTACCGAACTCTTCTTCAACCTGCCCCCACACTGTTCTTACAGTGCTAACCAAGTCTCCATCCCAATTCGCTGCGACAGCACCGCCAAACGATGCAATACCTGCAAGAATTAACGGGATTCCGGCAGCAGCAGCACCAAAGCAACAGAGGATTACACCAAGTGCGGTCATTCCAACTCCCGTAAGAGCAACAATCCCTGCCACTCTTACTAATGTTGATGCAACCTTATTGGTCACTTCATCACCATTCATTGACTCTGATGCATAAGCGTTTGCAAACAGGTTTACTGCACCAATCGCAAGCAACCCAAGACCAAGACCAATATGCCCTGCACAAAGCATGATAATACCAAGGGCAGGAGCAGCAACGCTTAAAATGCCTGTAATGTTAAGGATTGTTCTTTGCACATTGTCAGGAAGTTTATTCCAATCAGTTGATACCGTCTTTGCAATAGCAGAAGCACCAATGATCATGCAACCAATGCCAAGTCCGAAATGTCCGGTACAGGCAAGAATCGCACCAATAGCAAGCATTCCTTCACCAACAAGCAGTTGCGTAATGCCATCGATTTCAGTGCCAACAAGATTCTTCAATGCACCAGGATTGTACCCACCGCCTGTTGAACCGTTGTTCTTACTCTGAATGACATTCAGTTCATCCCATGATGCAAGCAGATTTTTCTGCGACTTGCTTGCCTTGTTTGTAGAACCATAGTACTTGTTAATCTGCTGTGTGCTTGCACCAAACAGTTCACTTGTCATGCCAAGCAGACTCATCAAGTACTGAAGTTGCTGACATAACCACTGAATTGCCTGTGTGATCGTATAGAGGACGGGTACTAATGCTTCAAGCACAGGAGCAAATGTCTGAATAAGGGAAGTAGTAGTATCAGCAATCATTGTCTTTGTGGCATCCACTGCCTTGGCGAACGTACCGTTTATCTGTTTGCTGAACTGATACGCTGCTTGCCAACTCTGCTGAAAACCTTTAATCAATGCTCTGACGGCAGTTCTGATCACCATCATCTTGGCAATGCGACCAATCTGCCCAAGAACACCACCATACCGTGATGTCCGTCTGGTTGATTCTTCGCAATCCCGTCCTGCCTGTCTTACATTCTCACCAAAGCGACCAACACTGCCAGATGCTTCTCCTGCTGAACCTACAACCCTTGTCAGCGACCTTGAGAATGCATCCATAAACCTTGAATTAGAAGAAGCAGTTGTGCCTGTACCATTGCCACCCGTTCCGTTCACAAAGGGGAATTTA
>Ga0310690_10008920_pt1 | contig 12645 bp, 6 predicted proteins | sample AusTroGonzalo_MG_2_FD_207661 | JGI IMG/M metagenome (GOLD analysis project Ga0310690, IMG submission 207661) | Bovine rumen microbial communities from tropical cattle in Woodstock, Queensland, Australia - Gonzalo_04 (v2) (version 2) | ecosystem: Host-associated > Mammals > Digestive system >...
TGCTCACCGAGATTGAGGTAGGCCGTGAGGACTACGACGTCGTTTGCCCCTCGGAGTATATCATCGAGCGTATGCTGCGCCGCGGACTGCTCCAGCCTATCCAGCGTAACTTCGGCGACCTGCCTGACTACACACGCCTCGTCGCTCCGTTCGCACAGCGGATGTTCCAGCAGATGGTCAGCGAGGAGGAGATGGACGACATGCTCGCCTCCGACTACACCGTCGGATATATGTGGGGCACCACGGGATTCCTCTACAACCCGAAGTTCGTCGATGAGGCGGATATCCGTTCGCTCGGCGGACTGCTCAACCCGAAGTTCAAAGACAAGATCTTCATGAAGGACGCTTTCCGCGATGTCTATTCGGTTGTTGTGCTCTATGTCTATCGTGACGAGATCGCTGCCGGTACGGTGACCCGCAAGGATCTGGTGGCAAACATCACCGACGAGCGTATTGCCCGCGTTGAGGAGTTCCTGCAGCAGGCTAAGAGCAACATCGCCGGCTGGGAGGTGGACTTCGGCAAGGAGGAGATGGCTAAGGGCAAGACCTGGCTGAACCTCAGTTGGTCAGGCGACGCACAGTGGGCTATCGACGAAGCTGAAGAGGTAGGCGTCACCCTCAAGTACCGCGTGCCCGACGAGGGCTCGAACGTATGGTTTGACGGATGGTGCATCCCTAAGTATGCGCAGAACATCAAGGCTGCTTCGTACTTCATCAACTACCTCTGTATGCCTCAGAACGCTATCAAGAACATGGAGGAGATCGGTTACGTCAGCGTCATCGCTTCGCCCGAGATCCTCGAGTGGGCTGACGACGCTGAGGACAACGCCGAGACCGTTGACCTCTCGTACTTCTTCGGCGAGAACGCTACGGCTATCCACGCCAACCAGGTGCTCTATCCCGACAAGAGCGTCATCGACCGCTGCGCACTCATGCACGACTGCGACGCCAAGACCGGCGCTATGCTCGATATGTGGAACCGCGTCAAGGGCGACAACCTCGGCGGCAGCAACCTCATGCTCATCGTCGGCATCGTGATCGTACTGATCATCGCGTTCTTCGTCTTCCTCGGCATCAACAAGAACAAACAGAAGCGCCTCCGCTCCCGCCGCCGCTAAGCGGTAACAACCACTAAAAAAATGAGGCATGCAGTGCGTGCCTCATTTTTTTGTTTGTTTTAGCGGGCGCTTGGGCGATGGGCAGGACTATCTCTCGATAAAACCTCGTTTTAACCTCGTTTTAACCCTATTTAGACCCCGTTTTGCATTAGTTGAGTAGGGGGAAAGCCGTTCGAGCTTGGATTGAGAGTATTATATAGTTGTTTCATGCCGTCATCAAGGTCTATTGTAGAAATCCTGCGCAAAAGTAATACTAAAAAGGGAGAAATCCAAATATTGGTCTCCGTTTTCCTGACAAATGTCAGCATATCCGCCATCCTGTGATGCAATAGTCGGTTAACAGGTTCGCCATTGCGTAGGTTGTACGGAGCAGCACTGTTTTGAGCAGGAACTATGGAGCGGCATTCGTATTTATTGTATCGCGCGCACCTGCGCACGGATGCAGCTCTTCCAACAGTTCAGGGAACTCTGCGGCGAGTTTGCGGAGTTGCTGCTGTTTTTGCTTGACGGTCTGTCCCGTCCATAGAGTGACACCAAGTTTCAGTCCCGCCGCCCACGGATTGATCATCTCCTGCCTGGCAAGTTCCGTAATCATATACTGCGCATAAGCGGCGATAATGAGCTCTGTATGCGGTGCACAGCGCACGGTTGTACCGAGCTCTGCATACAGTGCCGCATTCCAGCGGCGCAGCGCTTGGGTAATCGGCTGCTGTTCCGGTGCGGGCTGCTCGGTAGTGAACCTGTCGGGCAAGTCGCGCAGTGTCAGATCCCACTTGGGGTAGTAGCCGTAATGGCTGATAGTACCGCCAAGATGCGTGTGACGCGCATAGACCGGCACGCTGAGTTTCGCTCCTATCGCGGCATGCAGACCGGCACTGTTCTGTCCCTCGTACCAGCGCACCCTGAAAGCCAACGGCACTTCCAGAAAGTACGCCTCGCGTCGGTCGTACCAATTGCTATAGCACGTGTGTGGGATATACGCGTCACCCTCGCTGTCAAGCAGCATCTCGTCCGATGCATGATCGCCGTTAAGCGAACCTATACTCCCCAAACGCGTGACTTGCACGCCCGTCTGTAATCCTAACACCGGCAAGAAATACCACGTGTAACCGACGCCTGCCGTCCATGTGTAAGCCGGATAGACTTTCCCGCCCGGCAATCGGTAATCCAGACTGCCTATACCGCCACCAGCTTGTATATCAATATGGTGCGTCATCTGCTCTGCACGCGCTGTCTGTGCTGCAAGTGCACAACACAGAACGCTTATTATTGCTATCCGTTTCATTGTACAATCAGTTTATGATTTTTTGAAATATAAATTCCGGGAGTTCTCGGTGCAGCGCATTGCCTGCCGTCAACCGTGTAGTAAAACTCCGATGAGTCCGTGGCAGTCACTCCTACGACACCATCGGGGAAAATATCATATACGCACGAGCGGTACAGTACTCCGTCCGTGCCGGTCATCAGTACCTGATACGCGCCGTTCAGTCCGCCCGGCTCGTAGTACGACTGCTCTGTCGCGCCGTTGACAGCCACGCCGTCCTTGTACCACTGGAAGGTCGTAAACCGCATATCTGCAGCGGGTGTGCCGTTCGTAGGGTTATTATCGACAAACAGTACATCGTTCCACTTCTGATGCACAAAACCGTCCGTCAGCAGCGTGAACGGGAAGAAGTGCGTCGCGCCCTTGCATACACCTTCGGAAGAGTAGAATGTCAGTGAGATATAGTACGTTCCTGTCGGTGCACCGTCCGGCAGCGCAATCACAATAATACTGTCCTCCGGCAATGCCGCACCGACCTCGTTCACGAACCCCGCAGCCAATGCATCTGTCGGGAAGATTAGATCGTACGTATCCGGCTCGCCTTCCACCACTTCAAACCGAATCATCAACGCCGAGTCTGCTTGACATATATCAGCCACAGCCCGTATCTCCACCACCGGACAGATCACCTGGCAATCCTCACTCGTGCCGTCAATCGTGATCCGCACCTCGCCAGCCGAGGTCACCCACTCCGAGTACCTGCTGTCATCCTTCACCTGACGCTGGAAGACATACGTACCGCCGCCTGCCATCGGAAACGATGTCAACGGCAAACTGCACGTGTCGCTATGGAAGATCGGCTCGTCATTGCACAGCCACCGATAGACGTAATGTCCATTGCCGCCGGATGCCGTGTCTGCCTCCTGTAACACGCCGCTGTACCGAGGCTTGCACAGCACTATGTCAAACGAGTCTATAGCACCCGGCTCAACGGCTGCAAACACTACCACTTTGTGTTGACCCTCGGATGCCACAGGTGTCGTGTTACACGTTGCATCCGTTGCTCTGCGCGTGAACGCATACTCCCCGGACTCCGTGAATGTGTAATTCAACGTATCGCCGTCCGCTATAACGCCATCGACATACACGGGGTTCTTTGTCCCTGAGGGCGTGACGGCTTTCCACAGGTAACTGAATACGCCCGATCCGCCCGTAGCATCCTGCTCGCTGCGTATAGTCAGTACGCTCGGCACGCCATATACCGTATCGGTCGTCTCGTATAGCTTGCCTGCCTCAAACGGCTGTAAAACAGTCAGATACAATCTCCCCGGCGACTCCGTCCACTCTGTCGTACACTGGTAGTCATGCGCATAACGCCGGAATGCGTATGTTCCCGACACACTAGTTGGCATACTCCAGTTGCGGTAATCGTTATGCCCGAAGTACAAGGTGTCCATCGCATTGTATGCCGACGGTTTGCCGTCTTCATCGCAAACCACCGTATCCCGAATCAGCATATACCGGTACGAGCATTCTCCGTCTTGCTCATCATCCTTGCCGCCTAAGGGTTCCTTGCCGGATTTGTTTGCGTTCAGAATCTTCACATCCTCCTCGCGCCAGCAGGCTGTCACGCTGCCGTCCATCTTGCCCGCATCGAACTTCTCGTAGCCCTTGACGATCGTATAGATCTGCTTGCTCGCATTGCCTTCACTTACCGTCAGTATCACCTCTTGGTTACCGCACGGACGAACGACCGTGGCTGTACTGCTGTTCACAATACGTATCACATCCTCGCCGGACGAACGCCACTCCGCCGTATTGTTTCCTATCAGCTTGAACTGCTTGCGCGGTCGGTTGCCTGTCATCGGCGCGCCTACACCTTCAGCCCGCTCCACCGGCAGATTTTCGGCATCCAACAGGATAGCATCTGTTGACAGCAGCGACGCCTCATGTTCCCCGAAACATTTCAGCCTCGGGTAGCGGTACGCGCCGTCACGCGTCACACTCCACTCCCCAAGTCCGGCAAAAGGACTGCCTGCCGATAGAAACGTACTCGTCTTCTCCACCGCGTACTTCATGTTATCCAGCGCATCACCAGTGCCGTAGCCAGTGGCGTACGTCCGTGTCACCTGCTGGTCGAAATATACGCGTGTCAGACTACCTGCATTCGCCTCGTTCAGTCCGAACAGTGCGCCTGTGTGCTCCTGTCCCTTGCAGTAACCGCTGTTGTAACACTCTTTCAGCACCGCCGAACTCTTGTTCACACCGACTAAACCGCCTACGTGGTTGTTGGCATCGGTGATGATGCCCGTGTTATACGAATATTCGATGACACCGTAGTTCACTCCGACCAACCCGCCGACATTATCGCCGTTATGCGCAATGATCTGTGCCATGTTAAAGCAATGACTGATTCGTCCTCTGTTCACGCCTGCGATACTCCCCACATCGTTCGTCGCATCGGTCATGATCTGTCCTTGTGCCAACCCTATATGGTGCACATGAGCTTCAGCGCCTGTCTCGGCTATCAGCCCCGCACCCGAGGCAAACGAGTTGAGAATATACAGGTTATATAGTACATGATTTCCGCCATCCAGCTCTCCCCGGAACGGTTTAGCAGCACAGCCTATAGGCTCCCAGCTCGGCGGTAACGCCTGCGTTCCGCCCAGATCTATATCCGCCTCCAAGCGCACGGTCTTACCGGCAAAATCATCCGTCTGACTCTGCTGCGCAATCCACGCCAACTCCTCCGCCGTAGTGATGCTGTACGTAGAGCCGCTGATACTTGGTGCTTGCGCTGTCCCGCTCCACGGGGTGGCGGCTATGGTTGGGGAAAGGAGTCCCCCGAGTACCATGCTTATCAGCACAGCACTCAATAGTGTAACTGTATGTTTCATAGGAAATTAGTTTATTCGATACGCTTGCCTGTTATATCGTACGTTCCTGAAGGTGTAACGAAAAGCAGTCTGCCGCCATGCATGAGGCGTAGAGCAGGGATTGCCGATGTATTCACTGCATTATCATCTGTGGGCGTTGCCTCCGGATTGTATGGAATAATAGGCGGCGTAGGTACTACTTCGTTTCCGCCGTTTGGATCAAGTTCGCCCTCATAACCGATAGTTGCGAAATCACCTATATATACGTGCAAGGGTTTGTCATCGGCGTCGAGCGTGGACAGCACATAATTGTATCGCGAGGCGGGATCAAGTCCTGTAACCTTGAATGTCAACGTATAAGGCTGTTCGTTCGTGTTCTCCCGCGCCGGAGCAGAAAATGCAATACCGAGCAACTGCCCTCTGCTGCCTAACGTCAGTCGACAGAACACCGTGCCGTCCTTGTAGATATCTATCTGATAGGAGTGTGCCGCGCTGTCTGTCGGCCATGTGAAGTCAGCTGTCGTCTCACCGGCATCGACGGTTACCTTGCGCTGTATCATCGCCGAGTCGGGAGTGTCATTCATACGGAAACGTCCCCAATACGGATGCTCGCGGTAGAGCTTGCGGCTATCAGGCAACACAGACAATAATGCCGTATCCGGAATATCCACCAACGTTCCTTCAGAAACGGTCGGAGGGGTTGCTGCCCAAACAGTGATATGTGTAATAGCGCTGTCACACCTGAAAGCATCATCGCCGATAAGCACTACGCTTTTCCCGATAGACAACTCCTTGAGCGACAACCAGCCCGCAAACGCGTTTGTGCCAATAGACACCACTTTGTCAGGTATGACGAGCGAGTCTTGCAACACGATGCTCGAAAACGCACTTCCGCCAATCATCGTCAACTCTTTCGGTAGCACGATCGAGTCTAAGTTCGGACAACCGGCAAAGGCATTGTCGCCTATCGTACTGATTCCTGCCGGCATCTCCACACGCGTGAGCGATGTACAATTGAGGAAAGAAGACGAATTGATGGTGGTTACATGTTCCGGTATGACGATGTGCTTGATTTTCGAGCACCCCTTAAATGCCTCCATATGAATAGCGGTCAGCGTGGAAGGAAGAATAACCGTATCCACTTGGTTGTTGGAAGCAAACGCACCGGCACCGATATATTTGCAGCCTTCGGGTAGTACAATCTTTTTCATCCGTACCTGCTGGCATAGGCTTGCCGGCACGAACTCCACATCCGGTCCAAAGATAAAATCCCCGTACCAATAATCATATAGATTATAGAATACTTTCGACGAAGCAGGCGGATTCTTGGCGTTCCAAACAATAACAGGATCACGATGGAGACACCAGGATATCTGTTTATTCGAACGGAAAGTGGCCGGAAAGAACAGCGTATCACGAAGAGGAATAGTGGCTACATCATTGGGGTCGTATTCCGCAGAATTGGGTTCTCCGTCAAAAATACTGCCGTCTATTTCTTCCAAGCAATCCGACCACCTGACAGAGCTCAGACTATAGCAATTTCTGAATGCCATATTCCCGATATACTTGACGCCCTTACCCAGATTGCACTTCATCATCGTCGTGCAGTTCGCGAAGGCGGATCCCCATACTGTATCCACAGAATTAGGCAATTGGATCTCTTTCAGCTTATAGCAGTTCTCGAACATGTTCGCTGGAATCTTCGTCACGCCCTCCGGAATATCGCACGCCGTCAAGTTCCACCAGTCCCTGAATGTCGCGCCGCTGAAACCAGTGAGCCCTTCGGGTAAAGAGATGGTCTTGCAAGAGTTGTAGGGATAATAGATATTATATCCCGTAGACCATGACGAAGCTTGCAATACTTGCTTGTTCCACCACAGGCTGTCCACCGTGTTTTTCAACACGCCGTATCCTTCAATCGTCATGTGCGCCGTCTCCGTGTCATAACTCCACGTCAGGTGTTCTCCACACACGCCCGTATATATAGTACCGCGCGCAGGCATGCACATACAGGTAAGAACGATCGCCAAAAAGAGGTGTTTTGTTTTCATATTGCAGAAATTTTAACCGTATTCAAAATTTTCTTTCCAAAAGATTTGCAAATGTCAAAAAAATGTTGTACTTTTGTCCTTCGAAAAGACACTGCAAAGGTACAACAAATTTTTCATATATGCAAATTTTCGTGTTGTACGAGTGCATTTTTTTGAAATTCAAACACTGCTGAAAATCATCATGTTACACTCTGGGACGAAAAAACGTGTTGTATGGCACATTTTGTATATGTCGGTTTTTATGTTGTTGAGCATAAATTCCTGCCATCACGCCCCATCTGACGCCTCGTTGACCCTCTCTGACGAGCGTCTGTTAGTGTGGGAAAAGCCCGACAGCGCACTGGCTGTTTTGCAGCGTTTGGACACCCTTGCCCTCACTCCTCACGAGCGGAACATATACCGTATGGAGCAGGAGCTTGCGCGCTCGCGCACGCGTCATACTCCTTATTATACAGAAGCCATTGACGCGATCCTGCCGGAACTATTGGAGTCGGGCGATGCGCTGGCTATCGGCGAAGCGTACTACATGCTTGGCACCTCGTCCAACCACACCAGCCACTACGAGCAGTCCACATCCTACCTCAAACAGGCGGAGGAGTGGTTGCAAAAGACGTTGGCTGTTAGCCATTGGCCCTTAGCCGAACAGTTATTGGGCATGACGTGGTTCTGTCTGGGCAACACGTCAGAGAGCGAGATGCTCTATCAGATAGCGCACAGTTATTACCGCAAAGCCGTGCCGCTCTTGGAGAAACGCAGCAACAATATATTCCTCGCCTGCGCCTACCGCGATCTGGCGCGCACGAATGCACTCTTAGGCGGTGACGCCGACTCGACGCGGCTGTGGTTTGCGCATGCCACACACTACGCCGATGCGGCGCAAAGCGACGTGCTCGGTGCAGACATATCGGCATACTACTACCAATATTGCGCGCCGGACAGCATTGACGAGCGTCTGCGCGCCTGCCGCACACTCGCCGAGCAGTATAACGTCACCACGCGTTATGCGGAGATGGTGGATATCTACCTCTCGCGCGGCGAGACAGACTCGGCAGCCATGTATCTCGAACGACTGCAACCTGTCGATTCGACGTACTCCTACTGGTTCGTGCAGACACATGCCTACTGGCTTAGCCGGCTCAATGCCGCCCAACACCACGACTCCGCAGCCTACGCCACGTTGCGCAGCTTGTACGACCGTACGATCATCCGTATGCAGAACGATGCCTCGGCACGCACGTTCGCCATAGCGCAGCACTACGATGTAGAACGCGAACAGAAACGTGCCGAACAGGCGCAACGCGAACAGCAGTGGCACAAACGCGTGTCGGCAATCTTGATTTTGACACTTGCCATAGCCCTGTTGCTGCTTGTGCTGCTCTATCTCTTCTACCGCGCCAAACGCCACGAACAGGCTACCCAACTCCAAGCGCTGCGTGACAAATATGTACAACAACTGCAACTCGCCTTGGAGCGGCTGCAACAGAAAGTCAGCCTCACGCGCGAGATAGAGATGCAGCGCATGCGCGGAAACGAAGTGGCGTTCCCCACATGGCTGCAGACCTACCGCGACGAACAACTGACGATGAGCAAAGAGAGCCTGAACGAACTCATCGAATCGGTGGACAAAGCTTTGGACGGCGCTATCAGCCGCTTGCGCCACGAGTACCCGCAACTGACCGAATCCGACATGCAGTTCGCCATCCTTAGTATCATCGGCGCTTCGGACAACGACATGAGTATTCTGCTGAACGTCCAGAAACAAACCATCTACCACCGCCGCCAGATTGTGCGGAAGCACATTGTAAGCAGTCAGCAGTCAGCCATCAGCAGTCAGCCCTCTATCAGCGAGGCAGATGATATCGACGCCTGGCTGCGCAGTTACGTCCTGCGTGTGCAATAATTTCAACGTTTTTCTCCCAAATATTTGCAAATGTCAAAAATTTTTCGTAACTTTGCAGGCTGTTTGGGTCTTCTCGGTAATCAGCATACGTAACAGTGAGAAATATACTGCGAAAAATATCCCTCGTGGCGGCATGTGTGCCGCTGTGGTTCTGCGCTTCGGCGGAGAGCCTGGATATATTCATGAACAGCCCTGTCACTGCCACAGCTAACATCAGTCTGCTAGTGCAGAACCTGCAGACGGGCGAGCTGATCGACTGCTACCGCCCGCAGAACGTGGCGCCGCCGGCGTCGGTGATGAAGCTGCTGCCGACAGCCACAGCCCTTGAGACCTTGGGCGCCGACTACCGGTTCAGCACGTACATCGAGCACAGCGGCTCGATCAGCGACGGCGTGCTGCACGGCGATCTGTATGTGCGCGGCACAGGCGACCCGACCCTCGGTTCGCAGAAGACAGGCGACAGGAACTTCCTCACCCGCTGGGTGAAAGCTATCCGCGATGCAGGAATCCGCGAGATACGCGGCGCGGTGATAGCCGACCTGAGTTACTTCGATGCCGACGCCATCAACCCCGGCTGGATATGGGAGGATATAGGTAACTACTACGCTCCGGGCGTGTATGCGCTGTCGTACATGGACAACACGATGAACGTCGTGCTGCGTTCTGGAGCCGTGGGCAGCATCGCCGAGGTGCAATATACCGTGCCCGAGGTGCCGGGCGTGCAGTTCGACAACCACATCCGCTGCACGAGCATCACGCACGACGGCGCGTACGTCCACGGCGCAGCGTATAACTACACGCGATACCTGACCGGCAGCGTGCCGAGTAACCAAGGCTCGTTCGGCGTGCAGGGCGACCTGCCTAACCCCGGACTGCTGCTGGTGCAACACCTGAGCCAACGGCTGGAGGAGAGCGGCGTGACGATCACCGCCGAGCCGATGTATATCTCCGAGGCGGACGGCAAGCACCGCACGCTGCTTTACACCTGGCAGTCGCCAACCCTGAGGGAGATCATCTACGAGACGAACATTCACTCTAACAACCTCTACGCCGAGTCGCTGTTCCGCACGTTCGGAGGCAGGTACCAGCTGCCGTGCACGATCCATAACTCTGCGGATTTTGAGAAGGACTACTGGTTGCGTCGCGGTGTGAAGATCCGCAGTGCGCGTATCGTGGACGGTTGCGGTCTGGCGCCACAGGATGCTGTCAGCGCCGAGACGCTGGTGCAGCTGCTGACATATATGTACCGCTCGCCCAGCAAAGATGCGTTCTACGCCTCGCTGCCCGTAAGCGGACAGTCGGGCACACTGCGTTCGCTGCTGCCGGGCACGGAGCTCGCAGGACGCATACATGCCAAGTCAGGAACGATAGCCGCTACTAAGAACTTCGCCGGATACATCGAACTGCCGAACGGCCAGACCTGGGTGTTCGCCGTCATGGTCAGCTTCGGCAACGGCAAACCCAAAGATATCCAGCGCGTGATAGGGAACTACCTGCTCGACCTGTATAAGGCCAAAGGCCGTTAGCCATTAGCACACTAAAAGCCAAAAGCCAAGAGCCAAGAGCCAATGTACATCGACCAAACAGATAGCACCAACAGCCTAATGCAGCGTCTGCTGCAGGGCGAGGAGCCGGAGTATGCCGCCTGCCTGAAGGCGGACGTACCGCTGATCTACACCACATACCAGACCGCCGGTCGCGGACAGACAGGCAACGGCTGGGAGTCGGAGCGAGGGAAGAACCTGCTGCTGAGTTACCTGCTGCGCGAACCAAAGGTGGATATATCCGAGCTGTTCCTACTGAACGTGACCGCCGCCGTAGCCGCCCACAGGACAATAGCCGAGTGGCTCTCACCGGAGCAACGCCCGATGCTGACCATCAAGTGGCCGAACGACATCTATATCGGCAACCGGAAGATCGCCGGCATCCTCGTCGAGAACAGCCTCTGCGGCACAAAGATACAGCACAGCATAGCCGGCATAGGCATCAATGTCAATCAGGAGCAGTGGGTTGGCGGCGCGCCTAACCCCGTGAGCATCAAGATGCTGACAGGCGTCAGGGCGGACATTGACGCTATCGCCAAGCGGTTCGAGCAGAAACTGGAGACCACCTTGTCGTGGGAGCCTGTACAACGGCGCAACTACTACCGCGTGCACCTCTACCGCCGCGACGGCTATTGGCCGTTCGTGGAGCGTGAGGTCAGCACAGCGCCCACGATGAACGCCACAGCCGGAGCCGAAGGACAGTTTATGGCACGCATCAAGGGGTTCCTTCCCACTGGCGAGATAGTGCTCATCGACCAGCAAGGCAACCAGCGCACCTACCACTTCAAGCAAGTGCGCTATGTCCTATAAATGACAAATAACAAATGACAAATATCAAATGAAATCTATCATCATCACCGGCGGAGCCGGATTCATCGGAAGTCACGTGGTACGTCTGTTTGTGAACAAGTACCCAGAGTACCGCATCATCAATGTCGATAAACTCACTTACGCAGGTAACCTCAATAACCTCCGCGACATTGAGAACAAACCCAACTACCGCTTTGTGCGTGCGGACATCTGCGACTTCGATACGATCTACGCCCTGATGCAAGAGGAGCAAGTGACCGGCGTGATCCATCTGGCCGCCGAGAGCCATGTTGACCGTTCGATCAAAGACCCGTTCACCTTCGCCCGCACGAATGTGATGGGTACGCTCAGCATGCTCCAAGCCGCCAAGCTGTACTGGGAGAGCCTGCCGGAGAAGTTCGAAGGCAAGCGTTTCTACCACATATCCACCGATGAGGTGTATGGTGCACTGGAGCTCACCCACCCCGAGGGACTGCCCTCGCCGTTCACCACGAAAGCCTCAGCCGACGGACATGAGACATATGGCGAAAACTTCTTCGTGGAGACCACGAAGTACAACCCGCACTCGCCCTACAGCGCATCCAAGGCAAGCAGCGACCACTTCGTGCGTGCGTTTCATGACACCTACGGTCTGCCGACCATCGTCACGAACTGCTCGAACAACTACGGTCCATATCAGTTCCCGGAGAAGTTGATACCTCTCTTTATCAACAACATCCGTCACCGCAAACCCCTGCCCGTATATGGCAAGGGCGAGAACGTACGCGACTGGCTCTATGTAGAGGATCACGCACGCGCCATCGACCTGATCTTCCACAAAGGCAAGGTGGCTGAGACCTACAATATCGGCGGATTCAACGAGTGGAAGAACATCGACATCATCAAGGTCGTCATCCGCACCGTGGATCGTCTGCTCGGACGCAAGGAGGACGAGGATATGAACCTCATCACCTTCGTCACCGACCGCGCCGGACACGATATGCGTTATGCCATCGACTCCCGCAAGCTGCAACGCGAACTCGGCTGGGAACCGACATTGCAGTTCGAGGAGGGCATCGAGAAGACCGTTCGCTGGTACCTGG
>Ga0310690_10008922_pt1 | contig 12642 bp, 12 predicted proteins | sample AusTroGonzalo_MG_2_FD_207661 | JGI IMG/M metagenome (GOLD analysis project Ga0310690, IMG submission 207661) | Bovine rumen microbial communities from tropical cattle in Woodstock, Queensland, Australia - Gonzalo_04 (v2) (version 2) | ecosystem: Host-associated > Mammals > Digestive system >...
ATTGAATGCTAATATTCCTCTGTCAGACGAGCCGGGTCAGATGCTCTGTCAATCCGATAATACCTGAAATCCTTATCTTCCCTGATGAAGGTAAACCCTGCTTTTTCCAATACATGCTGGCTCCGTGTATTTGCCTGTATCGTATCGGCAAATAAAACAGGAATATCCATTTCATAGAAAGCGAACCGGACTGCCAGTTTCTCCGCTGCCGTGCCTATTCCGCGATCCTTGTATTTCGTGTTTTTAAGAACAATTCCCATTGTTGCGAACTGGTGGTCTTCGATATTCCTGAAAATTATTTCGCCGGCAATCTCGTCATTGTAAAGAATTGCAAGCGCTACCCGCTTTGATTCATGCTGTCTCTGAATATATCGCTCAACCCTTTCTTCGCAGTATTCATAGCGGACATAATCCTGGCCCGGCATACATAAATCAGGATCATTCTCATACTCACGAAAAAAAGAGTGATACATTTCGTCCGTCATCCAAATCAGTTTGACGCCATTCATCAAAGCAAAAAGCTCCCCCTGTACCTCATATTCCTATAATCATTCAATCATTTAACTCAGGCAATTCTGCTGCAGAAACAGGTTATTTCCTGCATCCGTGCGGAAACATCCTGCTTGTGCTCCACCGAGCATAAGCCCAGACGCCCTGACGGGGCAATTTCCAGATGCCCGTAAAAATGTTCAATGCTCTGAATGATTCTCTCGCACTCCTGCATTCCCGGTCCTGTCCGTAAAGCGATAGAGTAGCCTCTCTTTCCGGGCGCGATCATCGCGTGGGGATCATGGGTGTTACACCAGGGCGTGCACCGGTCAATGAAGGCCTTGAACTGTCCCGGTATATCTGCCCAATAGGATGGAGATACGCAGACAATAATGTCGGCCTGATCGAATTCTTTCATGATATCCCGGATGTCGTCATCCATGATGCATGCTGCAGAAAGATGGCATGTCCGGCAGCCCCTGCAGAAGCTGAACCGATAATCGTCAATGCAAATTCTTTTTACCGTCATTCTGCCCGACAGCTGTTCTGACACAATGCGTGCGATTTCAGCGGTAGCGCCGTCTCTCACCGGACTGCAGTTGATAACAAGTGCTTTCACCTGGATTTCCCCTCCCAAACTTCAGTTCTGTGTTGCAGGCATTGTTTTTTTCATGACCTGTTATTCTGAATCCAGTCGGTCGCAAAATCCACAAGCTCCCGCTGCTTCATCAGGCGGATTTCTGCATTACCGAGCATTCTCTGCCGGACAGTGCAGGCCTGCTCAAACGCGGCGCCGATTTGAAGAAAATCCTCCCCGTCAACATAAAGTGTTTCATATGCTTTCCAGACACGCTTTCCGTTTTCTGTCACGGCGCTGTGTTCTGTGCAGATGTGTTTGCCGGGGTATACAGCGCGTACATCAGCAAGATGCAGCGAAGTATTTTTATCGTGTCCAACCCCGATCAGCAAAACGTCGCCGTTCAGCTCATACAGCTTTCCAATCGGAGAACCGTCTCCGAAGATATTGGAAAGATCGTGATCAGAGACGAGATACTCTGCGTGCTTTCCCCAGGCTGCCACCGATCTGGCGGGATGATCGCTTCTGATCGTTCCGGGCCAGGAGCGGAACATCTCGGAAACAGCACCCATGGTGTTTGTCGGAGTAATGCGTTTGTCATACGCCGGCCAGTTGTCGCGGATGATCTGCCAGTATTCTTCCTCCGTATCCCAATGTACGCCGTCTTCTGGATCCAGATTTTTCCACGACTGTGTCGGCATCATGACGGTTCCTTCTTCACCTACGGTTTCAAGGAGCGCTTCAATAACCGTCTGTGCGCCGCCGCACACATATCCTATCTGGGATAATGAAGTATGAACCATTACGATGTGCCCCTTCTCCAGGCCAACTGAATGAAGAACGGATACTATATCTCCCTTAGTGACTGGCCGCATTACCGGTTCCCTCCGTCTTTTTCTGTTTGTTTTTTAAGTTATCTCAGAACACATATATGCCGGTGACATCACGAGCCCTTTCCAGGATTGCTCCTGAGCGGAATCAAAAAGCCCTTGGAATCTGGCAAAAGCCCCGATTTCAAGGGTTTCAGACGTTCTTTTTATTTTCTTCCGTATCCCAGCTCAAAAGCCTTGATATTCATTTCCAGGAACTTCGGCTTGACAACCTTTTCCAGCGCGGCCAGCCACTTTTCTTTCGGGATACCTGTGCAGGCCGCGAAATGGCCCATCAGCACGATGTTGACCGCCTTGGCGCTTCCGGCTTCCAACGCCGGCGTCAGGGCATCGAAATCATCCACGTCAAAACCGTCTGCTTTCAGATCGTCCAGCACCTGATCCGGATATTCCGCCGCGCCGGTGATGACCGGCATCGGATCAATCCGCTGGGTATTGACAATAATCTTTCCGCCCTTCCGGAGGCAGGCAGCATACCGGGCAGCCTCCAGTTTTTCAAAGCTGATGATATAGTCGCACTCGCCTTCCGTGACGATCGGGCTGTATACCTGGTCGCCGTAACGGACATACGTCACGACGCTTCCTCCGCGCTGACTCATGCCGTGAACTTCACTGACCTTGACATCGTATCCCTCATCCGTCAGCAGGGTACCCAGCAGCCTGGACGCCAGCAGGCTTCCCTGCCCGCCTACACCGACAATCATTACGCTGGTGGTTTTCATGCCTTCTCTCCTCCTCCGATGGCGCCGAACGCGCACAGCTGTTCACATACGCCGCATCCGACACACAGGGTCCGGTCGATGCAGGCTTTACCGTCCCGGAAGCTGATCGCCGGGCAGCCCATCTTCATGCACTTTTTACAGCTCCGGCATTTACCGGGATCCACGGCAAGCGGAGTCTTCGGCTTCACATACTTCAGCAGCACGCATGGACGCCGGGAGATAATAACGGAAGGTTCTTCCGCGGCCAGTTCCTCCAGCACGGCTGTTTCGCAGGCTTTCAGGTCATAGGGATCCACAACCCGCACCCGGTTGATACCCAGTGCCTTGCACAAAGCTTCCAGATTGACCTTTGCCGCGGGATCGCCCTTGATATTGTATCCCGTCGTCGGATTCTGCTGATGGCCCGTCATCCCGGTAATGCTGTTATCCAGGATGATCACGGTGGAATTCGTGGCGTTGTAGGCAATATTCACCAGTCCGGTCATTCCGCTGTGCATAAAGGTGCTGTCTCCGATCACAGCCACGGTCTTCTTTTCCGTCTCCGTGCCGCGGGCCGCGTTAAACCCGTGGATACCGGAAACGCTGGCGCCCATGCACAGGGTGGAATCCAGCGCGTTCAGGGGCGCCACAGCCCCCAGCGTATAACAGCCGATATCCCCGATCACGGTGATCTTGTTCTTGACCAGGGTGTAATACATTCCCCGGTGCGGGCATCCGGCGCACATCATCGGCGGACGGCCTGGCACGACCGGTGCGGACCCTTGGGCTTCCGGCATTCCCTCAATCAGGACGCCCTCTTTGGCAAACGCTTCACGGATCGTCCTCTGGCTGAACTCGCCGATCGCGGAGAAGCGTTCCTTTCCCGTCACTTTAAGGCCCAGGCCCTTTACATGGTTTTCGATCACCGGATCCAGTTCTTCGATCACATAGAGTTTCTTCACCTTTGCGGCAAAGTCCCGGATCAGCTTCTCCGGCAGCGGATTGGGCATGCCGATTTTCAGCACGCTGACGTTGTCTCCGAACACTTCCTTCACATACAGATAACTGCAGCCGGAGGTGATAATACCGATGTCGGATCCTTCCGCGATTTCCGCCCGGTTGAAGGGGCAGTTTTCCGCGTAGTCCCTGAGCTTCGCCGTCCGTTCCTCCACGATGGGATGCCGCTGCTTGGCGTATCCGGGCATCATAATATACTTGGAAGGCTGTTTGACGTATTCCTTCAGTGGTACGTTTTCCCGCTCGCCCAGCTCCACCACGCACTGGCTGTGGGCAATCCGGGTGCACATCCGCAGGATTACAGGGGTATCATATTCTTCGCTCAGGGCAAAGGCAGCCTTCGCAAACGTATAGGCTTCCCGGGAATCGGAAGGTTCCAGCATCGGCACCTTGGCCGCGATGGCATAGTGGCGGGAATCCTGCTCGTTCTGGGAGGAATGCATGGCCGGATCGTCCGCCACGCAGATCACCAGTCCGCCGGTAACCCCGGTGTAGCTCATTGTAAACAGCGGATCCGCGGCCACGTTGAGCCCCACATGCTTCATGCCGCAGGCGGCGCGCATACCAGCCAGGCTGGCCCCGAAGGCGGTCTCCATGGCCACTTTCTCGTTCGGCGCCCATTCGGAATGGATATCGTCATGCAGGGCCAGGAATTCCGTGATTTCCGTGGAAGGGGTTCCCGGATAGCTGGATACGAGGCCCAGCCCGCCGTCATAAAGCCCACACGCCGCCGCTTCATTTCCAATCAAAAGCTTCTTCATCTGTTCATCTCCGACTTTCAATCATTATTCTGGTATTGCCGCACGAAGGGGACTGCTTTCTCAGGACTTATTCTGGCTGTCTACGAGTCCTTCCCCGCCGTACATTTTCCTCAGTTTTGGCTTTTCGATTTTGCCGGTGGCGTTTCTCGGCACAGGCGCCAGGATAATCCTGCGGGGGCGCTTATACCGCGGCATGCCCATGCAGAACTCCATGATATCCGCCTCCGTCGCCGTTGCGCCCGGGACCAGTTCAACGATGGCTGCGGCGATCTCGCCCAGCCGGGCGTCCGGCAGGCCGATCACCGCCACGTCCTTGATCGGCGGGTAGGCTGCCATAAAGTTTTCAATTTCCACCGGATACAGGTTTTCTCCGCCGGTGATGACCACGTCCTTCTTCCGGTCTACCAGGTAAATGAAGCCTTCCTCGTCCTGCTTCGCCATATCTCCGGTCAACAGCCACCCGTCCCTCAGGGTATCCGCCGTAGCCTGGGGATTGTTGAAATAGCAGACCATAACACCGGGGCCCTTCAGGCAGAGTTCGCCGACTTCGCCCTGTTTCACGGTGGATCCGTCCGGGTTGATGATCTTGACTTCCCACCCGTATCCGGGAATACCGATGGCGCCGACCTTGCGGACGTTTTCGATACCCAGGTGCACCGCGCCGGGGCCGATGGACTCGCTCAGGCCGTAGTTGGTATCATACTGGTGGTTCGGGAAATACTGGAGCCAGCGCTTGATCAGGCTTTGGGGCACGGGCTGTGCGCCGATGTGCATCAGGCGCCACTGGTCCAGCTTGTAGTCCTCCAGCTTCAGTTCCCCGCTGTCCAGCGCGGTCAGGATATCCTGCGCCCACGGCACCAGCAGCCATACGATCGTGCATTGCTCGCTGCTGACCGCTTTCAGGATGGTTTCCGGCCGGGTTCCCTTCAGGATCACAGCCTTGCCGCCGCTGATCAGGCTGCCGAACCAGTGCATCTTCGCCCCGGTATGGTACAGGGGCGGAATACAGAGGAAGCAGTCCTCCTTCGTCTGGAAGTGGTGCGCCTGTTCCACCCGGGCGGAATGGATCAGGCTCCGGTGCTTATGCAGAATCGCCTTCGGGAAACCGGTGGTGCCGGAAGAGAAGTAGATGGCAGCATCATCGTTTTCGCTCAGCTCGCAGGGCGGAAAGCTGGAACTGGATTCATTGATCAGTTCCACCAGATCCTCCGCGAAGCTCGGGCATCCCGGGCCTTCGTACACCAGGGCGACATTGGGAATTCTGTCGGCAATTTCCTCGATCCGGCCGATAAACTCCGGCCCGAAGATCAGCACGTTGCTCTCAGACAGCTTCAGGCAGTACTCAATCTCGCTGGCGGCATACCGGAAGTTCATCGGAACCACGACCGCGCCGGTTTTCAGGATTCCGAAATAGATCGGCAGCCAGTCGATACAGTTCATCATCAGGATAGCCACTTTGCTTCCCTTGCCGACTTTGTGGCTGCGCAGCATATTGGCGATCCGGTTTGCTTTCTCGTTAAAAACCGCCCAGGTCATTTCGCGGCGGTAGTGCGGCTGTTTTACGCTGGGTTCCACCAGTTCGAATTCGTGCCAGGTGATCCGGCGGGTTTCCGGCTGATCCGGGTTGATTTCCACCAGGGCGACGTCGTCCGGCCACTCCCGGGCATTTCTTTCCAGCAGGTCAATAATGGTCATCGTTTCTGCATTCCTTTCAGGGGATTTCCAATAGTTTACATAATCTTCCTTCTGAAAGTCAATGGAAGTCCATCAAAAGAACAGAAGGGTCCGTATTTTCCGCCCAGGACGGGAGCGATGTCAGCCGAAGTATGTCTCCGCTCACCGGATGCCTGAGGATCAGTCCGGCGCTGTGCAGGGCAAAGCACCCGGGAAATTGTTCCGGGGCTTCCCTCCCGTACAGGAAGTCGCCGCAGACCGGGCAGCCGATATGGCTCAGGTGCACCCGGATCTGGTGCGTCCTTCCCGTTTCCAGTTCCAGCAGGATCAGGCTTTTTCCCGCCCGCTCCTCCAGCACCCGGTAGCGGGTCACAGAAGGTTTTCCTGCCGGATCCGCCTGCCGTCTGACCGTCGCTCCCGGCGCTTTGGCGATCGGTACGTCAATGATCCCCTCCGGCAGATCCGGGCATCCGTCCGTCAGCGCCAGGTACCGTCTCCGGAAATCCGGCGTATGCAGCTTTTGCTGCAGAAGGTGCTGGCTGTGCGGATTCCGGGCGATGACCATCAGGCCTCCGGTTCCCTTGTCCAGCCGGTTCACCGGCCGGTAAACATAGTTTGCCGGGCAGCCTTCCCGGGCATAAAGGGCGTTTTCCAGGGAGTCGTCCGGATGATTCCGGCTGCTTTGGCTGGCGAGTCCTGCCGGTTTGTCCGCCACCAGCAGGTCGCCGTCTTCGTACGCGACCGGTACCGGCAGCGGAAAAGGGCGCAGCGAATAAACCGGTGCGTCTTCCGCCCAGTCAATGCTGACCAGGTCTCCCGTCCGGACAGTCAGATCTGTATGCGCGGTCTCCCCATTTACCCGGATCCGGCCGTTCCACTTCGCGCTTTTCAGTGCAGTATAGCTGACCCCCATGCTGCCCCGGAGGATTATCCTGAGTTTCTTCCCGTCTTCCGCGGGCTGCACCGTATAGTCCATCCCGTTCTCCGTTTATCTTCCCGCACCCGAGGCGCGCTTGTTTTCGTACAGTTTCCCGTCCGCCCGGATCATGCAGGCTTCCATGGTATCGTTCTGGTCCCGCAGGGCGTCATATCCGATGCTGACCTTCAGCTCATACGGCAGTTGGTTCTCCCGCTGCTTTTCCGCCAGGCTGTTCCGGATGGATTCCGCCACCTGCTCCAGGAATTCATCCCCATCCTGTGTCTGGATAAAAATGGTGAATTCGTCGCCGCCGTACCGGCCGAGGAATGCGGGCGTCCGGATGTGGTCCGCCGTTTGCTTCAGCACATCCGATACCAGGATCAGCGCGCGGTCCCCCTCCGCGTGTCCGAAAGTATCATTGATCTCCTTGAAGCAGTTGATGTCGATCATCATAATGTATATTCTGGTATTGTCCTTATACCGTGTCTGCGCCATATACCGGTTGATTTGCCCCCGGTTATTCAGCCGCGTCAGGGAGTCCACGGATACCAGCGTCTGCATATTCTGAATATAGAAAAACAGCATCATGATTGTGCAGCCGAAACAGAACAGCGGCGCGTTCAGGATAAATATCTGGATCTGCCCGAAAACGATAATCCCCAGTGGATAAATCCCGATCAGGCGGAACAGCTGTTTTTCTTCCCTGGATTCCGTCTCTTTTGCTTTGATCATGGAAAAGACTAAAGCAGCAAGCAGATAAAGGATCGGCACTGCCACCATCATCGGATAGTACAGGTCGTTCAGTTCTCCGTTTTCCGAAACCCAGAAAAAAGGCGCGGTCATGTAAGCAATGACAATACCTGCCACGGATACGAGCATGGGAAGAAGGCACAGCCTCCGGATGGACCGCCTGTTCCGGGCTCTCAGGCCGACGGATGCCGCCATATACATGAACCATTCATAGGCGATCACGCTGAGCAGGATATAGTTCAGGAAGTTAAACAGAATCACTGGTTCACGGCTCCTGGGCGGCTGGCTGTTCTTTATCACCGCCCATCCGATATCAGAGAGAAAATACAGAATATGGGCAATGAGGGTCCGGTCGAACCAGATCTGTTTTTCCTGGCGGGCGCTGTGGAGCCTGTCATGAATCAGCAGGATGCCGAGAATGATGATACAGACGATGTTTGCTTCCGTATAGAAGAATATGTAGTCGAATTTCATGCTTTCCTCCGGAAACACATTCGCGGTTTTCATCCTTTTCTGCGGAAACGGGATGAAAAAACTTAACGGAAAAAGTATACCACATTCTCTCCTTTCCTGAAACACCGGATTTCCGCCCGGGCTTGAACCGGGCCCTGTGGATGAGGTATAATATCCGCAGAAAAAAACTTCATCCCCCAAAAAAGAAGAAAGCATGAGGAACATCATATGAAAGCATTGTTTATCGGTGGAACCGGCACCATTTCAACCGAAATTTCCCGGCTTTGTGTCCGCAAAGGCTGGGAGCTGACCCTGCTGAACCGGGGCAGGAATACCGCGCTCTTTCCGGAAGGCGCTCATCTGCTGAAGGCGGACATCAGCCGGGAGGAGGAAGTCCGTGCGGCGGTGGAGGGAACCTCCTGGGATGTGGTGGCGGATTTTATCGCCTTTACCCCGGATCAGGTGCAGCGGGATATCCGCCTGTTTGAAGGGAAAACCTCCCAGTATTTCTTTATTTCCTCAGCCTCCGCCTATCAGAAGCCCCTCTCTTCTCCCTGGATCACGGAGGGTACGCCCCTGCACAACCCTTACTGGGAATACAGCCGCAATAAAGCGGCGTGTGAGCGGCTCCTGCGGGACGCTTATGATCAGCGGGGTTTCCCGGTGACGATCATTCGCCCCAGTCATACATACTGTGAGCGCAGCGTCCCGGTTGCCCTTCACGGTACCGGCGGATCCTTCCAGGTGCTGGAACGGATCCGGGCCGGAAAAAGAATTATTATTCCCGGGGACGGGACGACGCTGTGGACCCTGACTCACAGCCGGGATTTTGCAGTCGCCTTTGAGGGGCTGATGGGAAACATTCATGCGCTGGGTGAAACCTATCATATCACAGGGGATGAATCCCTGACCTGGAATCAGATTCATGAATGCATCGGAGCCGCCCTCGGCCGGGACATCCGCGCGGTCCATATTCCCTCCGAAACCCTCGGTCTCCTCTGGCCGGATATGGTCGGAAACCTGATCGGGGACAAGAGCAATACGGTTCTTTTTGATAATACAAAGATCAGGCGCGCCGTCCCGGCGTTCCAAACCGCCACCGGTTTCTCCTGCGGTGCACGGGAATGCATCAGCTATATATATTCACATCCGGAATGCCAGACCCCCGACCCGGTGTTTGACGCTTGGTGTGACAGGATGCTGGACGCCTGGGACCGGGCGGTGGAAACCTTCCCCCGCTACTGATTCATCCGTTCCAGCATCCATTCCTTTACCGCAGCCATCACTTGGTCCAGGTGATGGTCATAGCAGTGGGTATCTCCCGGAATCAGCACCAGTTTACCGTTCTTGTAGCGTTCCGCTGCCCTGATCCCGTACTCCACCGGTACCGCTTCGTCCCTGTCGCCGTGAACAATCAGCACCGGGCCGTCATAGCGGTCAATTGCTTCCTCGACATGGATGGTCTGCGCCACCCGTACATAGTTTCCGCCCAGGCCCCGGCTGCCCCATGCCGGCAGAACGTCCGGAATTTGGTCCGGATTAAAATCATGGCCCAGCAGGGTTCCTTTCCTCGCCAGTTCCGGAATCATCCAGGCCGGGGACAGCGGAATCAGCCCTTTGATCACGTCGTGCTTCATGGCCCCGGCAAGCATCACGGTCATACCGCCCTGTGAATGTCCGCAGAGGTAAAGGTCTGTCACAAAATCCAGGTTCCTGGCATAATCAATGACAGTCAGCGCGTTCGTCAGCCATTTGTACAGCGTGTGGTTTTCAAAGGTTCCGCCGCTGTTTCCGTGGCCGTACATATCCACGCGGAGCGTGGCGCACCCGATTTCGTTGAGCAGTCCGGAAACGGCGGTGATATGCCGTTCTTCCATATGTCCCGTAAACCCGTGGATCACGATCACCATCGGGCATTTTTCCGCCTGTTGTTTCGGCATGTCCAGTTTCGCGTTCAGCCTGATTCCGTCGTCCATGATGAACATGGTTATTTCCCTCCCTGTAATTCTTTCCGAACCATCCGTATCTTTTCCATGTCTTCCGGCGTGTCCGCGTCCCACAGTTCCCAGGCATACTCCGCCTGTACGGTATCGCACGGGATCCGTTCCGCTTGCAGCACTGCGATTCCGCCCCGGTCTCCGGTATAAGCCATCAGTTTTTCCCTGCAGCAGGCAGGGAAAAGCACGGGACTTCCCGCTGTCTGTCCGAATCCGAGCCTGACTGCCCGTCCCGGGCAGGAGAGGAATTGTTCTTTCATTTTTCGCAGGGATGCCGGCTGTACCAGGGGCTGATCCCCGGGCATAAACAGGTAGCCCGCCGGGGATGCTTCCAGGTTTTCCAGCCCGGTATGGATGGTATCGCTCTTTCTCGAACCGCTGTGGAGGACACAGGCAATTCCTTCCCGGGTCATCAGGGCCATCACGTCCCTGCTTCTGGTCACTGCCAGAGGGCTGAGTCCGGCCGCCGTCAGGCTGTCGGCCGTAAGCAGGATGATTTCCCGTCCGTCCAGTTTCTCCAGCAGCTTGTTCTTCCCGTATCGTTCGGACAGGCCCGACGCCATGATAATGCAACCGATTTCTCCCGATCTGTCAGGCATGCGTCCTCCTTTATGCCAGTGAGCTCGTTTCGCGGCGCAGGTACTGTCCGTCGCCGCGGTTCCCGGTGAACCGGCCGTTCAGCATAACGGTCTTTCCCCGCAGCATCACCCGTTCCAGGCATCCCCGGATCCTTGTTCCTTCATAGCAGGTATAGTCGGCCGCGCTGTGCATCTGTTCTGCTGTCAGCGTCCACTCCTTTTCCGGATTCAGGATGACCAGGTCCGCGTCCGCGCCGGGCTGAATGGTTCCCTTGCGCGGATACAGTCCGGCGGCCCGCGCCGGGTTACTGCAGGCGTATTTCACCAGCTGCGGCAGGGAGATTCTTCCCTTTACGACTCCCTCCGAATAAAGAAGGATGAGCCGTTCTTCCACGCCCGGCGCGCCGCTGGGGCATTTCGTGAAGTCCTGTGCTCCCTGCTGCTTCTGCCTGGCGAACGTAAAGGGGCAGTGGTCGGTCGCGACGGTATCCAGTTCGTTCTCTTTCAGTGCCTTCCAAAGTGCGTCCCGGTCTTCCTTCCTGCGGAGCGGCGGCGCCATGACGACCTTCAGGCCCTCCTGCGGATCTTCATACAGTTTTTCATCCAGCAGCAGGTATTGCGGACAGGTTTCCGCACCGATGTGACGCTGGCCCGCTGCCTTCGCTTTTTGGATTTCCTCCAGGCCCCCGCTGGTGGAAAGATGCACAACGTATACCGGCGCCTCTCCCGCCGCCCGCGCCAGATAAAGCAGGCGGCTGACCGCCTCCGCTTCCGCCTCCGCAGGCCGGCTGACAGGATGCCATCGGGCCTGCGTCTTTCCTTCCTTCACAAAGCGCTCCCTGAAATAGTTCACGATTCCGTGGTTTTCACAGTGGCATGCGATCAGGATATGCTCCTTTTCTGCCCTGGTCAGGATTTTCATCAGGTCCAGGTCATCCAGCCGGTAATCATAGGTCATGTATACCTTGAAGCTGGTAATCCCTTCCGCTTCTGCAATCTGCGCCATATCGTCCAGCGCTTCGTCATTCACGTGCTGCAGCACCCCGTGAAACCCGTAATCCACCGCTGCGTTCCCGTCCGCGAGGCGATGGTATTCGCGAACCTGATGCCAGGGGCTGCAGCCTTTGGGACCGAAAGCCATATGATCCACGATCGTCGTTGTTCCGCCGCAGGCCGCGGCCGCCGTGCCGGTATAAAAATCATCGATCACACGGGCGATTCCGACGTCCAGATCCATGTGCGTATGGATATCCACCGCGCCGGGAAGGATATATTTCCCCGTCGCGTCGATCACCTCGGCGCCTTCTGTTTCCGGATACGGCCCTCCGGAAAACACCTTCAGGATTTTTCCGTCCTGAATCAGGATGTCTTCCGGCTGTACGCCCGTTTCCGTCACAACCGTCCCGCCGCGGACCCATGTCTTCATTGTCCTGTTTCTCCTTTGCTCATACTTTCTCCGAAAAATGGGAGCTGATGGGTAGCCGGAAAACCCTATTTTTTATAATATGTCTTCTCCATCGGCAGCTTTGTTCTGAAGACTCCGTCCAGCGCGTAATAAGCTCCCTGAATAGCGGGCGCTGTCGGAATCGCGGCGATCTCCCCGATTCCCTTCGCGCCGTATGCGACCGGAAGGAGTTCCTTCTTCTCCACATAAATAGCATGGATCTCCGGGATCTGCGGCGCGCGCAGAAGCCCCAGCGTACCGAATTTTGCCTTTGGCACGCCGTCCTCCAGCGGGAAATCCTCCGTCAGGGCATATCCCATGCTCATCAGCACGCCGCCCTCAATCTGTCCCTGGATGGAAAGCGGATTGACCACCTTTCCGGAATCGTGCGC
>Ga0310690_10008923_pt1 | contig 12641 bp, 7 predicted proteins | sample AusTroGonzalo_MG_2_FD_207661 | JGI IMG/M metagenome (GOLD analysis project Ga0310690, IMG submission 207661) | Bovine rumen microbial communities from tropical cattle in Woodstock, Queensland, Australia - Gonzalo_04 (v2) (version 2) | ecosystem: Host-associated > Mammals > Digestive system >...
TCTTAATAACCGGGGTTCTGCTGCAGATCAGCATCCTTGTTGAGCTGAATCTCTGACAGAGGAATAGGAAGCAAGATGTGCTTAGAGGCGTCGAAACCTGTAATCTTCTTGCTCTCGGTACCCTCGGGCCACTTGTCCATCATCATCTTCACACGTTCAGCCAGCTTACCAGTACGGCACAGAGTGTAACGACGGTTCTCCTCGCCTACCAACTCACGTATACGCTCATCGAGCAGGAAGTCCATCGTCATCTGTGCGGCAGTAACCTTACCTGCGGTAGCATTGCCTGTCTCAGCACGATAAGTCTTGAAGGCACGATCGCGAAGCACATTGATATCCTCAGCAGCGCCAGCGGTGTTACCCTGATTGATACGAGCCTCAGCACGGAGCAGATAAGCATCAGCCAGACGCATCAAAGGCCAGTCCTTTACCAGCGACCATCCGAAGTCGTCGGTCGGATCGTAGCCACCCCACTTGGTGGGATGCTCGTACATCACCTCCAAAGTGTCTTTAACTGTCCAATAAATGCGGTCGCCCGTCTTGATGGTAATCTTTGTAGCACCTGGTGTGCTGTCATCTACACGGAAACCATCCTTAACTGAAATCTCCTTGTTCACATTGGGCTTGTTGGCATAGAGGATACGACGGATATTGTGGTTCGAGTTACGGATATCACCCTTCTCCCAAATGCCATACTTCACATAGTTGCTCAGACGCAGACGACCATTACCACGGCCACCCAGAGAATCTGCATTCTGCATAAAGTCTGTCAGTTTGTGGAAGGCTGCCACCCAGTTACGACGCTGCTGGGGAGCATTGATGGTTCCACCAGTTACATCGCGCTCATACTCCATCTGGAACACCCAGATGCCCTCGGTATTACCCTCTGAACGGCGCTGGTTGTGCCAACGGAACATATCACTGTAGTAGTCACCTGCATCAGCCAGATACTTACCATAGCGCTCCTGGATGAGCTTGTAATTACCACTGCTGATGGTGGCAGAAACGGCAGCCTCAGCTTCTGCATACTTACCCATGCGGTTGAAAGCCTCACCAGCCAGGATACGGGCACAGTCCTTATTAATACGGTTCTGCGTCTTGGTCTTATCAACCTCAGGCAGGTTTGCAATAGCATCGTTCAAGTCGGCAGCGATGACAGCATCGATTTCTGCTACGGACTGGCGTGTAAAATCGGTACGTGGCTCTGCCTTGCTTTCAGTGAGCAGGGGCACAGGACCCCACAGGGTTACGAGCATGTTATAAGAGTACGCACGGAAGAACTCTGCCTCGCCCTTGGCAGCAGGATCGACATTCTCCGTATTAATAATGATGTTAGCACTGTTGATGATGCTGTAGAGTGATGTCCACAGTTTGCTGACACCACTGTTCTCTGCATTGAGGGAACCATACTGATAGAATGGAACCTCCACGCCCTGTGTAGCACCTGGTGCACCTACATCGGTACCATCCTGGAAACAGCCCACGAATCCCTGCTGGTCACTCCAGCCCCAGAGATCGGCATATTTGTAGTGCAAGCCAATAACCTTAGCCTCGACATCAGTCACGTCTGTGCCGTAAGATGAGTACATCTTCTCTTCCAAATAGCTGTCGCTGCAGGAGGTCAGAGCCAAAGCGCTAACAGCCATTGCTGAATATATTATATTTTTTATTTTCATAATTATATCTCCTATATTTAGAATGTAACGTTAAGACCGAAAACAAAGCTCTTGGTCATCGGGTAGTTGTTCTCGTAACCACCCCATCCACGCTGGGTGATATCAGCCTCAGGATCCCATCCCTTCCAACTGGTGAAGGTGTAGAGGTTGCGTCCACTGATATAAGCTGTCAGAGCACTGATGTGCAGAGCGTTGATAACCTGTGCAGGGAACTGGTAGCTCAGCGTCACGTCCTTGATACGAGTGTAGCCGGCATTGCGGGGGAAGCCATAGCCCCAGCGGTTAGAGGTCTTGCTAAGAGAGCGATACTCGTTGCTCTTGTTCTCAGGTGTCCAGTAGCCCACCTCGGTGGTAGAGTTACGACGCCCCTGCTCATCGGCTGCCATAGCCAACAGTGAGTTGTTACGCTTGTGACCCTGTGCGGTTTGGATGAAGATGCTCAGTGTGAAGCCCTTATAAGAGAAGGTGTTGGTAAGACCAGCAGTCCACTTTGGAGCTGTCTGACCCTGAATCTTCTTATCGCCCTCTGGTGTGATCTTGCCATCACCATCGAGGTCCTTCAGTTTCACGTCACCTGCCTGAGCCTGTGGGTCGTGGTTCAGATGGTCGCCACGAGCAATCTCGTCTTCCTGCCAGATACCTTCCATCTCATAGTCATAAATGACACTGATAGGTTCGCCAATGAACCAGCGGTTACCCAGGTCGTCCTTCTCGTCGCCATAAAGGTCCTTGATCTCATTCTTGTTATATGACCAAACGAGGTTGGTGCCCCAGGTGAAATCCTTGGTGACAATGTTCTTAGAGTTGATGGTAATCTCAAGACCCTTGTTGGCGGTCTTACCCATGTTCATATATACATTAGAGTAACCAGAGATCTTGGGCAGGTTACGCTGCAGCAACAGATCGGTAGTGGTTGAGGTATAGAAATCAATGTTACCATTGATGCGGTTGTTCAGTAATCCAAAGTCGATACCGATGTTGAATGTCTTGGTTGTCTCCCATCCCAGACCACTGTTACCCATGCGGCTGCTGGGATAGAGGGCTGTAGAAGAGGCTCCGTCCATGGTGATGGCAGAGTTCGACATCTTTGCCAGTGTCTCATACACGCCGATGGCTTCGTTACCAGCCTTACCATAAGAAAGACGCAATTTTAGGTTGTTCAGCCAACTCTGGCTCTTCTCCATGAATTTCTCGTTAGAGATGTTCCAACCAAGAGCTACAGAGGGGAAAGTACCATACTTATTATCAGATCCGAACACCGAAGAACCGTCTCGACGTACCGTGAAGGTGAAAAGGTAGCGACTGTCGTAAGAGTAGTTCAGACGTCCCATTTGTGATACGGTTGTATAAAGATCGGAATAAGAACCTGAGGTCTGGGTACTACCACCACCAAGGTTATGCCAAGAGAGCTCATCGTTGATGAACTTAGAACCAGTGGCCTTGTTCTCATGATACTTCTTACGTGAAGAAGCGTAAAGCAGAGTGATATCGAAGTGATGCTTCTTAATGTCCTTGGCATAGCTCAGGATATTCTCACAGGTGTAGCTCTGGGTCTCAGCATTGAATATATAGCCGTAGCCGCCAGAGTAATTGAACTCTGCCTCACCATTGTAGTAGTTCTCACGACGGGGAACGAAAGAATAACCGAAGTTAAACTTATAGTGCAAACCTTCGAGGGGCTTCCAGATGTTTCCGAAATTAACATCGGCATAACCATTGAGGTTGATATTCCACTGACGACGCTCGTGATCCTGATCGATATACTGCATCGGGTTGAAGAACAGAGTCTCAGAGTACATAGGATACTGCTTATAGCTGCCATCCTCCTCGTAAACCTGACCATAAGGTGACATGGCTTCAGCCATCAGGAAGTTCACGCGACCACCATCGCGGTTGTGGCTGACGATGTAAGAGTTTGTACCGATCTTTAGGTAGTTGGTCACATCGGCATCGATGTTCATGCGGAGAGAGTAGCGCTTGTAATTGAATCCCTTCAGTACACCCTTTTGACTCATGTAGTCGCCAGAGATGAAGTACTTCACATTCTCAGCACCACCATTAATAGTCACATTGTGATCCTGGATGATACCAGTCTGCGAAATCATGTCATAGAGCCAGTCGGTCTCAATGCCAGCAGCCTGATTGGCAGCCTCAGCCTGGTTCTTCACAAAGTCGTTGTACATGGTTTCACCAGGGTTCTGGGCCACATAGTCACGATAGCGCTGTGTAATCTGCGCTCCATTGCAGTAATCCAGCTTCTTGGCGAAGTCCTCAATACCCAGATAACCATTATAGCTGATAGAGGGCTTACCATCCTTACCGTGCTTGGTGGTGATCAGAATAACACCGTTAGCACCGTTGGTACCGTAAATAGCGGTAGCAGAGGCATCCTTCAGGATTTCCATTGACTCAATATCACCAGGGTTGATATCGTTGAGCGAACCACCACTCTTCGAGATGGGGATACCATCGACAACGATGTAAGGACCTGTGCCCGCGTTAATAGAGTTACGTCCACGGACCAATGCTGTAGGAGCATCGCCTGGGATGGAAGAACCCTGCTGGATAGTCACACCAGCAGCAGCACCCTGAACAGCCTGCAGCACATTTGTTACAGGAAGCTTACTCAGGCGTTCCTTATTAATAGAGGTAACAGAACCTGTCACATCCGACTTTTTCTGAACACCATAACCTACAACCACCACCTCATCGAGAGCGGTAGCATCTTCCTCAATCGAAATATTGAGGCTCTGGCCAACGGTGAAGGGAATCTCCTTCGTAAGATAGCCGATGTAAGAAACCACCAGAGTACCAGGCCCCTGGACATTAAGGGTGAAGTTACCATCGAAATCGGTAACCGTGCCTGTTTGAGCATTCTTGACCTTCACAGTGGCACCAATAACGGCATCACCATTCTTGTCAGTTACTTGGCCCTTCACAACACCAGCCTGCTGGATGTTCTGAACAGCCTGTTCTGCCTTAGTCGACAAAGGGAATGACATCATTCCTGCTGCCAACACCATCACAAAGCATAGCTTCTTGGATGGAAGAGTTAATTTAGCATACTTCATTTGTTACTGTTTTGAGTTAATGTTATAATTGTTAGTAAGATGAATTATCGTAAACGATTGCGAAAACCGGTGGCAAAGGTACGATAATTGATTTATATCAATGTCTCCTCATTGTTATTTAAGGGGAACAAATCGTGAAAAGTGAGATTTTATCCCTATTTTTTGGGCTTTTCAGAAATAATTTCTATCTTTGCGGTCAGAAAATAGCTAACTAATGATGCGGAGATTCGTACTTCTGGCGATTACCATGACCTTATGTTTAGCGGTGAGGGCACAGTCCATACCGCTGAGGATGGTATCGCAGACGCCTGTCATAGGAACAGAGGAGGCACGTAAGTTGATGTTCGACCACTACGGACTGATGTGGGTGGGTACGGACCAGGGCCTTCGTTCCTTCGACGGCTATCATTTCCAGACTTATCGTAGCGATGCCTATTCACCGGGCATCCTTCCAAATAATTATGTACGCTCGATGACAGAAGACTTGGATGATGGTCTTTGGATAGGTACTCGTGATGGCATTGTGCGCCATGACCGTCATCGAGGCACTTTTAAAACATATCATCTGCGTAGCGAGAATGCCAAACTCATTAATGCCCTCTATACTACAAGCGATGGCACCGTGTGGGCTGGAACGAACGCTGGTGTATCGCGCTATGATGCTGAAAAAGACGATTTCATCGATATAAACCTGCCCGAAGCAGCCATTGCCTTTGCTGAGGACGGGCATGACAACCTGTTTATTGGCACTTGGGAAGGTGGACTGCTACGTCTGAACAAGAAAAACGGTAAGATGGTAGGCTATCCACAGTTAAGCGAGCGCAACACGGCTCAGACCCTGCTGATGGACAGCCGCGGAAGACTCTGGATTGGCACATGGGAACATGGTATCGTGCTTTTAGATCATCCTGAGAACGAACAAGACCCAGGCATACATCATATTAATGACGGCAGAACCGACTTCCGCACTTTTCACCGTCTGGTGGAAGATCCTGTAAGTCATTCCGTCTGGGGCTGTTGTATAGAAGGCCTTACTCGAGTGGATTTCGATGAAACCAGCACAGGGATGAACTACCCCATCCTCACCTTCTGCTATGATATGCTGACGGACGGTGTAGGAAACCTCTGGGTGCTTACCCGTAACAGAGGTATCGTACATCTAAGCACACGTCCTTCACCCTTCAACTTTCGTCATCTCAGTATGGCAGGACTGGAATTGCCTGTGAATCGTATTCAGACGGTTTTCACCAACGATGGTAACCATTTCTGGCTTGGACTGCAGCCTTATGGTTTGGCACTCTACGATCGCACCACCAATCTTGTGCTTTATAATAACGATATTCCTGGTCTTGCCACGATGACATCGCCAGATCCTGTTCACAAGCAAACAATCTCAGCCTTCCAGCAACTTCGTGATGGCCATCTATGGATGGGTAGTTCACGAGGTATCATCGTGTGGCACGAAGGAGAGAGAGCTATACTTTTGGAGCGTGCCTCAACACCATTTATTACCGATGGCGAGGTACAGGCATTCCATCTGCTTGCAAATGGAGCTATGCTTGTGGGACTGGATAATGGTTTGGGTATTGCGTTATCTGAGACAAAAGGACGTATGCTTAAGCTTTCAGAGAATGGGCGCGATTTCAGTAGTGCATCTGTTAAATCGCTGATGGAAGATAGTGAACACCGTCTTTGGATTGCCACTGAGAGCGAAGGCATTCTCTGTATCAGTGGCGATGTAATGACTCCAGACGCTTACACCACTCACCAGTATGCACCTCGGCATAAGAATTATCCTCTCGATGAGGCCACTGCCTGCTATGAGGATGCCTCCCATCGTCTATGGGCTATCTCTAACAGCGGTGGCGTATTCCTTTATAACGATGAAAGCGATGCTTTTGAGCCAGTAAACCACCGTTTTCATATTGGCATGGGTAATATCTATGCAATAGAGGGGGATTCGAAAGGTCATATCTGGCTTTCTACGGATAAGGGACTAGTGTGCTTACAGACGACAACAGAGCAGAAAGGTATCACAGCCCATTACGGCGTAGAAGATGGAATAGAGGATATCCGTTTCTCGATTAATGGTTCCTTCAATTATGCTGGTGAGCTGTTCTTCGGTTGCGCCAACGGCTTTTTCTCCTTCCGTCCTGAGCAACTCTCCAGCTGGCATCAAGAAGAGTCTCCACGTCTGGCTGTCTGCGAACTCACGATAGATGATACATCCTATGCCCGTCTTGATTCTTCACAAAGGATGAGAATCTCCGAAGAGCAACCACTCTTTATCCGTAAAATCACGATTCCATCGGATATAAGGAAGTTCTCCATAGGCTTCTCACTGCTGGCCTATCATAATCAGGAACAATGTAAATACTCCTATCGCCTGGATGGTTACGATCATGACTGGCATTACACTGATGCCGATGATCGCTGGGCCACTTATCAGAATCTTCCTCCAGGCAGCTATGAGTTGCGACTGCGAGCCGTTGATAGCTATGGCCGACTGGTAGAAATGCCTTATGCCATAAAAGTACGGGTGCTACCACCATGGTATCGCACCTGGTGGGCATACCTTATTTATATATGTCTGCTAGGAGCTGCTGTCTATGGCATTAAAGAGTGGTATAAAGCACGTGTCAATCGCCGTGCAAGACTTCAGCAGCGTGTGAATGAATTGCTACATTACCGCGAAATGATGGTGATGAAGCAGTTCGAGGGAGCACGAAAGGTACTGGAGGCAGAGGAACAGCAACACTCTTCGCCTGACGAGCTGTTTATCCAAAAGGCCATTGACTGCGTGAAACAGCATCTTGACGATGCAGACTATGACCGCGAGCAGTTTGCCTCAGACATGTGTGTTTCTTCATCAACCCTTTATAACAAACTCCGTGCCCTGACAGGACAGAACGTCACGGCTTTCATCAACTCCATCCGCCTGAAGGAGGCATGCAGCATCGTGCGTCAGCGTCCTGACATCAGTATGACAGAACTATCGATGGAAGTGGGATTCAACACACCTAAGTACTTTACCAAACTATTTAAGAAAGAGTTTGGCATGCTACCACGTGAATACGTAGAACAAACAGAACTTTAGATAAATTGCTTGAAAGCCTTGTCGTAATCAGGGCTCTCCGCCAGACGTCCGTTGACGATACACACAAGGGTAAAATCACCAAAGAAACATAGTTTCTCATCAGAGGCACGATATATGGCCTGATGAAAGACATACTTAATGCCATCTTTTGTAAGTGCAAGACGTGAGATAAATTCATCGTCGCAACGCAACGGGGTCTTGAACTGAAGGTTCATACGAGCCACAACAGCATCGATACCTTTCTCGTGGAGAGCAGCAAAGCTGAAACCAAGGCTACGGAGAAAGAGATGGCGGGTATGTTCTGCGTAATGAAGATAGTTGGCATTGTTGACGATGCCCTCAATGTCGCACTCATAGTCACGCACCTCCATGCGGGTTTCAAAGATATAATTCATAAAAGCTTTAATATTTCGTTGAAATGGGTAATTTTGACAAGTTGCTCATGCTCTATGTCTTCAAAATGTTCCAATTGCCAAGTAACGTGGAAGGGGATATGGATGGCCGATGCACCAATATTGAGGGCAGGAGCAATGTCGCTCTTCAGTGAATTGCCTATCATCAGCAAATGGGTAGGAAGAATGTCAAGATGCTCACAAAGCTGCTGGAACTCAACCTCTGTCTTATTGGAAGTAATCTCAACATGTGAGAAATATTTAGCCAGACCGCTTCGATGGAGCTTATTTTCCTGATCCTGCAACTCTCCCTTCGTAAACACAACGAGACGGTAGGGCCATGCCTGTAGGCGTTGGAGTGTCTCCTCAACTTCTGGAAGCGGAGTTGCTGGCAGGTGCAATAACGATTTACTGTGACTAAGCAAATCGGAGAGTTCCTCTGATGTGAGATGATTGCCAGCTACTCTGAGAGCAGTTTCTATGATGGAGATTGTAAAAGCCTTACAACCATACCCAAGATCTGCCATATTGCCTGATTCTGTATGAAAGAGTTCGCGTGCAGGATTCTCACAATAAGGCGCGATGAGATGGTAGAGATGGTTCTCTACATCTTCGAAATGCGACTGACAGTCCCAAAGTGTATCATCAGCATCGAAGGCAAGGACGCGTATGTTCTTAAAATCTATCATCGTTTCTGGCAATGGGGACAAACGCCTTTGATCATCATGTTGGATGAAGACATCGTAAAACCTTCTGGCAAGCGTACCTCGGGCACCTCGGTATAGTCGAGACAATAGGTCTCATGACACTGTTCACAATAGAAGTGGGGATGCTGATCGTCATCGTGCTCATGATCGTGGCTATGACAAAGTTCATACTTCGTGCCATCGCTGCTTCCCTCTATGGTATGCACAAGATGGTGTTCCTTGAAAAGCATCAAGGCTCGGAACACATTCGACTTATCAATAGTCAGGATCTTACGCTCTAATTCTGCCAGTGACTGTGGCTGCATGGAGGCAGCCAAAGCCTTTGCTACCACAATACGGTTGGCTGTGGGCTTGATATCGTGCTCTTCGAGCAGTCTGACACAGGTTGCTTCGTCCATCATGAGGGTTGTTTTCTTTGATTTTGTTTGCAAAGTTACGAAATAATATGCATTATACATTATTAATTATGAATTATTTCGTATCTTTGCCCCCAAATAAACTAAAAACTGACAGAAAATGAAGAAATATCTACTTTGGGGGTTGAAGATATTCGGTGGACTGATGGTCGTACTCATTGTGTTGCTGATAATCATAGCCGCTTTGCTAAACAGTAATTCTGTACAGCAGAAGTTGTTGGGTTACTCAACCAATCTGCTTAAGGAGAAATTGCAGACGAAAGTTGAGATAGACAGTATTAGCGTGAACTTTCTAACATTCGACATTAACCTGATGGGGCTAGACGTGGAGGATCGCCAGCAACGAAAGATGTTACAGGCCGATAAACTAGCCATCAACCTTGACTTATGGCAACTTGCTGCTCGTCGGTTGGAAATATCTGAAGCAGATATAGAAGGCGTACGCGCCCGTCTGTATCAGCCAAAAGACAGTGCCGCCAACTACCAATTTGTGATTGACGCCTTTAAGAGTGACAAGCCCAAACCCCAGAAGACAGATGCAGAAAAGAAGAAAAAGAAAGGCAAGCTAGCATTGGATATCAGCGAACTGAACATTTCAAAGATTGATATTGTTTATAATGAGGACACTTTCTATCTGGAAAAACTGGACTATGACAAGGGATGGACAGGTCATCAAAAAGGCGAGATAAGACATCTGCAAGGGAAATTCGACAGACTAACCAAGAAAGGCGAACTGCGAACAAACCGCATCAATCTCTCTCATCTTAAACTTTCGGAAAAGGGAAAGGATTTGATGGTGGATATTAACGGACTTCGCTTCTCCGTTGATAACCATAAGCCCCGTAAGAACGTGGGGAGACCTCATCGTGGAGCATTCGATGTGGGACATTTGGATGTGCTGGCTAATTGTCAGATGAGGGTGAACCATTATGGGAAAGATACTGTCAACGTCACTATGACGAAGTTTACTGCTGTTGACTCCCTGACAGGCTTTAATGTGAAAGACCTTCGTTTCACTGCGGGTATCAATAAGGAAAAGGCTTATTTTAGCGATATTACCATCCAACAGGAGAATACAATTCTGAATTTCGATAAGGGTGAGCTAACCCTGCCAAGCAAGAAAGCAGGCAGGAAACTGTCCTATCACACCTCAGAGATTACAGGCACAACGCTGCTGAAGGATATCTCAAAACCTTTTGCCCCTGCATTGGCAAACTTTACCATTCCCCTCATGCTGAAGGTGAAACTAAGTGGAACAGACAGCACCATGCTATTCCGTGACATCCATGTCAACACCTCCGACCAAAAATTGAATATTGATGCAGATGGCGGTATCGATCATCTGAAGAGTAAAGAGCTGTTGGACATTCATTTCCACGTAAAGGAAATGACAACTCCTTCAAAGACGGCTATTAACATTATCAACCAGTTTGCAGTGAAGAAGTTCATGATGAAACAACTGAATGCACTGGGAACTATCAGATATTCCGGCGATATTACCATCTTATATAAAAAGGAATTGTTCAAAGGACTCCTCCGTACAAATGTTGGCAATATGACCTTCAATGTAACATTAGACGAAAAGACAAAATATGTTCTTGGTAACATACAAACCGGTGCCATTCACTTAGGCAAGGTGCTGGAGATGAAGGATATCGGCAATGTGGCCTGTCGTGCCAACTTTACCTTCGACATGTCAAAGCCACGTACAGCACAGGTCAGAAAGAAGAAGGGAGGAAAACTGCCTATAGGGAAGGTGAATGCTACTGTGATAGAGGCTGGATATAAGAAAATTAAGGTTAAGAACATCGAAACCATCATCAACAGCGATGGTGCCGTTGCCATGGGAAGCCTCAAACAGAAGAATAAGAATGTGGATCTGCTCTGCGACTTCTCTTTCACCAGTACAGATTCCATTCATAAGATGAAAATCAAGCCCAACGTGAAAGTTCACGATATACGTTTTCCTTGGCAGAAGAAAGACAAACAGAAACAAGACACCCCTCCTACCGACAAGTCCAAAAAGAAAGGCAAAAAACTATGGCCATTCTCTCGTAAGTCCTGATTCGCGATTTTTCTATGCTCCCCGCTCGGCCCAGTCGCCCCTATCTAAGTTGCGATAACCAATAGCCTCTGCAATATGGTGGCTTTGCACTTTCTCTGAGCCTTCCAGATCGGCAATTGTACGGGCTACCTTGAGGATTCTACTGTATGCACGAGCACTCAGATTCAGCCTTTCCATCGCCACACGCAGCATATCGAGACTTGCCTCATCTGGTTCTGCAAACATATGAATCATCCGCTCTGTCATCTGTGCATTACAATGAATACCCTTGAACTCACTAAAACGCTGTTCCTGTATCTGACGGGCCTTGATAACCCTCTCACGAATCTTGGCACTGGGTTCTCCTGGCTGCATTTGCGACAATTGCTTAAATGGAACAACAGACACCTCGCAGTGAATGTCTATACGATCAAGTAGAGGACCACTGATTTTGGAGAGATAACGGCTAATCTGGCCTGGCGTACATACGCAATGGTGAGTTGGATCACCATAATACCCGCAGGGGCAAGGATTCATAGATGCCACAAACATCAGAGAGCAAGGATACTCTACCGTGTATTTAGCACGACTGATGGTAATCTTCCTGTCTTCCAAAGGCTGGCGTAATACCTCTAGTGTTGATTTGGCGAACTCAGGCAGTTCATCGAGAAAGAGCACGCCATTATGAGCCATCGACACTTCCCCTGGCAGAGCTCTGTTTCCGCCTCCTGTCATGGCAACCTGCGATACCGTATGGTGGGGACTGCGGAAGGGACGTTGTGTGATCAGCGATGTGCCACTACTCAACTTGCCTGCCACAGAATGAATCTGGGTTGTTTCCAGACTCTCTGCCAAGGACAGTGGGGGAAGAATACCTGGCAGACGCTTTGCCATCATAGACTTTCCACTTCCTGGTGCGCCAATCATAATGAGGTTATGACCACCTGCCGCAGCCACCTCCAAGGCACGCTTTACACTCTCCTGTCCTCGCACATCGGCAAAATCCAGGTCACAAGCATATTGCTGTTCATAGAATTCCTTACGGGTATCAACAAATGTTGGCTCATATTTCTTGCTGCCATTCAAGAAGCAGATGACATCGTAGAGATTATCCATGCCATATACATCGAGATTGTTGACTACAGCCGCCTCACGGGCATTCTCTTTTGGTACGATCAACCCCTTAAACTTTTCCTTTCGTGCTCGGATAGCCACAGAAAGGGCACCACTAACAGGTT
>Ga0310690_10008924_pt1 | contig 12641 bp, 9 predicted proteins | sample AusTroGonzalo_MG_2_FD_207661 | JGI IMG/M metagenome (GOLD analysis project Ga0310690, IMG submission 207661) | Bovine rumen microbial communities from tropical cattle in Woodstock, Queensland, Australia - Gonzalo_04 (v2) (version 2) | ecosystem: Host-associated > Mammals > Digestive system >...
CCTCGTTCATGGTGTCGCCGTCCAAGAACATCTGCAAGTGCTTTGCCTGCGGTGAAGGCGGCACACCCGTGCACTTCATCATGAAGCACGAGCAACTCACCTACCCCGACGCCCTGCGCTATCTGGCCAAGAAATACCATATCGAGATCAAGGAACGCGAACAGACCGAGGAGGAAAAGGCAGAGCAGAGCGAGCGCGAGAGTCTGTTCGTGGTCAACGAATGGGCCAACGACTGGTTCCAGAAGCAGATGTACGACACCGTCGATGGACGTGCCGTGGGTCTGGCCTACTTCCGTCAGCGTGGCTTCCGCGACGATCTCATCAAGAAGTTCCAACTGGGCTTCTGCCCCGATAAATACGACGCCCAATGGCAGGCCGCCAAGGCCGAGGGCTACAACGAGGACTACATCCTCAAGACAGGTCTCTGCATCCGCAACGAGCAGGGCAAGACCTACGACCGCTTCCGCAACCGCGTCATCTTCCCCATCCACACCATCTCGGGAAAGGTCGTGGGCTTCGGCGGCCGCGTGCTGGACAGCCGCACGAAAGGCGTCAGCATCAAATACCAGAACTCCCCCGAGAGCGTCATCTACTCCAAGAAGCGTGAGCTCTACGGGCTCTTCTTTGCCAAACAGGCCATTGTTAAGCAAGACCTCTGCTATCTGGTAGAAGGCTACACCGACGTGATGGCCATGCACCAGCAGGGCGTGGAGAACGTGGTCGCCAGCAGCGGCACAGCGCTCACCCATGAGCAGATCCGTGCCATCCACCGCTTCACAGAAAATATCACCGTCATCTACGATGGCGATGCAGCTGGTATCAAAGCCTCGCAGCGTGGTATCGACATGATCCTTGCCGAAGGTATGAATGTGAAGTTGTTGCTGCTGCCCGACGGCGACGACCCCGACAGCTTCGCCCGCAAACACACCGCCACAGAGTACCAACAGTATCTGGCTGAGCATCAGGTGGACTTCATCCGTTTCAAGACCAACCTCCTGCTGGAAGAGGCACAGAACGATCCCATCAAGCTCTCGCGGCTGGTGAATAACATCGTAGATAGCCTAGCCGTCATCCCCGATGAGATTACGCGCACATTTTATATTAAGGAAACATCCCAAATGCTGTCCCTCGAGGAGCGTATCATCACCACCGCCGTGGTGAAGGTCCGCAAGAAACTGCGGGAAGAATGGCAGCGGGAAAGAGATAGGTCCAATGCAGACAGACCTACCCAGCCCGAAGGCTACCCCACCCGTGAGGGAGAAGAGGCTGACGCAAAGACTACGGACATACCCATCCCCATCCCTACCCCCGTCCGTCAGGAAGAAGAGGAAGCTGGCGCTGAGATAGATAATGGCCTTGTGAGTCCCCCCTTGCGGGGAAATTTAGAGGAGTCTTCACGGCACTCACGCGAGGAGGAACATATCATACAAACGGAGCGGCTCCTCGTACAGATGCTGGTGCGCTACGGCGAGAAAGTAGCATGCAATGTAGAGGATGAGAACGGACAGGAACGCCCCATCAATGTCATTGAATACATCAGATACGCCCTTCAGGATGACAACCTCCAGTTCCGCGATCCGCTACACCAGCGCATCCTACGCGAAGCCATGGAACACGCCACGGAGGAGGACTTCCGCTGTACGCGCTACTTCGAGAACCATCCCGACGAAGCCATCTCTGCCCTGTCTATCGAGTTGGCACACGACAAAGAGACACTCAGCAAAGTGCACAGCAAAGGTATCACCATCCCTTCCGATGAAGAACGACTCTCAGAAATTTTACTTCACCTGATGACCGACTACAAGCTGGCCATCGTAGAAGAATGTTTGCGACATATCCAGCAAGAACTCAGCAAGCCCGACACTCGCAAAGACCGCGAGCAGCTGCAACGCCTCATGAAAGAGTTTCAGGAAACAAAGCAAATCCAAAAGGAACTTGGACGTCAGGCTGGCGATCGCGTACTCATGAAATCATAATAACTCCATAATCACACCATCCGATGATTACAGCTCTTCTTTCACTTCTGTTCATGGGTGCCATGCTCCCACAAGAACCACAGGAACCAGATATGACGCTTACTGATACGCTGCGCGAGGTTGTCATCTTCCCTGACAGCCTCTTGCCAGTAGAACGTATCACACGTGAGTCTTTGCGTCAGCGCAAGAACATCAAGGTGCCCTCCGTGTCGGACATCATCAATCGTGTGTCCCCTGAACTCAACGATAAAATCATGCATCCCTTTGCCTTCAAGCAGCGCAAACATGAGCGCCGCTTGAAGAAACAACAACAAGTGCTGGAAGAATATTCACGTGTAAAGACTTTCGATGAGCTTCTCCGCGAAGCCTACGAGCAACAACTCCTCGAAGACTCCCTGCAGCGCATCAGAAAGCCCTAAACCCAAATATCCCGCAAAGACTTATTTATTATTCATGCACCAGGGTGCCAATAGGCTCCCCTGACATCACACGCTTCAGATTCCCATAGATGTCCATGTTGAAAACGTAGATGGGCAAATGGTTTTCCTTGCACATGGTGGTGGCGGTGAGGTCCATAACCTTGAGACCACGCGTATAGACTTCGTCAAAAGAGATCTCGCTATATTTCGTGGCGGTAGGATCCTTCTCGGGGTCAGCAGTATAGACGCCATCCACGCGCGTGCCCTTCAGCATTACATCTGCTTCAATCTCTATGCCGCGCAGCGAAGAACCCGTGTCTGTAGTGAAATAGGGATTACCCGTTCCAGCACTCATAATGACCACCTCACCACGCTCCAAGGCCTCAATCGCTTTCCACTTGGTGTAGAACTCGCCGATGGGTTCCATACGGATGGCTGTAAGCACACGGCTGGGAACACCGATAGCACCAAGTGCTGAGCTAAGGCCGAGGGAGTTAATGACCGTAGCGCACATTCCCATCTGGTCACCTTTCACTCGGTCGAAGCCCTTACCGGCACCACTGAGGCCCCGGAAGATGTTACCACCACCGATGACGGTGCCAATCTGCACGCCCCTGTCGTGGACTTCCTTAATCTGTTCTGCGTATTCGGCCAGACGCTTCTCGTCGATGCCGTATTTTTGTTCGCCCATCAGGCTTTCGCCGGAGAGCTTGAGGAGGATACGATGGAATTTCATAATGGAAATGAAAAGTGAAAAATGAAAAATAAAGATTATCTACTGGTGGTTTTCATTTTCCATGTAATCATGGAAAGTACAATGTACCAGAGGATGACGAGGCTGATAGCGGTGACGTCACGGAGCAAAAGGAGCAGCAGTACGGCACCTGCAAGGAAAATAAACTTCACACGGTTATTCTCCCACGAGAGATCCTTGAACTTCAACGAGAATAAGGGAATCTCTGCTATCAGCAGAAAGCTGAACATCAGCATAAAAAGAAAGAGGAATACTGCATTGAAGCGAGGTGAAGCCAAAAACGACAGCTGTCCCACGATGAGGGAGCTCCAGAAAAGCGCATTCGCCGGCGTGGGCAAACCGATGAAGCTAGTGGTCTGACGGTCGTCGAGGTTGAATTTGGCCAGACGCAATGCTGAGAACGCAGCCATGATGAAGGCGGTGTAAGGCATATACTGTGCCACAGGCTGCAGTGCCTCGGGATACTGCACGTAGCCAAAGAGCTGAAAGACCATCGCAGAGGGTGCCACGCCAAACGTGACAACATCGGCCAATGAATCCAGTTCCTTGCCGATAGGGGAACTGATTCCTAAAGCGCGGGCTGCCATGCCATCGAAGAAATCGAAGACAGCACCCAAGATAATCATGATAAAAGCCCACTCAAAGTGGCCGTGAAAAGCGGCACCCGTGGCCATGCAACCACAGATGAGGTTACAACAGGTTAGGATGTTGGGAAAGTTAAGAAGCATGGTATGCTAATTTTTCGTTTAGCGTTCAAAAGCGATTAACTTCGCAATCACCGTCTGATTGCCAGTGGTCTTCTGCCCTTGGCTGACCATCACCTCCGTGCCCAGCGGGAGATAGACATCGACACGAGATCCGAATTTAATGAAGCCCAAATGCTCATCGATGAAGCAATCCTCGCCCTCAGCAGGATAGGTGACGATACGGCGCGCCATGGCGCCTGCCACCTGACGCAACAGGATCTCGGTGCCGTTCTCAGCTTCGATAACCACCGTAGAGCGCTCGTTGTCGAGACTGGCCTTAGGCAACCACGCAGCACTAAAGCGACCTTTGTGATGGCGCACTATCTTGATGGTGCCATCAACGGGAACCCAGTTGGCATGGACATTGAAGAGACTCATGAAGATACTCACCATGATACGACGGTCGTGGAAGTATTCGTTTTCCTCCACTTCCTCCACCACGACAATCTTGCCATCAGCAGGTGCCAGCACCAAGTCTTCCGTGTCGCCTTCATAAATGCGAATGGGGCAACGGAAGAAGTTGATGACAACGAGATAAACAGCAGCTAAAATACTGAAAAGCCCCCAGAACCATACACTCTGGAAGCTGAAAGCATAGCCAAACAATAGGCAGAGCAAGGCTGCACAAATACCAAATACGATAAGTGTCTCTGTGCCCTCACTATGAAGGCGAATATTCTTCTTAATTTTCTTTAGTGGACGTACCATTTCTGTATAGAAAGGCTCATTATTTGTTCTTTTTCGATACAAAAGTAAGCATTATTTGAAAGATTGCAAAAAAATGAGCACCTTTTTTGGTGGTTTGCCAAAAGAAACGTAATTTTATGCCCGTTTTTGATACATATGGAGAATTTTATACACCTTCACGTACACACTCAGTACTCTCTCCTGGATGGTCAGGCCAGTATTCCGAAACTGGTAGATAAAGCCATCAAAGACGGGATGCGTGGCATGGCCATTACGGACCATGGCAACATGATGGGTGTGAAAGAATATTTCAACTACGTCAGCAAAAAGAACAAGGCATTGAAGGAAGCCGGCAAGGAGCCTTTCAAGCCTATCTTCGGCTGCGAGATGTACGTGGCCGAGCGCACACTCTATGACAAGGACAAGGACATTGACAGCCGACGCTACCATCTGATTGTCCTGGCGAAGAACGAGACGGGATATCACAACCTCGTGAAGCTGGTGTCGAAATCATGGGTTGATGGGTTCTATACGCGACCTCGCACCGACCATCAGGAACTGGAGAAATACCATGAAGGACTTATTATCTGCTCTGCATGTATCGCAGGTGAGGTGCCCCGACGTATCCTCAATGGCGACATCAAGGGAGCAGAGGAAACCATCCTGTGGTACAAAAATGTCTTTGGCGAGGACTACTATCTCGAAATCCAACGCCATGAAGTGAAGGACCCCACGCAGCTGGCCAACCGCGAGACATATCCTCTGCAACAGGAAGCCAACAAAGTCATCCTGGAGCTGGCCAAGAAGCATGGCGTGAAGGTGGTGTGCACCAATGACGTGCACTTCGTGGACGAGGAAAATGCAGAGGCCCACGACCGCCTCATATGTCTGGGCACCGCCAAGGATTTCGACGACCCCAAGCGCCTGAGATACTCCAAGCAGGAGTGGTTCAAGACGCAGGCCGAAATGAACGATATCTTCGCCGATGTACCCGAGGCACTTGCCAATACGCTGGAAGTGCTAGACAAGGTAGAACCCTACAGCATCGACCACCGCCCGATCATGCCCAACTTCGCCATTCCCAAGAGCTTCGCCACCGAAGAAGAATATCAGCAACGTTTCACCGATGAAGAGCTCTTCAACGAGTTCACTCGCGATGAGAACGGAAAAGAGATCTGCTCAAAGGAAGAGGCCGAAAAGAAAGTGAAGAACTTAGGCGGTGTGAAAAAGCTCTACCGCCTGAAACTGGAAGCTGACTACCTGAAGCACCTTACTTATAAGGGCGCACGTCGCTTATATGGGAATCCAGTCCCCGAGGAAATCGACGAACGCTTGCGCTTCGAACTGCACGTAATGAAGACGATGGGTTTCCCCGGCTACTTCCTCATCGTGCAGGACTATATCAACGCGGCATCCCATGAGCTAGACGTCAGCGTAGGTCCCGGCCGTGGCTCCGCTGCTGGCTCTGCTGTTGCCTACTGTCTCGGTATCACCAAGGTCGATCCCATTAAATATGACCTTCTGTTCGAGCGTTTCCTCAACCCCGACCGTATCTCACTGCCCGATATCGATGTCGATTTCGACGATGACGGACGCGGAAAGGTTCTCTCTTGGGTGACACAGAAATACGGCGAAGACAACGTTGCACACATCATCACTTACGGTACGATGGCCGCCAAGAGCGCTATCAAGGATGTGGCCCGTGTGCAGAAGATGCCGCTTGACGCCACACAGGAACTCCTGAAGAGCATCCCTGACCGCTTGCCTGACGCCCCCGACGGCAAACCGCGCAAGACGAACCTCACCAACATCCTGGAATGCGTGCCTGAGATGCAACAGGCAGCAGCATCGCCTGATGAAAACGTGCGTAATGTCATCCGCTATGCACAGATGCTTGAAGGCAATGTCCGCAACACTGGCGTGCATGCCTGTGGCGTCATCATCTGCCGCGACCCCATCAGTGACTGGGTACCCCTCAGCACCGCCGAAGATAAGGAGACAGGAGAGAAAATCCTGTGTACACAGTACGAAGGCTCCGTCATCGAGGACACCGGACTCATCAAAATGGACTTCCTCGGTCTCAAGACCCTGAGCATCATCAGGGAAGCCCTCCGTAACATCAAAGACAGCGTCGGCATCCATATCGACATTGAGCAGATTGATATCGAAGACCCCGCTACCTATCAGCTATATTGTGACGGCCGCACCGTCGGCACCTTCCAGTTTGAATCTGCAGGTATGCAAAAATACCTGCGCGAGCTGCAGCCCTCCACTTTCGAGGACCTCATCGCCATGAATGCCCTCTACCGTCCGGGACCGATGGACTATATCCCCGATTTCATCGACCGAAAGCAAGGACGTAAGCCCGTGGAATACGACATCCCGTGCATGGAAAAATACTTGAAGGACACCTACGGCATCACCGTTTATCAGGAGCAAGTCATGCTCCTCTCTCGTCAGCTGGCCAACTTCACACGCGGCGAGAGCGACACGCTCCGCAAGGCCATGGGTAAGAAGCTGAAAGACAAACTGGACCACATGAAGCCGCAGTTCATCTCGCAGGGGAAAAACAACGGTCATGATCCGGAGATCCTGGAAAAGATATGGGCCGACTGGGAAAAGTTTGCATCCTATGCCTTTAATAAGAGTCACGCCACCTGCTACTCATGGGTTGCCTACCAGACGGCATGGCTGAAGGCGAACTTCCCGTCGGAGTACATGGCAGCCGTCATGAGCCGAAGCCTCGATGACATCACCGAGATTACCAAGCTGATGAGTGAGTGTAAATCGTTGGGCATTGATGTACTCGGGCCTGACATCAATCATAGCCGTCAGCGCTTCAGTGTCGATGAAACCGGTGCCATCCGCTTCGGGCTCGGTGCCATCAAGGGTCTTGGTGACAGCGCCGTAGAGGCCATCCTGAAAGAGCGCGAGGCAGGCGGCCCGTTCAAGGATGTCTTTGACTTGGTACAGCGCATCAATATGTCGGCTGTGAAGCGCAACGGCATGGAAAGTCTAGTGCTCAGCGGTGCCCTCGACAGCTTCAAAGAGATACGCCGTGAGCAATATTACTCTAATAATCTCAAAGGGGAGATGTTCATCGATACCCTTGTCCGCTTTAGCAATGCCTACCAAGAGGCTAAGATGTCCGCAGAGAACTCCCTCTTCGGCGACTTCGGCAGCGTGGAGATTGCCACGCCTCCTATCCCGCAGGAGTTCATGGAATGGAGCCTGTTGGAACGCCTGAACAAAGAGCGCGACCTTGTGGGCATCTACCTCTCGGCACATCCCCTTGATGATTTCTCCATCATCCTGCAGGATGTATGCACTACGCCTTGCACCTCCCTGCAGGACCTTCAGTCTCTTCAAGGGCAGGAGATTACTTTTGGCGGTATCGTGACGGCCGTGCGCCGTGGCGTAGGAAAGAGTGGACAGCCTTACGGCTTCGTCACCATCGAAGACTACACTGGGAGCTTTGAGCTACCACTATGGGGACAGGACTGGACCCGCTGGGGAAGCTACATGGAAGTGGGTAATGCCATCTTCATCTCCGCCCGCGTACAGCCTCGCCGCTTCAACCCCAACAAACTGGAGATTTCCGTCGGAAGGATTGACTTCCTCAACGATGTCAAGGATACACTCATTGAGAGCATCACTATTCAGATTCCCCTCAACATGCTCGACGAAGACATCGCCATTGCTTTTGAAGAGTTCAGCATCAACAGCCCCGGCCATGCATCCATCTACTTCCACATCCTTGACCCTGAAGGCAAACAACATGTTAAACTCCACTCCCGCAACCGTCAAATCACCGTTAACAGGCGGCTCATCGATTTCATCAACAGCAAACCAGGACTGTCCTATAGCATCAATTGAGACATTGAAATATTGAAAGATTCAAAATTCAACTTTAATCACTAAACTTTAAACTCTGAAAACAATGGCACAAGCAATTACAGATTCCAGCTTCGACCAACTCCTTGCCCAGGGCAAGCCCATGGTTGTTGATTTCTGGGCCACATGGTGTGGTCCCTGCAAGAAAGTAGGTCCTTACATCGAGGAACTTGCCGAGCAATATGGCGACCAGGCCATCATCGGCAAAGTCGATGTCGATGAGAATGATGAACTCGCCATGCGCTTTGGCGTTCGCAACATCCCCACCATCCTGTTCATCAAGGACGGTCAGGTTGTCGACAAGCAGATTGGCGCCGCCGCCAAGAATGTCCTTGAGGACAAACTCAAGGCTATCTTGTAAGAATTAAAATAAAAAGTTAAAAATGAAGAATGAAGAAGATTTTCTTGAGCAGGCTGAAGACGACTTGAGAACCGTAGAGTTCATCAAGGCCTATCTCCCTCAGGACATCAAGGAGAAGTTCACCGACGATGACCTCTTCTACTTCATCGATGTCCTCGCTGACTACTATGTAGAGAGCGGCATCCTGGAGCAAGAGCCCGATGCAGACGGCTGCATCGACATTGACACCGAAGCCATCGCCCAGTTCGTTGCCGAGCGTGCCCGCAAGGATAAGTACGGCACCTTCGATCCTGAAGACCTTGTTTGGGTCGTGCAGGGTGAACTGGAATTTGGCGAACAGGAATAGTAGCAATGGTGATTCCCAGCATAGCCATCATAGATGCCAATGTGCTTGAAGCCGCAGGGCTGAAGTACATCCTCAATGACATCGTGCCGAAGGTGACGGTGAGCACATTCAAATCTGTCCCCGACCTGCAACAAGCCATGCAGGCTGGCGAGCAGTTCGTGCATTTCTTCGCTTCATCACAAGCCGTTGTGGAGGACTCTGCCTTCTTCCAGGCCCATGCGCGTCAGACCATTGTGTTGACAGCACAATCCACCAGTGGCAACAAATTATTGGGTCATTTCCGTTGTCTAACTACCAACATGATGGAACACGACCTCATCAAGGCTGTGCTCCATCTTCACCAAATGGCTCACGGGGGACATGATGGAGCCTCGCCGCACCACGGGAATCTCCCCGAGCAGGAAATCACGGGCCACGCCATTGAAATATCTCCTCGCGAACAGGAGGTCCTGGCGCTGGTGGCACGCGGCTTCCTCAACAAGGAGATCGCAGATCAGTTGTGCATTTCGCTGCCCACTGTCATCAGTCATCGCAAGAACATCTGCGAGAAGCTGCATCTGCGATCCGTGTCATCGCTCACCATCTATGCTGTCACTCACGGCATCGTGCGCATCGAGGACATTTAAGAAAAAGGGCGGCCTAAGCGGTCGCCCTTTCTGTTTGTTTAGAACTTCAGTCCTATAGTGAGGCCCACCTGCAGCGGTCGGCAACGCTGTGCGAAGCCTATGCCGCGACTGACGAAGTAGAAGGGCGTGTAGCTCTGATTCGTGAGGTTGTTACCCCACACGTTCACCGTCAGCTTCTTGTATTCCATTCCCACATGGGCGTTCAGCAGTTGGTAGTAGCCCTGCGAGGCGCTGTTGTCCTCGGTCCAGTAGATGCGGCCCATGCCTGTTGTGCCAACTCCCACGTTCATCGTTACAGCCCCGATGGGGAAGAAGTAGTCCACCGTGAACGACATCGTGTGCTGGGGTGCGAAAGGCACGTAGTTGCCTGTGTAATCTATGGCTTCGCCGTTCACTTCGCCAGCATCGTATTTGGTGAAAGTGGCGTGGGTGTAACCATAGTTACCGCTCAAGCGCAAGGGATTGCCGCCCACAGGAAACCAACCCGATATGCTCAGCTCGCCACCACAACTGGCGCTCTCACCAACGTTCAGCACTTGGCGTCCCAGTCCGCTGCCAGCAGCAAAGCGCGTCACCTGCTGGTTATAGACCATATTATAGAAGACGGCAGCCTGCACGTTGAGATGCTGCTCCAGGAATGTCAGGTGTGTACCTGCTTCGAAGTTCCAGCTTGTCTCAGGGTCGTAGCGCGTATAGTCTTGGGCTTCGGGGTTCTCGTCAATGGTCATCCTCGCCATGGAAGAAGCCAGTTGCGGGTCTTCGGCCAGCGTCCTCATCATATCGTTGCGCAGGCTGGCCTGCAGCAGGTCGCTGAACATCTGGAAGTTATAACCACCTGAGCGCAGACCGCTGGCAGTACTGACATAAATCATATTGGCATCATCGAAGCGATAGCTGATAGCCAGCTTCGGCAACACGCGCAGCTGGTCGTCGCTCATCGAGCCTTCGTAGGCCGAGGTCGTCGAGAACTGCTTGTCAATCATGGGACGCGGCATCCCTCGACGCAACATCTGGAACGTGAAGTTCGAAGTGGCGCGGCAGTCGTAGTCCATCTCCCGATGTTCATAGTCCAAACGTACACCGGCAGTAATGTCAAAACCACGTGTAAACAAATCCTTGAAGCGTGCCTGCCCATAGGCTGCAAAGTTTGTCACGGGCGTATTGAACTCACCGGGAATCACTATCTCAGGGTCAGTCACCGTCATCGCAAGACTCATACCTGCACGAGCCATCCCCTTGTTTGCGGCCTCAAAACCTTTGTCGATCCCCGACTGGATCAGTTGGCTGATGCCGTCGGCGCCGAAGGTCACAGGAGCATTGGTCTTCAACCACTGATGAGCTACGTAAGCGCCCACTGTCCAGTCGAGCCACTTCAGACTGTTGCCCTTGATGACCAGCTCCTCGGAGAGAGCACTGCTGCGCTGCCGCTGTTGAAGGGTAAAAAGATTGGCCGGTGAATAGTCCTGGTCCATATCCATGCGGTCCTTCAGGTATTGGAAGGCTGTCACGGATGAGAGCGTGAAGTGCTTCTGCTGCGTCTCCAATTTCAAGGAACTGTTCAACAAGCCACGTTTGTAGCGGCCCAACATCCCGCTCTCGATGCGGCCATTGGTGGTGTTCTCGTAGTCGTAGGCGTTCTCGTCGGAGTACTCTGCCGAGGTCTGGAAATCCAGCAGGAAGCGGGGCGACCGCGAGTAGGTCAGTCGCACCTTACCGCCACCGGCTTCGCTGCCGTTGCTGCTAGTGTCCAGGTAGTCGTTGCGGTTGTAGCCTGCATCGCCGCGATAGAAGGCGCTCACGGAGAGTCCCAACCCTTCTGTGAGGATATGGCTGTGACGGGCGTAGGCATTGCGCATCCAGTCGCCGGTGGAACCGCCCACGCGGATAGTGGTCTGTGTGCCTTCCTGTAGGGGTGAGGGCGTGAACACACGAATGATACCACCCATCGCATTGCGACCGTAGAGCGTTGACTGCGGTCCGCGCAGCACTTCCACACGTTCTGCATCAGCCAATGAGAAATCGAATGAGCTCTTTTCCATCAGTGCCACATCATCCACGTAGAGACCTACGACAGGTGCATTCGCACGTGATCCTACACCTCTTATATATATCGCGGGCGTAAGGCGCGAGCCGTATTCAGGGTAGTATAGGTTGGGTACCAGCTGCGATATCGCTTTCAGTGTCTCGCGTCCCGTCTTGCGCACCGAGGCCATCAGCAGTTTCTGCCCGCTGAGAGGCTGGGCCGCCAGCGGTGCAAACTCCTTCACGCCGCCATCGACCACCACCTCATGCAGCTCCGTCATCTGTACGGAATCTGCCGTTACGTGTTCCTCTTCTATTCCCTGAACGGGAACTGTCATGGCCATCGTACCCGCTGATACCAGCATCCCCATGACGAACCCCTGTAATCTCATCAGATTATTACTCATATATGGTTGCAGTTTGTGTTTTGCGGGTGCAAAGGTACGACTTTTTTCCACGCCCGTCAATCCCCATTTATGATGAAAAAGCGGGGCGACCGTATGGTCGCCCCGCTCTATCGGGATTTCGCTTGTAGCTCATCGCTACAGATGGAACATTTTACTTGAAGGACACCTTTTTACCGTTGACGATGTAGATGTTACCCTTCACCATCTTCTCTACCTTACGACCAGAGAGATCGTAGATGGTAGCATTCTCGCCTGCACCTTGGATAGCCTTGATGCCAACGGGCGTGAAGTAGGTCTCCTTCAGAGCAGCAAGAGCCTCTGCATCAGCTGCGAAGTAAATCTCATCTATCGAAGCCTGGGTCAGTGTCAGGCGGAAGCCGGGAACGGCATCGGAGCTCGTCTT
>Ga0310690_10008925_pt1 | contig 12639 bp, 15 predicted proteins | sample AusTroGonzalo_MG_2_FD_207661 | JGI IMG/M metagenome (GOLD analysis project Ga0310690, IMG submission 207661) | Bovine rumen microbial communities from tropical cattle in Woodstock, Queensland, Australia - Gonzalo_04 (v2) (version 2) | ecosystem: Host-associated > Mammals > Digestive system >...
GAAGTGGTGGATTACCTGAGAAGTTTTTCACCGATCTGGAGGGACCTGGAAAGCGGAAAGAAGCCGCATATTCTGTAAGAGGAGAGAGAAGAACGATGGCATTATACAGTGAAAAGGTGATGGAGCACTTCCGGAATCCGCGGAACGTCGGCGTGATTGAGGACGCGAACGGCATCGGCGAGGTCGGCAACGCCAAATGCGGGGACATTATGAAGATGTACCTGAAAATTGAGGACGATATCATTCAGGACGTCAAGTTCGAAACCTTCGGCTGCGGCAGCGCGATCGCTTCCAGTTCCATGGCGACGGAGCTGATCAAGGGCAAGCCTGTCGCGGAGGCGGAGAAGCTGACCAACCAGGCGGTGGCGGAGGCGCTGGACGGCCTGCCGGCTTATAAGATGCACTGTTCCGTGCTGGCGGAAGAGGCGATCCACGCGGCGCTGGAAGACTGGCGCAGCAAGGGAAAAACGGAAAAAACGGAATAAACGGGAATATATCATGCTTCGTCAGCGGAGAAAATGCTGCCGGAGCTTTATTTCTTTCACGGGAATGAGAACAGGATATGCGCTTTCAAATCAGAAGGAAGGAGGCCGTTTGCGGGGAAAAACAATCATAATACATTTTCCCTATTGACATAGTAGGCAAATGGTGTTATCATCCAGTCAATCCAGAAAGAGAGGAGGTGCCCGGGATGTCCGCCAGATTCAGCCGTAAGGAGTGGAAAACCATGTGTTGTCGAATGCTTTTCTCCCGGGCAGGCTCCGCGAAGAGGCATCCGGCTGTATTCTGCCGCGCCTCATGACGATGCGGAGGATCAGATTGTTAAGATCCAGTCTGTGTTCTGCCCGGGAGCTTTCAGGCCCCCGGTTTTTGTTTGCCTGAACAGAATGAATGAAAGGAAAGGAGATCGCAACCATGAGTCAGTATAAATTTGAAACCCTTCAGCTTCACGTAGGCCAGGAACAGCCCGATCCGGCGACGGACGCCCGCGCGGTGCCGATTTACCAGACCACATCCTATGTTTTCAGGAACAGTCAGCACGCAGCGGACCGCTTTGGCCTGGCCGATGCCGGGAACATCTACGGCCGGCTGACCAATTCCACCCAGGACGTGCTGGAAAAGCGTGTCGCGGCGCTGGAAGGCGGCAGCGCGGCGCTGGCGGTGGCCTCCGGCGCGGCGGCCATCACCTACACGATTGAAGCCCTGGCGGCGAACGGCGGGCACATCGTGGCCCAGAAGACCATCTACGGCGGCAGCTTCAACCTGCTGGAGCACACGCTTCCGCAGTACGGGGTGGAGACGACGTTTGTGGACGCGCACAACCTGCAGGAAGTGGAGGGCGCGATCAAAGAGAACACCCGGGCGATTTATCTGGAGACCCTCGGCAACCCGAACAGCGATATCCCGGACATTGACGCCATCGCGGCGATCGCCCATAAACACGGATTGCCGCTGGTGATTGACAATACCTTCGGAACGCCTTACTGGATCAGGCCGATCGAGCACGGAGCGGACATCGTGGTGCATTCCGCGACCAAGTTCCTCGGCGGCCACGGAACGACGCTGGGCGGCGTGATCGTCGAATCCGGCAAGTTTGACTGGAAGGCCAGCGGGAAGTATCCGAACATCGCGGCGCCGAATCCGAGCTATCACGGTGTTTCCTTCTATGACGCGGTGGGGCCGGCGGCGTTCGTGACCTATATCCGGGCGATCCTCCTGCGGGATACCGGCGCTTCCATTTCCCCGTTCAACGCGTTCCTGCTGCTGCAGGGCGTGGAAACGCTCTCCCTCCGGCTGGACCGGCACGCGGAGAATACGAAGAAGGTCGTCGAGTATCTGCGGAACCATCCGCTGGTGGAGAAGGTGAATCATCCCTCCCTGCCGGACCATCCGGACCACGCGGTATACCAGCGGTATTTCCCGAACGGCGGAGCCTCTATCTTCACCTTTGAGATCAAAGGCGGGCAGGAGGAAGCCTGGGCGTTCATCGACCATCTGGAGATATTCTCCCTGCTGGCCAATGTGGCGGACGTGAAGAGCCTGGTGATCCATCCGGCGTCCACGACGCACTCCCAGCTGTCGGAAGAGGAACTGCTGGATCAGGGCATTAAACCGAACACGATCCGGCTGTCCATCGGAACGGAGCACATTGACGATATCATCGGGGATCTTGAAAAAGGTTTTAACGCGGTCGGCTGAGATTTCGTATGAGAGGATGGCATAAGCGTGGACTGGGAATATATGGCGAAGATCCTGCCGCTATACGGAAAGGCAGCGGTGCTGACCGTCCGGATCGGCGTCCTCGGCATCCTCTTTGCCATGCTGGCAGGCTTACTGTGTTCGGTGGCCCGGCAGATGAAGATTCCGGTACTGAAACAGCTGGCCTCGGTCTACATCGAGCTCAGCCGGAACACGCCGCTGCTGGTACAGCTGTTCTTCATCTACTACGGCCTGCCGAAAATCGGCATCAAAACCGATCCGGAAACCTGCGGCGTTGCGGGCCTGGCTTTCCTCGGCGGAAGCTATATGGCGGAGGCGTTCCGCAGCGGCCTGGAGGCCGTCGGTAAAATCCAGCATGAAAGCGCGCTCAGCCTCGGGCTGACGGGACTGCAGACCTTCCGGTACGTGATCCTGCCCCAGGCGTTCGCCATCAGCATTCCCGGGATCACCGCCAACGTGATTTTCCTGCTGAAAGAAACCAGCGTGTTTTCCGCCATCAGCCTGATGGATCTGATGTTCACCGCGAAGGACCAGATCGGCCTGTATTATAAAACGACCGAATGCCTGGTGCTCCTGGTGGTGTTCTACCTGCTGATTCTGCTTCCGGTTTCCCTCCTGGGAAGCCTGCTCGAAAGGAGGGTCCGGTATGCAGAGTTTGGGGCTTGAAGTCCTGTTCAAGGGAAAGAACTTCGCCCGGCTGCTGGGCGGCCTGTGGACGGCGCTGCAGATCAGCCTGATTTCCATCGCCATCAGCATGGTGCTCGGGACCCTGCTGGGGATCCTGGTGGGGCGTAAAAACGGGATCGGCCGGGTCCTGATGCGGTGTTACCTGGAGTTCATCCATATTATGCCGCAGATGGTGCTGCTGTTCATCGTCTTCTTCGGAACGGCGAAGGCATTCGGATGGAACCTCTCCGGGGAACTGTCCTCGGTGATCGTGTTCTCCCTGTGGGGGACGGCGGAGATGAGCGACCTGGTGCGCGGCGCCGTGACCAGCGTCCCGGTCATCCAGTACGAGAGCGCGATGGCCCTGGGCCTCAGCCGGCCGCAGGTGTTCCGCTTTGTGATCCTGCCCCAGGCGCTCAGACGATTGATTCCGCAGTCCATTAACCTGATTACCCGCATGATTAAGACGACCAGCCTGGTACTGATGATCGGCGTGGTGGAGATCCTGAAGGTGGGCCAGCAGATTATCGAGGCCAACCGGAAATCCAGTCCGAACGCGGCGTTCGGCGTATATCTGACCATATTCCTGCTTTATTTCCTGCTTTGCTGGCCGGTGAGCCTGCTGGCAAGGCAGCTGGAGAAACGATGGGGGTGAGACGATGGCGGAACCGGTATTGACGATCGAGCATGTGACGAAGAAGTATGAAAGCCAGACCGTGCTCTACGACGTCAGCCTGCAGGTGCACAAGGGGGAAGTCATCGTCATCGTCGGCCCCAGCGGCAGCGGGAAGAGCACCCTTCTGCGCTGCATCAACGCGCTGGAGGAAATCCAGAACGGAGAGATCCGTCTCGGCGATCAGCCAATCAGGGCCGGCGCGAAGGACCTGCCGCAGATCCGGCAGAAAATCGGAATGGTTTTTCAGAGTTATGAGCTGTTTCCTCACCTGACGGTGATGAACAATATTCTGCTGGCGCCCATGAAGGCGCAGCACAGGCAGAAGGAGGAGGTGAAAGCAGAAGCGATGACATTGCTGACACGTATCGGCCTTGCGGATAAGGCGGACAGCTATCCAAGACAGCTTTCCGGCGGGCAGAAGCAACGGGTGGCGATTGTCAGAGCGTTGTGTATGCACCCCGAGATCCTGCTGTTTGACGAGGTGACGGCGGCACTGGATCCGGAGATGGTCCGGGAGGTGCTGGAAGTCATTTTGCAGCTGGCGGATCAGAACAAGACCATGCTCATTGTGACGCATGAGATGCAGTTTGCCAGAGCGGTCGCGGACCGGATTATCCTGCTGGATGAGGGAAAAATCAGGGATGACACGACCCCGGAGGAATTCTTCGACCATCCGAGGACCGACCTGGCCCGCAGATTCCTGCAGTCATTCGAATACTCAAGAACATCCGGGAGAGAAGACCGGGGGCTTTCCTCCCATTCAACGCAGGCGCCACCGGCGCCTGCGCCCCGAACCCCTTCGGCAGAATATTCTTCATAAGATTGATGAATACAAAAAAACGGGCAAAGCCCGAAAAGGAGATTTTGATGATGAAAAACACAGTGAAAAAGATTACGGCGGTTCTGGTTCTTCTGACTTTGGTTCTTTCCCTGGCAGGCGTGAATGCCGAAAGCGGCAAGGTTTACAGGACACTGGATGAGATCAGGGCGAGCGGCACGATCAATATCGGCGTTTTTTCCGACAAGAATCCCTTCGGCTATGTGGACGAGAACGGTGAATATCAGGGTTACGACGTTTATTTCGCAAAGAAGATCGGAGAGGATCTGGGGCTGACGGTCAACTATGTTTCCACTGAGGCGGCGAACCGCGTGGAATACCTGGAGACCGGCAAGGTGGATATCATCCTGGCGAACTTCACGGTGACGGCTGAGCGGGCGGAAAAGGTTGACTTTGCGCTGCCCTATATGAACGTCGCGCTGGGCGTTGTTTCTCCCGACAGCCGGGTGATCAAAGACCTGAGCGAGATCAAAGAGGGGGATCAGGTGATTGTTATCTCCGGTACAACGGCGGAGGACTACCTGATCAAGAACAATCCGGAAATCACCCTGCAGAAGTATGACACCTATGCCAACGCCAAGAACGCGCTGGAGAACGGCAATGCTGTGGCCTGGGCGAACGACAACACGGAAGTGATCGCCTATGCGCTGGAAAATCCGGGCTATACGGTGGGTATTCCTTCCCTCGGCAGCCAGGACACCATCGCGCCGGCCGTCAGCAAGGGCAATGAAACACTGCTGAACTGGATCAACGACGAGATCAAGGCGCTGGCGGCGGAAAATTTCTTCCACAAGGACTATGAAGCGACGCTGGTGGACACCTACGGCCTGGACTATGAGGAAAGCCTGGTGCTTGAAGGCGGCGGCCTGACTGAGTAAGACCATCCGCAAACGGGGAAGAAGGACGGAAAATGCCGGGAGGAAGGAGGAAACGGATCCATGGAACAGATCATCGCATTCGGGGATTCAAATACCTGGGGACTGAACCCGGTGCTGAAGAACCGTTATCCGGAGCATACCAGGTGGACCGGAATCCTGCGGAACCGGCTTTCCCGTCATGGTTTCCTTTTAACCGAAGAAGGACTTTGCGGCCGGACGACGGTGTTTGAGGAGCCTGGCCGTACGGGGCTGAAAGGCCTGGAGGATGTTCCGCGGATTCTCGTCAGGAATCCGCGGGCATCCGCCGCAATCATCATGCTCGGAACCAATGACTGCAAGAAGGCGTTTCATGCTTCCGCCGAAAAGATCGGCGCGGGGCTGGAACGCTGCCTGGATGCCCTGGAGGAACGGATCAGTCCGGAGCGGATTCTGGTGATTTCGCCCGTCATTCTGGGAAAGGATGTCTGGAGGCCGGAAAAGGATCCGGAGTTTGATCAGCGCTCTGTCCTCGTCTCCGCCGGGCTGAAAACGGTTTACGCAAAACTGGCGCAGAAAAGAGGCCATCTGTTTCTGGCGGCTTCGGACTATGTGAGTCCGTGCGGATATGACGACGAGCATTTGAATGCTGAAGGGCATGAGATTTTGGCTGATGCGGTCTGCCGGGTTCTGACGGAATCCCTGATGCGCAGCGCATGAACCCGGGAAGAAGCGGCGGAACAGCGCCGCGTCTGCGGGATATGAATGAATCACTTTGGAAAGGATTTGTCCGGAATGAGAATTTCCACCAGGGTTGAATACGGAATGCTGGCGCTGGCAGATATCGCGCTGTACGCGGAAAACGGAGCCAGCGTTTCCGCGCCGGATATTGCGGAAAGACAGAATATTTCCCAGAAATATCTGGAACAGATCCTGACGCAGCTGAAGCAGGCCGGCCTGATCCGTGCCCAGAAAGGGCTGCGCGGAGGATATGCATTGTCCCGGGAAGCGGACAAAATCAGCATTGCGGAGATTCTGAACGCGCTGGACAACAGCATTCTGGAGGAACTCAGCATCTCTGAAGGTGAAAACGGACGAAGTTTGCGAAACGCGGTCAATACCTGTCTCTGGGAAAGAATGAACGGCTTGCTGACCGATTTTGCGAAGAACAAAACGCTTTCCGAATTCATTCAGGAGTGCAGGGACCGTCTTTCCGCAGAATGGGATCTGTATATTATCTGACAAAAGCCCAAAAAAAGGCGCCCGTCGTCTTCCGAACCAGATTCAGCTTTCTGTGGCGGAAACAGACGTTTCCTCCCAGCCCGGCCGGGCTGGGAATTTTGCATTTGTGCAATACATTCCCCGGAGTGAGCAGTACTACTCCGATCCCGGCGGCGGGTGATAAGATATGATTTTTCGTTTGCTTTCTATTTCCGGATATTGTATCATCTATCCGAGGTGAATCCGCAACCTGAGAATCTTACCTTTGAAAGGAAATCGGGTATATGTTCGGGGGAAAGAAAAAACGATGAAAATGCTTGTGAAATTTTGCAGGCAGCTTGATCTGGACCTGTATATTGAGCTGACAAGTAACAGAATGATTTGATCTGAAAAGAAAGAAGGAAGAGAAATGAAAAAAACACCTGATCATCCCGGAACCTCTTTCCTGCATCTGCTGGCACTGGTGCTGATTCTCGCGCTGGTTCCTTTCTCCTGCCTCGGGGAAGCGGCGCCCGCGCCGGAAGCAACACCGGAACAGACCTACGCCGAGGATTTCTGGTCCTACGGCTTTGACGAAGATTACTGGTTCAACGGCCTTGGCGAGGACGTCGAATACAAGGAAGAAGAAAAACCCATTATGCGGTTGGTCGACCTCTTGGTGTATAATTTTCAAATTGCCGACTGGTGTAAAGAGGAAGCCGCAAAGTTGCCCGAGGATTCAAAAATCCGCCGGCAGTATGAAGAATTCGAGAAACTCCTGCGGGATATGCAGCCCGGCCGCCCGACGGAGGAGGAGAGCAAAGCCGCCTCTGAAAAGGCCCTCAGTAATATCAGCACCCAGCTGAAGGAAGAAGCTGTGGATTATTACAAGCGTTGTGTGGAAGTCGAACCCAAAATCACGGCAGACCTGTGTGATATCACTGACGAGCTCGGAACGGAGCTTTTCGGAATCAAATTCCGTCTCAAGTCCGCCGGTGACAACGCAAACGGCGTCTGCCGCTTTGCAGACAAAATTGACGCGAATATGAAGGAAGCCGAAAAGGCGGGCCATCCGATTTCCTATCGGGAGGCCGCTGAGGGAGTTCATGATCTCGTCCGCTATACCATGGCGTCAACTCCGAAAACGCTGGTGCCGAATTACCTGGAGACCAAAGAAAAGCTGGAAGCGAAAGGTTACCGCTTTGTCAGGGTCAAGAACACCTGGGAGAGTTATTCGATCAACGTTCCGTACCGCGGTGTCAATACTCAGGTTGAATCGCCCTACGGCATCATCTTCGAGCTGCAGTTCCACACGGCTGAAAGCTTTGTTATCAAAGAGGTTACTCACGAAATGTATGAAACCGCCCGGGATCCGAGGGTTTCGGAGGAAGAAAGGACCAGTCAGCAGAAACAGGCCTTTGAGCTGTTTGACCGCATGACAGCCCCGGACAGGATCAGCGAGATTGTCCCGGTTGTCTGAGCCGGGAAAAAAGAAAGGAGTGCAGGCCTTTATGGAAAATACTGAAAGCAAGGGCAAAGTTTTGAAAATGTATGACTATTTTGTGGATCCTGACAGAAAAATCCTTATTCGTCTGAGCGCAACCGAAGCAGAGCAGTACTGTCCGGGAGCGCCGGAAGTCTGGCAGGCGGATCCGGAACTGGAGAGGATCCGTTATGGCAGCGGTGACTTCGATTCCTTCATGCGCATCGACGCTAAAGCCGCCCGGGAATACGAGGCAAAGTTTCTTGCCCTGAAAGAAGCCGGAGACGTAAGAAAAGACTGATAAAACAGTATAGGATGCTTGTGCTTCCCGGCTGCAAATGATACAATATTCTCACCTTGACAGATATCAAGGTTCTCGCTCAGAACTCCATTCTGGAAAGCGGCCTGCCGGACGAAGAAATTGATGAACTGTATGCAGCCTGGGAGGAACAGTGGGAAGCGTATATCACAAAATGGTTCCAGAAGAGCAAAGAGGCGGATGTCCCGGCGCTGTCCGCTCATACAATTTTGCAAAGGCCGTTTGCCCAAACCCCGAAGAAAGTCATTTTCGATACGGACATGGGTTATATCAACGATGACGCGGTGGCCATGATCATGCTGGCACAGGCGGATAAAAAGGGCGACCTGGATTTGCTCGGGGTCACCACCGTGGGCGGAAATGTCTATGCGGCGCCTGCCACCACCGCGACCCTGCGGCAGCTGGAGCTTATCGACAGGACGGATATCCCGGTTTATGAGGGGACCGATGTGCCCCTGAACGGATTCCTGGACATGAAAGCCGCGGAAAAGATTTTCGGCGCGCCTGACTGGGCCGGCGCTTATTGGGATTTCAATACAAACGATTATTCAGACAACGATTCCCGGCCCACGAACTACATGGACCTGGGCTATGAGCCGACCTACGGCTATCCCCAGACCCCTGTGCAGGAACAGAAAGCATGGGACTTCATGATCGAGCAGGTGCATAAGTATCCCGGAGAAGTCACGATCATGGCCGTCGGCGCTGCGACGAACGTTGCGATCGCGATCCGGGAAGATCCCACTTTTGTTGAGGACGCGGCGGGGATCATTTATATGGGCGGAGATATCGACATTCCCGGAAACGCCACGCCGACAGCTGAATTCAACTGGTTCTATGATCCGACCGCCATCAAAACCTGCCTTGCCGCCGAATGGAAAAGCCAGATCGTAGTTCCGGACGACCTGGCCAGGCAGTGCTCCATGGATGCGGAAATCTTTGAGCGCATCCGGGCAACGGGCAGCGAAAGCAAGGCAACACAACTGATCCTGGAAAAAGAAAAAAGCTTTGATCCCATTCAGATCAACTATGTATGGGACATGGTGGTTCCGGCGGTCTTCCTCAAACCGGAACTTGTGACAGACCTCCAGACGCGGTACCTGACTGTGGACGACTATCCCGGCGTGAATTACGGCCGGGCGGTCAGCTGGGGCCAGAACCGCCATAACAACCTGGAAACCGGTGAAGGCATGCCGGACGGCGTGCAGCCTGTGCAGATTGTGATGTCCATCGACGAGAAGATGTTCTGGGATTACTATATCGAGATTCTGACCTGGGAGCCAGCTGACCAGGCACAATAAATCACTGCGGACAATCCGCTCATGCAGACCGCGGCCGGCGGGTTCGCCCCGCCGGCCGGAGTACAGGATATGCATTTGTATAACCAATACCATATCTATATGGATTATACTTATTCCACCTCGTTCTTTGTATGACTGAAACATGTAGGCGTTCATCAACTGCTGATTCTTTCCGTAATTGATGTTCAGCATGGTGACCCGGACTTCGATATCGCCTTCGCCATCATAGGCGTCGCTCAGTTTCAGCACCTGTTTTTCAGGCTGCTCCTGCGTCCCGTTGTAAAAGCAGACACAGACAGGCCGGGGGACAGGCTGGAGCGAACTGCTGTACTGGTAATAATTGCTCGTGGTGATGTACTAAAAAAGAGCTATGGTCCCGGCCGGAAAGCCGGGACGGGGAGAGATTGAACGAAAAAGGCCGACTCTGCGTTTATAAAACCATCGTTGAAGATTTGGCACACTCGTCCTGAATAGCCTGAGTGACAAATTCATTCAGAGAGATATTCCGCTCCCTGGCACATAAGGCAGCGGAACGATGAAGTTCCGAAGGTATCCGGACATTGAACTGACCTTTATATTCCTTCTCAGGGGTTTTTCCGAATTCATGGCACATCTCAAGATAATTATCTATGGATTGATGAAACATTGATTCCAGTTCCTGTACAGAGGATCCGTGAAAGGCAAGCGTATCGTTGATCCCGAATACTTCACCGATGAAGAGGTTGTCCTCATCAGAATACTGAATTGCCGCGTGATACCCTTTATATTCCATCATCTTTAACGATCTCCTTTCACTTCACCGGTTTCTGTCAGAAACTGCCGGACAAGCTTAATCTGATATGGATACAGTTCATTGCCCGGGTGCGGTTCATCGAAAGCCAGAATCCGCCCCGTAGGCTGATGATAATATCTGACACCGGAACCCCTGCCACCCTGCCCTTTAATGCTGTTGCATTGTTTCATCAGCAAGTCCAATTCATTTTTTGAAAAGTTACGAGGCAGCTTTTTCTGAAAAAGCTTATTCAGCAGTTTTTCTTTCGTTGGCATAATCTGCACCTCATGCAATAGTACCAGATATCAGTTACATTTTACTTCGATATTTTTTGTATGTCAACCGAAAACAAGAGTATTATTCGTGCAATTCCCGTTCTTTTTCCAACGCTTCTTTTTTTCCATGGATCCGTCCGAGACCGTACATCAGCAGCGTTGCCACCAGCAGATTGATCCAGCCGAGGCGGACACTGGGATTCCATGAGTTGACAACACCGATGATCAGGTTAGCCCAGCCAATGGCGAGCAGAACCTTGCCGATCCGGTTCAGGTGGGAGATCTTTGAGTCGATGTCGGAATACAGGTCAAAAACCCCGTCCTCCGTTTTTTTGCGGAAATAGATCCACATCATCATTCGACCGACATATTCAGCGCCGGTTTCTTCCATAAATTTTACATATTGATCATCATAAGGATGCATTTCAGTCCGAACGGTATACTCTCCGGGTTCACAGCGGGCAAAGGTATACCTGCAGAATCCTACCGTCTCCAATACCCAACCATTCGCTGCCATTTCATTCAGCCATTCTTCTTCTTTTTCAAACTGCCATACCCAGAACCACCTGGTCATTGTCTTCCTTTCCATATTACAGTTCCTCCCCGAGAATCAATTCACCGTTCCGCGCCAGTTCCTTCAGGCGCTTTACCTCATTGATCAGGATTTCCCTGCCTTTATCTGTCAGCAGGTATTCTTTCCGGCGGCTGTCTTCATCCACGGTTTTCAGGATGATCCATCCTTTATCGCAAAGGGTGTTCAGCGCACCATAGAGCGTTCCCGCTGCCAGCCTGACCCGTCCGTCGGACAGTTCCTCCGTCTGCTGCATGATGCCATATCCGTGACGAGGCCTGTACAGGGACAGCAGAATATAGTATGTAGCCTCTGTTAATGCGGGTGTCCCCGGCATGTTGTTCACCTCCATCGTCGTCCGATATATCGTTGCTCGATATATCGTGATGTGATTATATCGGTATCCGATATAGTTGTCAATACCTAAAATAAAAGATTGCCAGAAGCATATCTCCTGACAATCCTGCTGAAACACAGGCAATATTGTTTTTCTGCCTTGTCAGCTCGTCAACTGGCATTTTTCATTTCAAATAACTTTTCACATCCGCAACAAACTGGTTTCCAAAACGGGCAAGTTCTCCAAGAACCCGATCTACAATCTTTTCGCCATTGCTGAACCAGTTCCGCTGATATTTACATTCCATCAGCGTGAATGAATAAGGAAGGGCCGCCGTCAGTTCTTCTGCAACCCGAAATGCTTCATCTTCCGGAAGGAGTATAAGTTTTTACGCGAGCACAGTTTTCTGCTTCTAAGCCACCACTCCATAAAGCCCGGTCAGAAAATAAATTACATATAATCTTACTGATACGGAATTGATCAATGCATTTACAGGATACGTACAGACTCTGGATTTGTTTTAGTGTGGACAGCACCAGTACCCAGCCGGGTCTCCGGTGAGGCCCGGATGGATGAAACAGAGACTCCGAACGGGGATTTTTACCTTACTTACCCAAAAGTGTGTTGATGTAATTTGTCATGTACTGTCTGTTGTAGAGCAATTCGGGAGTGGGGATGACAAAATCCGGGGCGACCCCTTGGTCAATGTCGTAGAAGGAACCGTTTTCATGAAAGCCAAACGATGAGGACCGGAGGTCATGAAGAATGAGCCATATGCGGTTGTCAGCGGCAAAATAACGCAGCTGCCGCCGGCGGAGGTGCGGCCGATCAGCGTCACATCATTGGAATTTTTAAATACGCAGGGAACCAGATTACCGCAGGAAAAGCTGCTGGGAGAGATCAGGCAGAAAAGGTTCATGCCCGTCAGGTCTTTGTCGTTTTCATCAAACTTGCCATCCAGATTCAAGTCGATTTCGTAAACACCTGTTGCGAGTGCCCCAGACATGGTATTCTTTACACTGGCATAGCCTTCGCCCAGGAATGCAGACAGTACAAAAACCGCTGCGTCTGCCTCGCCGCCGCCGTTACAGGAGAGATCAAGCACCACGTTTTCGACAGGGCTGTTC
>Ga0310690_10008926_pt1 | contig 12638 bp, 6 predicted proteins | sample AusTroGonzalo_MG_2_FD_207661 | JGI IMG/M metagenome (GOLD analysis project Ga0310690, IMG submission 207661) | Bovine rumen microbial communities from tropical cattle in Woodstock, Queensland, Australia - Gonzalo_04 (v2) (version 2) | ecosystem: Host-associated > Mammals > Digestive system >...
CCTCGATGGGACGGGCATCTGACTCCACTAATTCTTTACCTAATAGCGGTATCAGATATTTTGTACGCAGCAATTCAGTGTTCACGTCAGAGAGTTTCGCAGCCAAACAAGGCATGGTGTCGAAGGTTGCCATGAATGACATTCTTCGTTCTGCAAGGATGCGTTCTTCTGTCTCCGTAGCTATGTCTCGACGTGGCCCGATACGTATAAAGGTACGTCCACGATAGCGAACAGGTGGTAAGTCGGACGGACTGACCTCAGCAACCAACAAGTCACCTTCAGGGAACTGGAAACGATCAACGCTCATAACAGGTATAGGCAGGATGTTGCCGTTGCTGCGTATGGCCGCTATCTTCTTCAGCAAGTCATCGGTGACCTTCAAGCCGGACAACGTACCATTATCGTTAGCGCCCAATATCAGGTAGCCATTCTTTCGTGAGTTTGGCAGGTCATTAGCAAAGGCACAGATAGCCTCCTGGAACTTATCCATGTCACCTGTTGACGTGGTCCGCTCCACACGATAGGTTTCCGTGCTATGCAGCAGTTCTTGTATTTCGTCTTTTGTTATCATTTGATTTATTTCTCTTGATTGAATTCTTCCTGTCTCACCAACTCCTGCACAGGCACTTCAAGCGCATTTGCTATTGCAATGAGGGCTTCAAGGCTTGGCTGGGTGGTATTGGTGACCCACTTGGAAACAGTTGCAGGATCTTTGCCGAGTTTGTCGGACAGCCATTTATTGTTCAAATCGCGTTCGGCAAGAACAACTCTTATACGATTTAATTTTGCCATAATAGATTTCTGTTGCTTGACGGCAAAGTTACAAAAAATAATCGGAACAAATGCTGATATGCTCAAAAAACTCCATAAATGTGCCAAAATTTGATTAAAAGACCAATTTTTTGATGTATATATAACAAATATCATGTATATATTATATATAATGTGTCTCTAAATACCATTTGGTTTTCTTAGTGACAGTCCCCATTCATAGTGAAAGCTACGAAATTTCGGAGATAATCACAAAAAGTTTGGGACATAAATTAGAGAACAAGCGAAAAACATATAATTTTTCGATTTAAGTGCGATTTTTGCGAGAAAATTACAAAAATCGCACTTAAAACATGGTTAAATGTCGATTTGAGCATCCTTACACTTATCAATGGGTGGTTAAAACTGATCTTGAATTAGAAAAGTGCCAACATAGTTGGCATTTTTGTTAATTGTACTCAAATTCTATTGATTTTTCACGTTATTTTATGGTTTTCACATTATTTATTATTAACTTTGTGTCCAAAATCTGACAATTCAAATTCAGAATAGTTGCAACATATAATATTCTTACCTAACTCAATGGCAAAAACTGCAAAAAACATACTGACCTTAAATCATGAGGAAGCAATGGACTTCTTCATGAAATCTGAGCAATATCATGGATTTGAGTTGCCAGAATACTTCACTTTTGATGATGTCCTAAATTACGTTCGTGAGATGATTGGAACTACTCCTTATGAGGAGTGTCTTCAGGAAGATATTTTTCCTGACTCTCTCTCTGATGTAAATCTTGACATCCTGCTAAACAAGGATGGACGCTATGCCGTTCGTCCTATCATCCTCGCTAATCCTTTCCTTTACTATTTCCTTGTACGAGAGGTTTGTTGTGAAAGCAACTGGCAGGTTATAAAAGATTTGTTTAAGAAGTTCAATGTTCCTCATATCACGTCTTGCGCTATTCCGATCATACCTAACGAGAAAGAGGCATTTCATAAGGCTACGACCATCAACAATTGGTGGAATAGTATGGAGCAACGTTCTATTGAATTGTCATTGGAATATCGCTATATGTTTGTGACGGATATCACCAACTGCTATGGTTCTGTCAATCCTCAGACATTCGATTGGGCTTTCTCTCTCAAAGGCACATCCATCGCGACAGACATCCAAAGTCCAATCGCTCAAAATATACAAAAACTCCTTCGTGCTTTCCAACAAGGTCGCAACATTGGCATTCCACAAGGTAGTGCCATTTTTGACTTTATAGGTGAGATCATCCTTGGTTATTCTGACCTTATATTGCACGAAGCATTATTGGTGAAGGTAAAAGAATACAAAGAAGAAGGTAAAACTTTCCCAGACTACGAGATAATTCGCTATCGTGATGACTACCGTGTCTTCTGTAGTAATAAAGATGCGCTTGAGGACATCTCCTACATCCTTCAGCAAGTTTTGGAACGGCTGAATTTTCGAATGAATAGCCAAAAGACCAAGATTAGCGAAAGCATCGTGACAGATGCTGTTAAGTCCGACAAACTTGCCTATATCTACAATACGCCGATTTTCAACAAGAAAGGTGTTGACTTCGATAGTTACGAGAAACATTTACTCTATATTTTAATGTTTGCCCGTCAATATCCTGATAGTGGTTCTGTAAAGATAATGCTGTCTGACATTGACAAACGAATAGAAGAATGGCTTCATCCACAAGATGAGAAAAAGAAAACTGAAAGTATTGTGTGGGGTGATGTTGATCTAAGCGATGATGGCCATCTTGTTAAAGCAGGTAACAAGAAAGCCAAGACAGCGGATTTCATTCCAGGTGGTAGTGTCCGTGCCATGTCTGCCATATGCATTCAGATTGCTCTTGAAAATGTTGGTTGTGCTCACTATGCCCTCCGAATTATCAGTCGCATGATTGACTCGGTTAAGGACATGAAAGAAAAACAAGCCATCATAGATTTGGTGTACAACAAGCTCTGCAATCAGCCTAACTCTGACTACAACCAGCTTTGGCTACAGAACATGACCTATACACAAGACAAGAAGAATGGAACATCACCATATTCACTTCGCCTTTGCCAACTTGTAGCAGGCAAAAAAGTTCAGCCATTATGGAATAATGAGTGGTTGAATTCTGAATTAGCTAAAAATCTCCCTTATGATTCTATTGTAAACAAGGAAACCTTGAAGAATGTTACACCAGTTATAACATTTAGGGAAACTCGAGCTTATAATGAGCAATTATATTAAAGCGCTATGAATGATAAATTATTCTCAAAAAAGATAAAAGAACGTGAGGCTGAACAACTAAGAAGCAGTTCTGCTCAACGTCTAATCGAGAAGTTGTCGCTTCTTAGAAATCGGCGAGATTCTTCGCGCAAACGTTGGTTTTGGGAGTTGTTGCAAAACGCGAGTGATTATAACGATAGCGTTAATGTCAAACTTATAGTGGATAACGATAAGGTTGTATTTAATCATGATGGTTTGCCATTTATTGATACGGATGTTTTTAATCTCATTCGTCCTGACTCAAATAAAAAGGATGATATAAGAAGAAAAGACAATATCGGGAAATTTGGATCTGGCTTTGTATCTACACATATTCTTTCTTCGCGCGTTAAAGTCAAAGGAATAGTGCAAGACGATGAGGCTCATACGTACAAGTTTGAAGTTGATCTGGACAGAAGTCATTATTTAACCAAGTCACGTTTAATTGACGACATCAATGATAGTATCAACCAATTTGCCAACTCTATTAAACCTGTAACAAATCCTAATGGGTTCAATACATCTTTTACATATTATACGAATGAACCTTTACCTAACATTGACATTAAAAATGTAGATTTGGATTACATATATCGAGTCTTACCTTATACATTATGTTTTATGCCCAAAATTCTATCTGTTCATATATTGGATAATAGGAATGGCGGGTATAAGTTTATTATCAAAAGATCCAATAAACATGAAGAAGGTAGCATCATGTTCAATGTGTCTATAAACAACTCTCCTATAGAAGAATACACAATGAAAGTCTTTAATAATAGCGATGTGTCTTCATGTTTCTGTATTAAGGACAACAAAGTAATGCCTTTACCTAAAGATATAGCAAAGCTTTTTTGTGGTTTGCCTTTGGTCGGAACAGAAAGAATTGGATTGCCTATTATTGCAAATAGCTTGAATTTTGAGCCGACAACGGAGCGAGAAGGTGTAGAAATAGATCCAAGTTGCGACAAACAAAACATAAAGATTCTAACATCTTTCACTGAACTATATGATGAAATTCTTGAATATATTGAAGACAACGAAATACTCAATGCATATGAAATTGTAGGATTAAGTAACGAATATAATGGGTTGTATGAATCCAAGGTATACTTCAAGGATCATTATGTTGACAAACTTAAAGATATTATTCTAAATCATAAAATTGTACAGAACATCAATGGTGATTTTATAAAAGTTGATGATGTTTGTATTCCAACAAGCAAAGATCTTTATGGATTTGCTAAAGAACTAGATTCTGATATTCTTCCAAAGAATTATTCTGGATGGCAGCGTAACTTAAAGTTCTTTACAGAACGGTCATACTCATATGAAGACTTGGCATACAGTATCCAGGAGTCAAATATAGGCTATGCAAACAAAGACACTCTTAATTGGTTAAAAAAGTGCCTTAGTTATTTAATCGAATGTGACAAGAACATTTGTTCGGATTTCAACATTTTACCCAATCAAAATAGAGAATTAAAAGGCAAAAGCTCATTGTTTTGCGATAAGAAATTGCCAGCCCAACTTAAAAGGATAAATGAACAAACTGAAGGACATAACAAACTTGCTTCAGAGCTTCTAAACAAGAATTTCAACTCAATAATTACTTTAAGAGAATACACTACCAAACAATTGGCCCATAGAATTGATGATAACATAAAAGAAATATATTCTGATAATGATAGCCGGATTCCTACAGAATATGAATCGTGTGTCAATTCTCTTTATACATGGACGAAAGATTGTAATTTAGACGAAGAAACACTTCTATCTTGTTTTCCATGGTTCTATCCCAAACGTGCCTCGCTTATTGCTGACATGATGACAGAAGAAGAACGGAACCAATCTCTGAAAATAGTTAGAAGCGGGAAAATGGAATATTTGTCATTACTTGCCGAGTCGGATTTGTCAGGAGAAGATATTAAATTTTTGGCAGACAATATAGAGAAGGTACGTTCCGCAATTTGCCATAAAACAGATATGGTAGATGATAAAACGTACGCAGACTCTGAAGAAGGAGATTATGGGGAACAAATTGTGTGGAAAGAACTACAAAAGAAATATCCATCGAAAAATGGCTATAAAGTTATTTGGGCTAGTCGAGATTTGAGAGAGCCAAGATATGACTTCAAAATAGAGAAGGATAATAAAACCATTTGCTATTATGATGCCAAGACAACATCCAGAGGACTCGACAATGCTGATAGTATACCTTTCTTTTTAAGAAAAAGTCAATGGTTATTTCTCAACGTAATTGACGAGGACACTCCATACTATATTGCGAGAGTTTTTATTTCTGACAATAATAGCGTAAGATATATCAGAGTTATTTCATATAGAGACAAATAGAAGAATGATAAAAAGCTAGCAAATAATAGTCATGTATGTAATCATCATTTTTCACTAATTACTTAAAAATGACTTTCTTTTAACAAATAATGAAAAGAAGATGGAAGGAATAATGAACAACAATATGTCTATGTTGGACGACATCAATTTACCCCACTCTTTACGCCGTTCTATATGGCTTGTCAGAGATGAGGAAGAAGGTAATGATTATACTGCTGATGAAGTTTTGGATGATAAACCACAAGACATAATCTTCAATATGCGATCAACATTAACAGCTGCATATAAAAGTGGCGAATCAAAATATGTTTGTCCATTTTGTGGAGAACCTGTAGGTCTTAAAATAAGGACGAACGAAGGAGATTTCTTTCCTTTCTTTTCTCACTATCAAGATAGTGATGATTCGTGTCCGCTAAAAACAACTTACGAAATAGACCCCACCAGGATAGTATTATCTTCAGAAAACCAATTTAAAGAATCAATATTGCACCAAGATATGGTGTCAAAGTTGAAAGAGGTTCTCGAATTTTCCCAAGCATTTAAGGATGTTGAGGTTGACAAAGTAATTAGCACCCCAGAGGTGACTGGTTATCGTCGTCCATCTCTCTATACTATTTATCATGATGAAACAAAAGTCTGTTTTGATGCACTTGTAAGCAACCCGCAAATTGGGCTTTTGGTTGGCAGGAATGCTTTCTACAAGATGCAAAAGATGTTTTATCTGTGGGTTTTCCCAGACTTCTCAACAAAAAATCAAAGGATGTGTGAGAAAGATATACTTTACATGAACAGACGTAATGTTTTTGTATTCGATTCCATAGATTATTACAAAAAAGTGGACAACAAAAAGCATCTTGGAAGCATTGAGCCGGATCATGTCTTTGCCTACGAAGAGTCAATTCGCCAAAAACGATTAATGCTAAATTGTTATTGGCAAGTTCCAGTAGTCAATGGAAATGACAAAGTGGCTATTTCATGGAAGGGACCTGAATTGGTCGCATTTGAAGACATAGTTCTTAATAAAGAGAATTATGAAGCATACTACCATGACAGCGACCAAGATTTTTATCATTCTTATTCTCCAGAAAAACAGCGATTAATAGATGAATGGATGCGTATTAAGAAAGATCGTTGGAAAAAAATCTTTGATAGTATTGAAAAGAGGAAGATACTCTATGAACAGGCATTAGCAAGAAAAGAAAGACGTGAGCGATTAGCCTATTATTATCCTTTGATTGAATCGGGGGAAATTGTGCCAATACTATATGAAGATGAAAGGACTGGTTTATTTGGCTATAGGATAGATGATTTGGTGATTATTCCACCATCATACTATTATGCTTATCCTTTCTGTTTTGGCTATGCTTGGGTCAAGAAAAAAGCTAAATGGGGAATTATTAATTACAAAAGTGATAGAATCTGTAACTTTCAATATGAAGATGTTTCAGATTTAGGGGCAGGATTGTTTTCTGTAAAGAAAGGAAGTCATTTTGACCTGACTAACTATAACGGTGAGGTTATAAGAGGTTACTTTGAATCGATTTCCAAATTTTCAAATGGCAAAGCGAAAGCAAAAAGATATGGAGAATGGGGCGTAATTGACGTTAAAGGACAGGAGGTTTATGAATACACGCCTTTAAGTAATGGACTTTTAAAATACCGCTCCGCTTTCCATAAAAGTGAAGGCCTAATGACAAGTTCGAATGATGAAATCTGTTCATTGGTCTATGATGAAATTGAAGATTTCCAAAATGGTAAAGCGAAAGCTAAGAAGAATAATAGATGGGGAATAATCAATGAAAAAGGAGAAGAAATATATGAGATTTCCCCTCTCAATGAAGGATTTTATAAATATTACTCGAATTACCAGGATGCATATGGTTTGATGAACAATGAAAAAAAAGCAATTACAGAACCAAAGTTTAGCAAGGTGGGGGATTTTGGTGATGGTTTGATTAATATTCAGATAATGAGTGGTTATAAAGATTATAAATGGGGAGCAATAAACACTATTGGAGAAACCGTAATTCCTTGTATTTATGAAGCATTCAAACCATTTGTAGATGGAAAGGCCAAGGTTAAAAAGGATGGTGTATGGAGTATAATTGATACTATAGGGAATGAAATACCTGATTACTTTATTTTAAACAATGGATTTGTCGTTTATAAGTCTCTCTTTAATAATCGATGCGGACTTATGAATGCTTCAAGAGAAATAATTACTGAGCAATTATTTCTGCAGATTGAAGATTTTTGTGAAGGTAAAGCAAAAGTTAAAATTGGAAAAGGTTCTGGAACTGCATGGGGGTATATCAATGAAAAAGGTGAAGAAGTTTTTAAAGAGCATTTATTAAATGGTGACATAATCAAATACGAATCTGTTTTACAAGGTAAATGCGGTTTAAAGAAAAAGTCAGGCGACATTATAATAGATTTGATATATGACGACATCAGGCATTGTATAGATTCTGTTGTTGAAGCACAAAAGGAAGATAAGTGGGGGATAATAGACGTTAATGGTAATGAGATAGTTCCTTTAATTTATAAAGATATTCAAATAATTAGTCGTGAATTATTTAAGGTTGCTATAACTGAAAATATTTATGGTTTCTTTTCTACAATAACAGGCCATAAGAATAAATGGGGGCTTATTGGTAAAGAAAATAATGTTATTGTGCCTCTTGAATTTGAAAAAATCGAGGATTTCAAAAACGAAATTGCTAAAGCGATGAAATATGAAAAGTGGGGAATTCTAGGCGTTCACGGCAATACTATAATTCCATACGATTATGATGAAATAGAACTGTTTGAAGATGGTGTTGCAAAAGCTAAAAAGTATGGCAGATGGAGTAAAATAAATGAAAAGAATGAAGAGTTGTATACATTTACGCCTTTGGAAAATGGATTGATTATTTATAAGTCTGATTTTCTTGATGCTTATGGCATTATGGATAGTCAGCATAACCCCAAAACGCCTCCTCACTTTTCGATTATTAAGGAATTTCATGATGGAGTTGCATTGGTGAAAGAAAGGGGGAGTTGGGGCAAATGGGGGCTTGTCGATTCATTTGGGAATGAGTTGACAGGTTTCAAGTTTGATGAACTCAGAGAATTCCAAGAAGAGAAGGCAATTGCCAAAAAAGATAATTATTGGGGAGCCATTAACAAAAGCGGAAAGTGTGTGGTTCCATTTAGATTTAGTGAAATGAGAGATTTCGCCAGTGGAAAAGCATGGGCATATAGTGAAAATGCTGGTGAATATGGAGGATGGTGCCTAATTAATGGCAGAGGAACTGTATTGAAATCTTCAACACCTTATGATATCGATGAGTTGGAAGAATTCGTGGATGGGAAAGCAATTGCATATGGTTATGATGAGCATCATGAAAAGCATTATGGAGTAGTTAGCCAAAGTGGTAATATAATTGTTCCATTCGATTATGATTATCTTTTATTAACTGAAAATAATCTTATAATTGCAGGTTTGGAACACAAATGTGGTGTTTTAACTTTGGAAGGATCTATTATACTTCCTTTCGATTTTGATTATATAGAAGAACCTATTTATCAAGGAAAAGCTATTGCAAAACTAAGGGGGAAAGTTGGAGTAATCGATATTTCTGGTAATGTTGTTATTCCATTTGAGTTTGATCAGATCAAGTATTTTGACCATGGATTTTCAAGTGCAAAAAAGAATGGTAAATATGGAATTATCAACGAAAAGGGTGAAACCGTTGTTCCTTTTGAATATGTCTATACAGACGTGGTTTCATCTCATGAGTTTATGGTAAGTACAAAAGCGGTTTTTTGGAATAGCAGGCCTAAATATTATAGAATAATCGATATAAACAAAGAAAAAGCATGTATAGAGCCTCAAACTAACAAGAATAAAATTTTAATAGAAAAGATACGTGAGGAGAAAAAATACTTTGCTGTAGTAACGGGAAGAATACCGTTTGGCGTTTTTATTAAGATACCGGATTTAGGAGATGCTCTTATTCCCGCTAAATATTTAAAACAGATTGGAAAATCTATAAAAGACTACAAAAGGGGCATGCAAATAAAGGTACAACTATTAAATATCAATGAAGAAAAGCAACAGGCGACCTTTAAGATAGCAGAAGAAACAAATTAACAATGGTTACTTTTTCAACTATGACAGGCAATATTAACATTCTATCTAAGGAACTCTGCAAGCATTCTAAGAGAGTTGCATGTATTGAATCCCAACATAATAACTCCGAGTCTACAACGATTGGTGAGGATATTTTTGCTCCGGCCAACATTGCTGCTTTGAACGATTGTTATGCATATAATAATATGAGGCATGGATGATAGTAATAATGAGATATATACCATGCTGCGATTAGTTTATTGGTGGAAACTTTCCAGCAGTTCGCTAACGATTAAAAATAGATAAATATGTTATTCGGAAATAAGATTAAAGAGATCAGAGAAGAACAAGGTCTGCTGCAACGACAGTTGGCGGCATTCTTGGAGATAGACACCCCGATGTTCAGTAAAATAGAGCGTGGTGACAGAAGGGCAAAGCGTGAGCAGGTCATAAAACTTGCAGAATATCTGCATCAGGATGAAAAGGAGATGCTTACCCTATGGTTGGCAGACAAGTTCATTGATGCTGTTGAGGATGAGCAAGAACGTAACCTTTGCAACGATGCTATCATTATCGCACAGGAGAAAATAAGAACAATGTAATCATAGAATAGACATCTTCACTTTTCCATGTATAACCAGCCCAAATCAAGAAAATTTAGCAGGTTTGTGATTTTTTCTGTGTTTTCTTTTGGTTATTTGGGGAGAAATATATACCTTTGTGGTGATTTTGTAACATGTTGATTATCAATGCCTATTTTTGATTTTGCGACATGTGTGCATCATCCAGTGCTAACGCATTGATAGTCAGTTAAAGTCGTTTTCGAGGAGGTTAAGTAAAGTGCAAGTCGAGAGCAATGCCATGCTTGCATGAGCATTACGAGGCACAGCCTTTACTCGACGGAAGTCAAGTAAAACAGAACTATAGACACATATAAAAAATCCGCGTAAACCAAGTGTTTACGCGGATTTTTTGTTATTTCTCTATCAGCCAGTACTCCGTCTTGTGACTCAGCCGACGGCTCTTGAAGTCGAACTGGCTGGCGTTGAGGGCGTTGCCCAGTTTCTCGAACGATGTATCGGGGTCGTAGTTGGCATAGCGCGAGGCAAAGAGGCTGCTGACGTTGGCGAGGCTCCACCATGCGCCCTCGCCCTCCTTGGGCTTACGGAAGGTGTCGCCAACCATCTCCACGAGGTCGCTCATACGCTGGAAGGGCTCGTTTTCGCGAATCAGGGTGCTGATCTCGGCATCGTTCAGCCAGTAGCGCTCACCGTTATTCAATAGGTATAGCGCCTGTGCGAAGAGCTGGCGATGGTTCAGGTTGTCCTCGAAGTCGATGTTGCGACCGTTGGGGATGTTCACACAGACGAAGCGACGGCTTCCCGTGGGATCCGTCAGTGGCTTCTGCTGGTTGGTGGTGCCAATGAACGAGGTGTAGCGGCGATAGAGTTTGATGGTCTTGCCGTAGGGCGGACGGAACTTCACATCGGCCGACGACAGCAGGTACTTCAGCACAATCTGCTGCGACGAGGTGGTCTTGTCGAACTCGTCGATGTTGATAAGTGCAAACGACGTGAGCGCGATGTTCAGGTCGAACTCATTCTTGAAGTTGATCTTGTCGTTGTAGTAGTCGCGCAACTCTGGCGGCAAGACGATTTTGCAGAAGCGCGTCTTGCCACAGCCCTGGCGACCTATCAACAAGGGAGTCAGGGCGTTACCCGTCAGCTGGCGGTCGCTCTCGCGCCACTGTGCCACCATTCCAACGAGCCACATGCGGAGATACATCTCCCAATGAGGCTGGTCTGTCGGCACGCGACTGGCAAGGTCACGGATGTAGTCGTGTCCGTCCCACTTGGGCAGCTTGTCGAGCCACGTGTTCACAGGGTCGTACTGCTCAATGCGTGTCGAGTCGATGAAGCGGTTCACGTCCCTGTCCCACGACTTCAGTCCCAGCTCCGTGGCGCGTATCGCCATATCGTTGCGCACCTCCTCCGTCAGCGGCTTAAACGACTGGTTTTCAGAGAACTTCTCGCGATACTCGGCCACACCCGTCAGCAGGTTCTTGCGCATCTCGAAGTTCTCGTTCAGGAAGATTTCCGTCTTCATCTGGTTGATGGTGTCGTCGGGCACGCTCTTCAGCGGTTTCATCTTGTGACGTGTCATATAGTCCTCACGCTGGGCGACGGCATAGACCGAGGAAAACGTCTTCTTCACCAGCAGTTCGTCCGTTCGCAACACGGGATGAGCCATCGTGTAAGCCTGCGCCTGCATCATGGGGATACCCTCAGCCAGACAGCGCGAGGCTATCTCCATGAGCCACTTCATCAGCCGTTCGTCGTCGGGCAGCTCGAAATAGCGCCCCATCACGTCCTCGACAATGAAGAGCCAGTTGAGCTGATACGAGCGCTCCAGCGTACGTCCAGGCATCAGACGGTCGCTCTCAGCCGAAATCTCCACAGCGTCATCGGCCTCAGGCTTAGTGGCATCGGCATAGAACGGCGCAGCCTCAGCATTGTACCACACCTCGGGATCGCTGCTCAGATAGACCGTGCGGTCAAGGCGAGGCTCCATGTACTCGATGTCGAGGCCGAACTGTGCCTGATAGGCCTGACGGGCCGTGTTATATAAATTAAGGTGGAACTGGCGGATGTCCTGCTCGTCCGTCGGCAGCCCACCAGCCTTCTCCCCCGCCTTGGGCCACAGCTCACCTCTGCACACAATCTTCACACTCTTGCCCGAGGCACCTAGGAAGCAGAGCACCGTCTGGGGCATACGGCGCATCTTGTTGCGAATGGCCACAGCCTCCTCGTAGGTTCTCAACCCATTGAATTCCAGCACAATCAGTCCGTTGTACCGTTGCAATTTCCATTCAGAGTCGCGCTTCGAGTACTCGGCTGCAAGGCAAATCCTGGGCAGCCTGATGCCCCCTTTGTAGTCGGTGGTCACCTGTCCGTCCTCCAGTCTCTGGGTGTTCATCAGGTGGTACACCTCACGCAGTTGGAACACCTCCTTCTTCTGAGGGCCGTTTTTGATGATTTCTGCCAGATCCTGCAACTCCACACGCGTCAGCGTCTCTGTGTTTCGAAAAGGATTAATGTAAGTAGCTTTCATATTTACCAGTTTT
>Ga0310690_10008928_pt1 | contig 12637 bp, 9 predicted proteins | sample AusTroGonzalo_MG_2_FD_207661 | JGI IMG/M metagenome (GOLD analysis project Ga0310690, IMG submission 207661) | Bovine rumen microbial communities from tropical cattle in Woodstock, Queensland, Australia - Gonzalo_04 (v2) (version 2) | ecosystem: Host-associated > Mammals > Digestive system >...
CATGACGTCTTATTCATTGGTCCCGGAACCGTTTGTTTCATTGAGCCTCAGGATGAGCCATGAGAAATCAAACGGAATCATTACGGTCAGGACTAAAAACAACAAATACAGCATGGAATGCAGTCCAGAACTCTATTCATCATTGATACATCTGACCAAGCATGCCGTCAATACCGCGTCATTTACAATGGATCGCACCGGCGTGGATGGTGCCACATACTATCTGTTTTATGATGACAACGGAGTTACCACATGGTCGCCCGATGGCATAACCGACTACGTGGTACGCCTGTTTGAGCATATCGGAACCTCCGTGATGGCCGGTGACAAGGAACGTTTGGAGAGTTTCAACGCCATAGCGGATTACCTGCGAAACGAATTCAGGACATATTATCATGAGAATAATCTGCGGACAGACCGGGTCGTTTCCTCCCGGCCTCCTGAAAAGGTTCAAACTCTTTCTCTTTACGCCGATTTAGGCTCAGACTTTTCTACGATGTTGACCTATTGTGATCAGGGCGGATTCCAACTGCAATTCAAATTTGATGATGGCAGTTTCAAGGAGGAATACAGGGAACAGTATTCAGAAAAATATGATAACCTGCTCCGTAAACTGGGCTATTGGATATTCGTTCAGTCTGACTTTGCCGATGACTCCAACTACGCCACATTCATAGTTGATGAGACCGTATCGGACCCGGTGGTCAAAGAGACGGGTTCGTGCCAGTTTGAGATAAGATTGAAAGAGAGTGACCTTAAGGCCGATAAGATGATCTCATTGCTTAAAGGGATACATAAAGACAGACTGATTCATTTCATGGCCGGCGATATCGTAGAGCCTGCCGGTTCAACCTCCATCACAATGGATAAGGTAAAGACCAGACTGGATGAGTCATGTCTCGATATCCTGCAGACTCCTATCCCAAAACCAATGAAGGAACGTCTGGGTTATGAATCGCATCCTAAAAAATCTGCTGCCGTAGACCTGGGTCTCAGTGTCAAGTGGGCTCCTTTCAATATCGGCGCCGAGAAACCAGAGGATAAAGGCGACTACTTTGCCTGGGGTGAGACTAAGGCCAAGTCCAGATATGAAGATGATAATTACAGATTCCGTGAAAGCGGTGAATTCAGGAACATAAAGTTCAACAAATACAACACAGACAGTGAGCGCGGTAAAGTTGACGGCCGGACTGAACTTGAGCCCAAGGATGATGTGGCACATGTAAAATGGGGCGGCAGTTGGCGTATGCCCACCAAGGCAGAGTGGGATGAACTGCGCGACAATTGCACTTGGACCTGGACAACAGTCAACGGCGTGAACGGATATAGGATATCAGGCAACAAGCCCGGTTACAAAGACAATTTCATATTCCTGCCTGCTGCAAGTTTCTGCGTCGGTCAGTATATGACCCATTCTGATTTTGAGGATGAAGATTTTATGAGTTGGTACTGGTCCAGCACACTGTCTGATGACATTCCGGGTTACGCTGAGAGTGTCATATTCAATTCAGAACATATAAACGGTGGTGGCAGCCGCATTGTCGGTGCCTCAATCCGTCCGGTGACCCGATAGGTGACCCATTAGGGACAGTCCCCCCTGGGCCGTTTTTCCAAAATGGCCCAGGGGGGACTGTCCCTAATGGGTCATCGCTTTAAGGTATGAACACTTTAATTGCGTTGCCGTCAATAGTCTGCAGAATGTTTATTCCGCGTTTTGGCGTGCCGATGCTTTGACCGTTCAATTCAAACCACTGACCGTTGGATATGACATCATCCTGAAGGAATGAGATATTCCTGACATCAGATTCGATTGAGAAGAAATCTTTCCAATAATCAGCGTTTTTGTACAGGTCTATGCTCTGTTCGGGAACAAATATCTTGCAAGACTGCTTGTCAACACCAGAGAATGTGTTGGAACTGCATGTAGGCGGAATCTCTCTGTAACTGTAGATTTTTTCCAAACCACCACAATACTCAAACTCACCGTCCTTAAGTGTTTCAACAAGACTGCCGATAAAGAATTCCTTGAGCGTGCCGAAACGGCGGAAATGTCTGTTTGCACTTATGTAGTTTCGTCCCAGATAGACACTCTCCAGTGGGCTTCGGTTGAAAACGCTATAGTCACCCCATCCCCAGATCTTGAGTATATTGTCTCCGTCCTCAATAATCACTTTCTTGAGTCCGGTATTGTTAAATGCCCAATCTCCGATTGAATCCACGCTGGCCGGAATGGTTATGCTCTCCAGATCCCGGCAGTACACAAAAGCAGATGCTGCTATCAGATTTACTTTTGACGGTATGTTGATTGAGAACAGGGAATCACAACTGTAGAATGCGCCCTCTCCTATGCGTAGCACTGATTCCGGCAGTATTATTTCATATAGAGTGTCGCATTCATAAAACGCCCAGTTCCCGATGTCTGTTATGTTAGCGCCAAGTCTCACCGTGCGCAGCCCATAGTCGTACTTGAACTCCTCAATCTGTAACTCCGTTACTTTGTCACCGACAATTGCGGTCTTGATTGTTGGGAAACCGCTGAAGGGTCTGGATTCACTTATGTAGTTTCGTCCCAGATATATACTCTCCAGTGGGCTTCCGTTGAAAACACTATAGGATCCCCATCCCCAGAGCTTGAGTTTATTGTCTCCGTCCTCAATGGTCACGTTCTTGAGTCCGGTGTTGTCAAATGCCCAATCTCCGATTGAATCCACGCTGGCCGGGATGGTTATACTCTCCAGATCATGGCAGTATTCAAAAGCATTTGCTGCTATCAGATTTACTTTTGACGGTATGTTGATTGAGAATAGGGAATCACAACTGTAGAATGCACCCTCTCCTATGCGCAGTACTGATTCCGGTAGTCTTATTTCATATAAAGTGTCGCATTCAGAAAACGCGTAGTTCCCGATGTCTGCTATATTCGCGCCAAGCCTCACCGTGCGCAGCCCGTAGTCGTTTCTGAACTCATCTGCTTGTAGTGCAGTTACTTTATTACCGACAATTGCGGTTTTGATTGTCAGAAAATCACGGAAAGGTCTGGATTCACTTATGTAGTTTCGTCCCAGATAAATACTTTCCAGTGGGCTTCCGCTGAAAACGCTATAATAACCCCATCCCCAAAGTTTGAGTATATTGTCTCCGTCCTCAATGATCACGTTCTTGAGTCCGGTATAGTTAAATGCCCAATCTCCGATTGAATCCACGCTGGCCGGAATGGTTATGCTCTCCAGATTCCTGCAGTACTCAAAAGCATCTGCTTCTATCAGATTAACTTTTGATGGTATGTTGATTGATAATAGGGAGTCACAACTGTAGAAAGCGTAGTTTCCGATGCGCAGTACTGATTCCGGCAGTCTTATTTCATATAGATGGTCGCATTCATAAAAAGCGTAGTTCCCTATGTCTGTTATGTTTGCTCCAAGTCTCACCGTGCGCAACCCGTAGTCGTACTTGAACTCATCAGCCTGTAGTGCCGTTACTTTGTCACCGACAATTGCGGTCTTGATAGTGTGGAAACCGCCGAAGGGTCTGGTTTCACTTATGTAGTTTCGTCCCAGATAAATACTCTCCAGTGGGCTTTCGTTGAAAACGCTATAGGAACCCCATCCCCAGAGTTTGAGTATGTTGTCTCCGTCCTCAATGATCACGTTCTTGAGTCCGGTATAGTGAAATGCCCATGCGCCTATACTGTCAACACTGGCTGGAATCGTTATCTCAGTCAGGTTGTCGCAACCGCTGAAAGCATATTCCTCAATTATCTTCAGGTTTTTTCCTAATGTAACTGAAGTAACCTGGGTGTTGTCGCGGAAGGTGTTGGCTTTAACGCCTGTCACCTTGTATTCCTGTTCCTGATAAATAACAACATCAGGAATCACAATGTCACCGGAGTAGTGAATACGGGTTTGGTTGTTGTCAACGGCATATGTTACATCGGCCGTAAAGTCAGGGTTGTAAGAGTATTGCAACACATTGTCGGCCCACGTGGTAACAGCCACAAGGCTCATCATAATGAATGAGGTAATAATCCTTCTCATAAACAATCGGTTTTAAGTTCGTTTTTCAAAAGTAATGATTATCTATGATAAACATCTAATTTAAGGCAAAGAAATTGACCCATTGGTGACAGTCCCCCTGTGCCACTTTTGATAATAATCCTAGGTGCACAGATAGAACCTTCCCCTTTGGGTCACATTGCCAGCCAGATGTGGCGCTCGGAATCCGGGAATTTCTCGATGGCGTAGCGCAGGGCGGTGCGAGGCATGGTGTGAGCGCGTGGTTGGAGCCACTGCCGCAAGGCATCGGCATCGCGTTTGCCTGCTTCTCGGAGCAGCCAGCCTACTGCTTTCTGAATAAGGTCATGCTTGTGATTCAGCAGGATATCGGCAATGGCGTAGGTATCGGCGGTCTGACCGTGGCGGATGAACTGCATGGTGCTTACCATTCCTATACGCTGCTCCCATATATTGCGACCGTTGCGGGCCAGGTCATACAGCAGCATGCGGTCCTTGTCAAGCAGCCATGAGCCGATAAGTTCATAGCATGACAGGTCAACCAGGTCCCAGTTGTTTATGCGGTCAGTATGCAAAAGGTAAAAATCAACGCATTGCTTTTGCAGTTCAGGGTTCTTTTTGGCGTGAGCAAATATCTGCACCAGTGTCAAAAGCGCAGCCAGACGTATCTCATGATACTCGCTCATTATGCACTCCTCAAGTTCCGTAAAGCCCACATCTTTCCAGCACTCCTTGACAACGGAACGCGTAACAGGCACCTTTATGCCAAGAAACTTGTCGCCCTCACCATACTGTCCGGGACCGGTCTTGAAGAAACGCATCAGGCCCTCAACCTGTGACGGGTCTGCATGTGCAATTATCTGTTCTTTAAGTATGTTACTCATCTTTCCACAATTTGGTTACCGCAGCAGCGGCAGCAAGAGTTTCAGGTTTACCCGCATCCACCCAATCTTTGGGGTCCGATACAACCGAACGCAAACGCAACCGTGCGGCATTATCCACATAAAAATCGGTAATTGAAAACTTATCTTCCGCCACCGAATCAAGCAACGGCAGCAAGGAACGTGATACCACATGAATGCCCTGGAATGCGCACGGTTTATACAAAGTCTTGTCAAATCCCGAATACGGAGACCGTACCTGTCCGGTTTTCTCATTGCTCCAGCCGCGCAGCAAACCTTCTGAATCAAAATATAGATATCTGGATGTAGACCGCTCTGCAACCAAAAGTGTAGCGTCAGCCCCACTCTCAATGTGACCGCAGTAAAGAGCCTTTAAATCAACGCAGGAAAAAATGTCCACGTTATGGACTAACACAGGCTGGTCATCATCAAACAGACGCATTGCCTTACGGATGCCCCCACCCGTATCAAGCAGCAAACCGCTCTCATCGGACAGGCGTATGTCAAGTCCGAAATTGCCGTGAGCCTCAAGAAACTCCCGCACGGAAACGGCAAAATGGTGTATGTTGATTACAAAATGGTCAAAACCGGCAGCATGCAAATGCTTAAGCTGATGCTCAAGCATAGTGCGCCCGGCCACCTCAACCAGCGCCTTTGGTCGGTCCGATGTAAATTCACCCAGTCGCGTGCCCAATCCAGCGGCAAGAATAAGTGCATTCATAACTCCTTGCGTATTTTCTGTTCGCGATGTTCAAGCACTATGTGAATCTGGCCTGAGTATTTCTCTTTCAAATGCTCAGCCAGATGATTGGCGCAATATAATGACCGATGCTGACCACCGGTACAGCCAAATGCAACCATCAGGTTCAGGAATCCGCGCTCAATGTATTTGTCAACTGCAGGATCTACCAAAGCATAGACATGCTCCAGATAACGCTGCACCTCACCTTTGGATTCAAGGAACTCTATCACAGGGGCATCGGCTCCGGTAATGCTCTTGTACTGGTCGTATTTACCGGGGTTATGCATGGCGCGGCAGTCAAAAACAAACCCGCCTCCATTGCCACTGTCATCCTGAGGTATGCCACCCTTACGGTAGCCGAAACTCATTACGCGTACGGTAAGTTTTTGGTCAGCCGGCACCGGAACAGGCGCAAACCTTGGCAGTTCCACCAGCCCACGCAGCACGCTTGTCAGGTAGGGATACTCGCTCTCACCTACTCCAGCAGCAAGCAAATCCCTAAGATTGTTTATTGCGGCAGGTATGCTGTCAATAAAGTGCTGCTTGCGCTCAAAATATCCACGGAACCCGTAAGCCCCAAGCACCTGAAGGGTGCGGAACATGACAAAATGCATAAGTCCTTTACGGAATTCACCGGCATCCACTTTACGGTATCGGGCAAGAAAACCAATATATGTATCTATAAGATGTTCACGCAAATCTTTAGGATAAGCGGCACGTGCCTGCCAAAGGAATGATGCTACGTCATACTCAACAGGCCCGCGGCGGCCTCCCTGAAAATCAATGAACCACGGCTGACCATCCTTTACCATTACGTTGCGTGCCTGAAAATCACGGTACATGAACGTACCGTAAGGCGCACCGACAAGCAGTACAGATGCAAACTTTTCAAAGTCATCCTCCAGGAGCGCCTCATGAAACTCAAGTCCGGTTGCCTTAAGGAACGAGTACTTAAAATAGTTCAGGTCCCAGAATATGCTGCGGCGGTCAAATGACTCGCAAGGAAAGCATACGCTGTAGTCTAGCCCTGCGCCACCTTTGAACTGCAAATCTGGCAGCAGCTGCATCACCTTTTCCAGCAAGGCGACCTGCCCGTCATTATAAGAACCGCTCTGGCGTGCGCTCTCCATAAGCCCGAACAGGGACTCATCGCCCAAATCCTGCAGCAGATAGCACATACCGCTGTCCGATACCGCCAGGATTTCAGGCACCGGCAGACCAGCCTCACGCAAATGACGTCCTATAACCAGAAAAGCCTTGTTTTCATCGGCATTGGTTCCCTCCACTCCAACGACACTCGGTCCGTCAGGAAACGACAAACGGTAATAAACCCGGTTGGAACCGGCTGCAGTGAGCCTTGCAACAGACTCCGGCTCTGCACCGCCATATGCTACAGACAAATCCCTAAGTTCTTTATTCATATCAGTTCCAAATCAATACAGGAATTTCAACTCATCCAGATAGAACACACTGCCGTTTCCACCGGTAAAATAGTCACCATAAGCACTCGAAGACGCCACAATGACCACATATTTTGGAGTACGGGAGTTGCGATAATCTATGTCGATGGTAAATTTCTCATAATCCTGAATATAGTTCCTGTATCCTTTCTTGCCGTAACCTATTATATGCGGATCATTGTCAATATCCACAAAAGAGTCGGCTGCAGGATCTACAATGAACTGTTCATCCCAGTCTGTCAAAAGCACGAACACATGTGCGCTGTCATTAGCGCCAATCAGGTTTTTGTGCTGTTCATCGGCAACATCAATGGCTACGGGCCTATAGCATGCATAGCCTTCCAGGGCCACAGGGCGACGATTGAAAGGAATTCCCCATTTTAGCTTGGCATTCTGATTAAAATATTCAATGTCACCCATCTGACCTGTAAACATGTTGCCCGATGCCAATTTTGTAATCCTGAAAAACAGTATCTCGGAGTCAATATACTTGGTCTCCAGCTTGACCGCACTTTCACCCGGTCCTTGAATTGCCACAAACTCACTTTCCTGAGAACAGATAGGCCCGCAGAAAGATTTAGTTGCGGAACTTGCCGAAGCCCAAACTCTTTTCTGTTCTTTTGATGCGTTGTCAGCATAGCATTCGCCAGAACTGTTCCAAAAGTCAAACCCCATGTTGTATAGCTGGCCTTTTGAATCAACCGCAGGGGCCAGTTCGGGAGGAACGGGTTCCGGCTTATATATGTCATTGTCCCATTCGCTGCATGAAACCATCACGGCAAACGCCATCAATATGACTGATATTTTTTTCATACAGGTCAGAAATGATAAATGATACCCATTCTGATACCTATCAGTTTAGGCTTGAAATTAAAGAATGTGCGTGACAGGGTTCCGTTTGCATCGGTCCCGTCCTGTTTTTGCCAGCGTACGCCGCCCTCAAGAAGCGGAAGTGACATCTCAAACGCAACATTTTGGGTAGCGAATACACTTATACCCGGAAATAATCCGGCCGATGCAGTCCATATGTCACTGTAAACACCCTCCTTGCCATTGCTGGTCTCCCTATAGCTTTTGGAGTAGCCTACCGAGCCTGACAAACGCCCCTCGCAGAACATAGCTATGATATGGCCGTCAAACAGGGGCAGATAGCCACGGCATGTCAATGCACCGTTAAAAGCCTGATAAATGATATTCCTGTCAGGAATCTCCAGGCTTGAAAACTTTGTGCTATCAACTGATAACCGGGTATCATCATAACCAAACCGGAGTCCTACGGACAGGTTGTCCCCTACAAACCAGGCACCTTGTGCGGTTACATCGGTTTTACGGGCATACCCGTCAAGTCCTTCAAAAATACCAAGCAGATTATATCCGTCATCGCCCGACGCATCCCAGGAATCAAATCCCAACGACAATCCGGCCGAAAAGGTCCCTTTCTCTATAAGGACCGCCTGGGGATTGCTCATTCCACGTTTCTGAGCCAACGCTACTACGCATACGGCCATGACAGCCAACAACAACACCGTTTTTTTACAGGATAACATAAATCCAACAGAATTCTTTTCTGCAAACTTATAAAAAACAATCATAAAAAAGGGGATTGCCGTTAAACAATCCCCATTAATAGACGTGCTGCGGAAAGATTATTTTTCTGACAGCTTGCCGTGATAAGATGTGGGATAAGTGCCAAAATTGAGAGAGAATGAGATGCTGTCGCCAATAATCTGTCCCTGGAATGCTGTTACCTTGTAACGCTCCGTAGGACCTCCGGCCGACAACGGGATAGACTCATCGCACATAAGTTCTGTGCCCTGACCTGTCTTGCTCACTGCAATGCCGGGAACCGTAATGTCAACCTTGACAGGCATCTGGGGCACGAACTTTACCTGATAAAATGCAATTGATACAGAATCGCCTGCAACATTGGGAGTAAGGCTTATCCTGACACTGTCAGTGTCATAATCCGTGCTCTGAAAGGTTACCGTCATTGTTCCCAGGTATTCCTTGTTCATGGATTTTTGCTCTTCTTGAACGGCATCGAGTTCATCTTTGTTGTCACAACTCACAATGACCCCCATAAGGGCCAGCAAAAGGATACTGATCTTTTTCATCTTTCTTTATAGTTTTATTGTTATACCTGTCATTATTATCCTGGGCTTTGTTGCGGCAAAGAACTCATTGCCCACAGACTTAAAATAGAACGCGTTTCCCTTGGCATTTGTCAGGTTCTCTCCACGGACGTATATTTCCCATCCCGAACCCACAAGTGCAACGCGCCCGCCGGTCCTTATCCTGAACGGTTCCTGTCTTGTACCTGACTCATCCCAGTTGAACGGACCTGCTCCGCCAAACGTAACATCCAGATCAACAGTTTTGTCCTTAAACTTTAAACTGTAACCCGCCGAAACGTTCAGGGTATGCTCCGGTATGTAAGGAATCCTGTTTCCTGAATAGTCGTTGTTGCCGTCATTGAACCGCACAAACCTTGCATCGCACCAGGACCATGCAAACTGCGAACGGAAACGGTCGTTATGCCAACCAAGTTCAGTTTCCACACCCTTACTGAGGCTTTTACCTGCATTTGTCATCATCCTGCCAGTTGACATTCCGGGAGGAAAGACTGTAAGCTGCTGGTTCTGCACATCTATGCGGTACAGCGCAAACGCGGCATTGAATGTTCCTTTACGGACACGTGTCCCTAACTCCACGTTCCATGCCGTCTCAGGATCATACTCGGTATTATGGGCCATGACCGATACCGACGGCCTGTCCAGGTATACACCCAGGTCACTCATCACGGCATTCATAGTCCGGTTCTGAAGGATATCAGAAAATATCTGAGTATTGAATCCACCTGCACGGAACCCCTTGGACAGAGTCGTGTAAAACGTAACACGGTCAGTTGCCTTGAACAGCACTGAGAGTTTAGGTATTACCTCCAGGCTTGAGTGACTCAACGTTCCTGTATATGGTATGGACAACTCCTTGTATCCACTCATATTAGGTACAAACCTGTAGTGAAGCCTGGCCAGGCAGTCATAGTCCATCTTGCCGCCTTCATAGTCCAGGCGAATGCCTGCAGTAAACATCCACCGGTCAATGTCAAAGACCGATTCATGATAAACGGCGGCATTCCATGTGTCAATATAAAAACAGGAATTCACCGGCATTTCCGTGTCACTTATGTCTAAATAGCCCATTGACGAAGGGATATGACTGTTGGCGTTGTCCAGAATCAGGCTCTCAATGCCGTCACGCTTGAATGTTACCGGTGCATCAAGATGATTGCGCTTAAAGAAAGAGAACACTCCCGTCTGGGGCTGCCAGACAGACTGGGTATCGGACTTGCGCATGGATAGTTCCACTGTTGCAGCACCGCTGTTTTGTCTCTGTTGTAGAGTGAATACGGAACGACTGGTGTAATCCTGGTCCATATGCATGTCATCGGCCAGGATCTGGACCGATGCTGCGGCCTGTGTGGTTATGGACTTGCCGTTGTATTTGAGTGTGTATCCGTCTATTAAAGAAAGGCGGCTGTAACCGCTCTCATCATTATATGACACCGGATATTGCGTATCATCTTTCCACTGTCCGTACGCAAAGCCTCCCTCACGTGAAACGTTAGCCATAAGCAGATTGCTCATTATGAGCCTATCCCCTGAATGACGTTCCCATTTCCAGCGCAAGGAGAGGCCGTTGTACGGATCGCATTTACTGTTTTTAAAGGTATTGAGATAATATCCGTCAGTATGTCCGTATGTGGACGACAGCGCGTTGCTGCCTATAATGAAAGATGCACCAGCCCTGACGGTATTGGCGGTGCCGTATTCCAGATTAAAGGTTGGGGCCGCATCACTTGCCGGTGACAGAGTGCCCAATGACAGGACTCCGCCCATTGAATTGCGGCCGTAAAGTGTCCCCTGAGGCCCACGAAGCATTGAGACACTGGCAATTCCCTCCCAATCAAAATCATACATGTTCTTGTCCAGGACAGGAATGCCGTCAATATAAAGCCCCATTACCGGATTTTCCATCCGTGAACCCAGGCCGCGCAGATATACGGTCGATGTCAGCGACGCTCCATAGTCAGGAATATGTAGTCCTGGAATTTTTTGTGAGAGTGAATTGGGTCTGTAAATACCATCCCTTTTGATTGATTCCTCACGTATTGTTGATACCGCTCCTGCTATGCGCTCTGCAGGTACCTGCTCCTTGAGGGCCGTAATGCTCACCTGCGGAAGCTGGAACAGGCTGTCAACCAATGGCGTTCCCACTGTCAGAAATGATATAAGAAGGACTGCTGTCATTGCGGGTGCAAAGGTCCCCAAAAACAGCGGTAGATTTTAGAACTGCAAATACAGAAATTAGGATTATCCTTGCATAGCCTTTCTAAAGCCGGAGGGTGTCATACCCGTCTCCCGCTTAAAGAACCTGGCAAAATAGGACTGATCTTCCAGGCCCACGGCAACTGCCACATCAATGATGGGTACCGATGTCCCGGCCAGAAGCCTTTTGGCTTTCACTATCCTTACGGCATCAATCCATTCCCCTACGCTTCGACCGGTATGCTGTTTGATGAGACGGCTCAGATAGTTTTCACTTATTCCGGCAGCCTGTGCATAGGTAGAGATTGTTCCAATAGGCTGGTCAGGGTTGAACACAGACTCCATAAAACGGTTTACCGCATCAGGAACAGCCAGAGGCTTTCCGGATTTGATGCGTGACAGGAAAAGGTCCATCGCCTTTTCAACAAATACCTCATCGCCTTTGTCAAAAGACTCCTGGATCATATTGAAAAGCTGGGCCATAAAGACCCCCTCATCAAACCAGAAAGCCTGATGGACAGGAACGGTAAGATAACGCAACGGTTTGGCATCGGTAATGAATGATGATGAGAAAGCACCGGTATATCCTGTAGCATCCCTGTAATACCTGATGGAGAACGGACACTCTGCCGGTATTAAAAGCGCATGACCGGTTTGGCAAAGGTAAGTGTTCCCGTAGGCCTCGACAAGCACTTCGCCACGGGTTACATATATGAAACCTATAAGCGGCAGCCTGGCCGTTGGGACATCCTGGATATGCGCATTATCGGTCGCATCCATCCTGCGGATAAAGAATCGGCATGACGAAAAATCCATTCCGGGAGTCCAATGCGGCTTTCTGTTCATCTCAATTATTCCAAATCTGTTCACAAAGGTACTACTTATCCCCTTTTTTTATATGTTTGCACTTTAGAACAAAACAAAACAACGTAAAAATATGAAGAAAAGTTTGATTCTGGTCATGATGACCCTGATTGTAGCATCATGCACCGCTAAAGATCCTAAAGTACTGATTACCTATTTTTCTGCATCAGGTACAACAAAATCATTGGCACAGGATTTGGCTACCGCCACAAGTGCAGACCTGTTTGAGATAGAGGGTGCACAGCCCTACACCAGTGAAGACGTCAACTTAGGAAACCGCCAGGCACGTGCGTTCAAGGAGATGGCAGACAAGTCATTCCGCCCTGAGGTA
>Ga0310690_10008929_pt1 | contig 12636 bp, 23 predicted proteins | sample AusTroGonzalo_MG_2_FD_207661 | JGI IMG/M metagenome (GOLD analysis project Ga0310690, IMG submission 207661) | Bovine rumen microbial communities from tropical cattle in Woodstock, Queensland, Australia - Gonzalo_04 (v2) (version 2) | ecosystem: Host-associated > Mammals > Digestive system >...
GACGTGGGCCTCGAAAGCATGATAGACCGCAACATCAGCAAGAAGGTATCCATGAGCGAATACCTCAAGAAGATAACCATCGAACAACTCAGGAAGGAACTATGAAGAGATTCCTGGACAAGAACGTTTACGAAGCAGCCGTGGAGCGGTTCGACTACATATACACGCACTTCGAGCGCGTGTGCGTGAGCTTCTCGAACGGCAAGGACAGCGGAGTATTGCTGAACCTCGCCATCGAGGCGGCAAGAAGGCACGGAAAGCTCCCCGTGAACGCCCTGTACATCGACTTCGAGGCGCAATATGCAAAGGCCATAGAGTTCACGCACAGGATGTTCTCAAGGCCGGAAGTGACGGGCTGGTGGGTGTGCCTCCCCATACACCTACGCAACGCCGTGAGCCAAATATTGCCCTACTGGGTGTGCTGGGACAAGGAAAAGCGCGACGCGTGGGTTCGCGAGTTCCCGGAAAACAAGCACGTAATCACGGACGAGAGCTTCTTCCCGTTCTTCAGGCACGGCATGGAGTTCGAGGAGTTCGTGCCTGAGTTCGCCCGTTGGTTTTCGCAAGGAAAGAAGACCGCATGCTGCGTGGGCATCCGCTCCGACGAGAGCCTGAACCGATTCCGCACCATCGCGAGCTCTTCGAAGGTGACGCTAGACGGACTGCAATGGACGACGAAGCTTTTCCCGAAGGACGATTCCGAAATCTACAACTGCTACCCTATCTACGACTGGAGAACCGAGGACATCTGGAGGGCCAACGGCAAGTTCGGCTGGGATTACAACAAGATCTACGACATCATGCACATGGCGGGCGTGAGCATCTACAAGCAGCGCCTGTGCCAGCCTTACGGCGACGACCAGCGGCAAGGGCTTTACCTGTTCAAGATTCTCGAACCCGAAACGTGGGCGAAGGTCGTGAACCGCGTCGAAGGCGCCAATTTCGGCAACCGCTACACGGAAACCGACAGGACAACGCTGGGGAACTTCAAGGTGAACCTTCCTCCTGGCCACACATACGAGAGCTACGCGAAGTTCCTGCTAGACACCATGCCGCCGTACCTCGCGGAACACTACAGACAAAAGATTGAAAAATTCTTGAGTTGGTGGGAAAACGAGGGTGTAGCGTCAATTCCGGACTACGCCGACATCAAGGAGGAGTCGAAAAAGAAAGTCCCGTCATGGAGAAGAATCTGCAAGGTATTGCTCAAGAACGACTACTGGTGCAAGGGCCTGTCTTTCTCGCAGACAAAGAAAGAGCTTGAAAAGCAAGTCGCAATGATAACAAGGTACAACGAGGAATTATGATAAAGGAAATTTTAAAAGACATCCCGTTCGACGATAAGGTGAAAGTTTTCAACGAGGTCACGCAGGAGCTTTACGAATGGCTCGGCGTGAATCACCCGTCGCTAAACGTGCAGCTCGTGCCAGCAGAAAAGGTGCAGGGCAACGACTACAACCCGAACAAGGTAGCTCCGCCGGAAATGAAGCTGCTCAAGCTGTCGATAAAGAAGGACGGCGTGACGATGCCCGTGGTCGTGTGCGACACGCCCGAAGACAAGAAGCACCCCTACACCGTCGTTGACGGGTTCCACCGCACCACGGTAATCCAGACGGACAAGGAAGTCCGCGAGTCCCTGCACGGCTACGTACCAGTGAGCCGCCTGAACAAGAGCATAGAGGACCGCATCACGGCCACCGTGCGTCACAACATGGCTAGGGGAACGCACCAAGTCGAGCTGTCCGCGAAGTTAATCGTGCTCCTCAAGAAGCACAACTGGACGAACGCTAGGATAGGCATGGAACTTGGCATGGACGCGGACGAAGTGCTGAGGCTCAAGCAGATAACTGGCCTTGCTGAGGCGTTCAAGGACCAGGAATTTTCGAAGAGCTGGGAGCCTGAAAAATTCGACGAAGAAAAAGTTGAATTCGTCCCGTGATTTTATATATATTTAAAATGTTAGGTTTATTTATCGGTTGAAAACATGAAGATAACTTGTCCACACTGCGGCCACGAACTGACACGTGAAGAAGCGAAACACATCTCCCGTGTCTATGCCGGTTCGAGCGTCAGCGAAAAGAAGAAAGCCGCCGTCATAGCGAACGGCAAGAAGGGAGGCCGCCCGAAGGGGGCGAAGAACAAGGCGCCACGCTCCGACAAGGGCGTACCGAGAGGGCCGAGGAACAAGGAACAAGAACATGATTGAAGAACTCAAATCAATGCCAAAGGCGTCACATGACGACGCGCAGGATGCTATGGCGTTGTGTATTCCACCAACGGCAGGTATTCTTGGAGTCGCTGCTGTCATTTTAAATCCGAAACTTAAAGAGGCGCACGTCAATATTCCTCATAACGAGTATGTTTTCAGGCCGACAAAATCCATGCTGGTTGTACTTTCAGAAAGAATCAATAGCGACCTGAACGAGCGCCTGACGGAATTTGGAGAGAAGAACGGTTTCCCGGTGTGGTTCGTTTTCTACCAGACAATCAAGAACGAGAACGGCGTGAGCAAGGCCACGTGCGACATCAAGATGTTCAGGCGCGAGGAAAGGCAGGACGCCCGGTTGTTCGCCCTGCGCAACGGAGGCGAATTCGGCATATTCGACCCGCGCAGCAAGGACGATATCATTAAGGACCTGGAGAAAAAAGTAAAAGGCCTTGAAGAAGATCGCGACTACTGGAAGCGGAAGGCCGAAGGTGACGATGACGATACGCTAGGCATTTTCAAGCATTGGGAAGACTAGGGGGATATTATGGCGGAAGATTCTGAAAAACGGATAAAGGCCCTTGAACACGAAAAAAAAGTCCTTGAAGCAAAAAACAGGGCTTTAACGTCCGAATACCGGGCGTTGCGAGACGCTTGTCCATCAGAAGTACTAGAAAATTTGCAAGTTGACTACAGCAAAGAATTATTGTCAGAAGAACAGAATAAATGCCCGTACTGCCACGACCTTGACGGTCACGGCACCGACTCGTTCGAATGCAATATCGACGATGCTACGGCGTCAATTGACCTTGCAGACAACACGATAACTTTCGACAATTCTGACGGTTCACGCATGTCGGGCGCTTTCAAAATCAAGTTTTGCCCGATGTGCGCTAGGAAGCTGGAGGCGTGAGAATGGACGAAAATAGAGAAGAAAAGACTGTTTCAAAAGAACTAAAACCAAGCGCAGGAGTACTCTTAGGGCTTGCGGCATTGAACTCTTTCGGAGGGGCTTTGGACGCAATGAAGCGATGGCTTCCATACGAGTCCATTCGACCGGCACTGTCAAAAAATGTCCGCCACGTTTTCGAGACTCCTCTTGAACAACTGATAAAGGAATTTGAGCCATGATTGACGGATTTGTCGAAGTGAAAATCGAACAACCTAAAGAGAAAAAATACAACTCCCTCGATGAAGCCAAACAGAAAATCCGCGACGAATTTTCACATTTTGCAGTCGGTGAAATCAACGAAAAAAGACTAGCCGCCGCCATCAAAAACGCGGAGAATAGCTGGAACGAGACGCACCGCGAAAAGCTGAAAATCGAAAATGTAAAAGCCGTAATAGACTTAGGATTATAGGAGAGTTACCATGGCAGACTTTCTTTTTACCAAAACGGGAAAAATTATTTTAGCCGTAGCCTTTACGCTTGCAGCCGTGCTGCTCATGATTACTACCTATAAATCTGACGGAGTCCTACGCTACGAAAACGGTGACGTAATTTGTCACGGAAAACAGCACTGGAAAAAATGGAAACCGTCATATTTCAAGCTTGAATGTGAAGACGGCAAAATCATTATATTCGATTAGAAATTACTAACTTTGAATTACCTTTCGTTCTCCAGGACGAAACAAAAAGAGGGAGGCTTCGGCCTCTCTCTTATTCTTTTTTAGCGTTGATGTAGGATTCAAGCAGGTATCGGATGAACGGCCCGGTCTTGCCTGCTATCGATGTCTCCACGCCCCTCTTGACCGCCTCTGTCTTCGCCTTCTCCAGCGTCTCGGAGTCCAGCTCCACGCAGAATTTCTGTGCTGCCATGGCTAATCCTCCACCACCATATAGAAAACGAGCCTGTCAACGTCGCCCATGTAGAATGTTCCGCTGTCTTCGTAATCGTATTTCGGGTTGTAACGGATAAATGAACTTTGACCGTTGTCCTTGACGATTACAAGCGTTTCGCGCTTATCTTTTAGCTGGTTTTCATTCATGAAGCTTTCCCATTCTTCGGCGCGGTTCTTGTGTCCTTTTGCGTCTGGGTAGCAGTCTTCCTTTAGCTGGCGGTAGTATTCGAGTTCGCTCATCACGTCTCCGATTACGAACTCGTCCGTCGTGTCCTGATGTGCGTAGCCGAAGTTGAGAATCTGGATTTTCTTGCCCTTGAGAGACTTTGCGGAATTCACCGTCAAGATTTCGAGCTTTTTTTCTTCGTGGAGCTTGTACATTTCGTTGAGTGTTTTCATTGTTTCATCCTTTTTTATGCGTGGCACCAAGTGACGGTGACACTGTTGATTGCTGAAAGATAAGTCTTAACTTCACGCTTTACGTTTTGGAAAGTTTCTGCGATCCACTTGCAGTAATCGCGCGTTTTCGCATTGAGAATCCAGTCGTTTTTCGGCTGGAAAACAAGGCAGTTGCGACCGGAAGCGTTCGTGTAAACGCGGATGGCTGATATTTGGGATTTAGGCATCCAAACCTTTTTTACAGAGAAATCTTCACCGTACAGGTCAACAACGAACGAAAGGCAAAACGCCTTTTCGGTTTCCTTTTCGATGATTGCCGTGCTGCCTTCAAATTCGATAGCCATGTTTTTATCCTCTTTTTCGTTGTTTTCTATATATAATATATAAAATATATACTCTATATGCAATAGTTATTTTGTAAAATTTTGTAAACACAAAACAAAAGACGGCCCCCTTCGCGGAGGTCGCCTTTTTTGCATCTAGGCTTTTAGGTCACTGCTTCACGGTCGTGACGGTTGCGGCAGTCTGCTTTGCAGCCCCGTTACCGTTCGACATCATCATGATTTCGTGGATGTTCCTGATGCTTTTTACGGCATCCTTCACTCCGTCGATAACCATGTGGTCCTTAACGTCGCCTCCGGCCCTTTCGATCTCTCCGTCAAGGACATCGAGATGCATGCACAGCGCCCTTTCGGTGCGTTCCAGAGTTTCCTTCGTCTTTTCGGTCATCATTCAACCTCCGTGACGGTAACGGTTGCAGTTTGCGCCTTGGACATCATTTTCTTGACGAGGTTGGCGGCTTCGCCTTCGTTGATACCGAAGCCGAGGTACGATACCTTCGGTTCGTTCGCGAAGATGTTGTCAAGCCCCGCCTTGAAAACGTCCACATCGACCATGTCGTCAGAAACGACTCCGGCCATTTCGAGCCAGGATCGGGCCTTGGACATCAAGCCTTCCGGATTTTTTCTGAGAGCACCGACGACGAAGAGGCCGACGGAACGCTTCACAGGGTCATGGATGGTATTCACCTGTTCGCCCATGAATTCGGAAAGCGCTTCCATCGCCTTTTCAAGCGTAATCTTCATACGCTACCTCCAACAATGTTAGGCGGCCTGCGCCGTAGTCGTGGTGGCAGGAGTTGCCGTGCCGTTGTTGGCAATCGGCTGCAATGCGAAACCAGGAGGCGGCATCGGGCCGACCATCGCGGGACCGTAGCCCGGAGCAAGAGCGTAGTTCGGCACCATCGGCACGGCGATACGCGAGAGCGTGGCCTGGAGGTTGATGATGCTGTCGCTGAGAATCTTGTCGCGGAGCGGTGCGGCGGTCTCGATCGCCACGACCTTCGTTTCGAGGGCGGCGACCTTTTCGGACAAGGCGAAAACCTTGTTGTCCGAATATTGCTGGGCCTTGAGGATCGCGATTTCGTTGTCCTTCTGCGAAAGCTGGTAGGACGCGGAAGCCGCCGGGTTCTGGTTGCCGCCGAAAATGCCAGCAAGTCCATTGTTAAGAATTCCGGAACCGAGAACGGTGCCGATGATGCCGGTCGTGAGACCGGCAGTGCCAACGCCCTTGGAGGCGTATTCGTTGTCGTTGTTTTCGTAAGCCATCTTATCATCTCCTTTCAGTTGGCTTGTTTGTAAACGCCTATCCGCTGTCTGCGGAGTCGGCTTTCTCAATCTTTATCGTGCAGCACGACACGCCCTTCTCGTATCGGTTGCTTACGTGGTGGTCGGTGACTACGGTCCATCAGTCGTCGGGCAATACGCCCACGTCCACAAGCAAGTCGAATATGCTGCTCGTGCCGTTGTCCGAGTCCTTCCGCCGCTTGTCCTTGTGGACAAACTTGAGCCTGATTTCGACAGGGCCTTCGATTTTTTCGCACTTGTAATGGGTTCTTAGCCAAGTTACGGCGGCCTTGTGCCAGTCCGTGAATTTCTTGTTCGGGAACGTCCTGCCAGTCCGCCTGTCTGTGACACGCGAGTTCTTCTTTGACGGAGTATCGAACGGTAGCTGGAAAATCACAAATCCCCTCATTTGGATTATCCCTGTCAAGATACGTTATTGTCCGTTGCAAAACGCCCGGACGCTCAAACATGCGTAAACACGCTTAAAGTCGCCAAAAAAAAATGACGTACAGAACCGCCATTCTCTCCGCCATTACGCCCACTCCTCGCAAATTACGAGTTTTCCGGCGTTACGGCAAATCATCGTTACCATGATTTCGGCGTTCGCGGATTCAGTTATTAAGTCCTTTTTAATATCTCGCCCCATGCCAACCAACACACACGCGATACTGTCGCGATACGAGTTTCCACGATGAATGCGAACCCCGCGAGACGCGGGAACGTCTTTATTATAAATCAATGGCAATTCGCGCTTGAACTTCGGGGATTGCGAATTTTGGACCGTGTACAACCCACAAGGAATAAGTTTAACAGAGTTTTCGAGCGTGTAGCATACAAATGCACCATTGAGATAAAGAGAGCCTAGAACAGCCGTTTCTGTTCGAGTAAATCGCACTAAAGTAAGCATGAGTTTACCCTGCGCCTGTTCAGGCGTTCGATGATTTCTTTCTCTTGCGGCCCTAACTCGATTATCTTCTTTTTTCTTTCCGCCGCCCTGTCTGCCGCCGCCCTGTCTGCCGCCGCCCTGTCTGCCGCCGCCCTGTCTGCCGCCGCCCTGTCTGCCGCCGCCCTGTCTGAAAGCAAGAAGCCCGAACCGAAAATGTGGTGGTCGCCGTTCACGTGCGTCACCCACTCCGCGTCCTCGCGTCTCACGGCGAAGTCAACGCGGCTAGTCTTGCACAGTATCGCGGACGTTACCAGCGAATCCGGGTAGCACAGAACGGGAACGTCCGCCTTTTTCGCCTTGCCCATCTCGTTCGCGTCATGGATGGCCTTCTTTAGACTCGTGTCGCACACTATGCGGTTCACCTTGTCTAGGCTCGTAGCGAACGAAGTGTTCACTTTCGCCCCGTTCGCATAGGTGACGGTCTCGTTGGTGACGACGTAGCAGCAGTCGTAACGCTTGAACAAAGTCAATGAAGGACCGAAAAGAAAGAAGTCCACCTTCTGCACGTTGGTGTAGAAGTTCAAGATTTTGTCATACAAAGAAAAAGGCGGATTGTCGATAACCACGCAATTTTCGGGATAGTCGAACATTTCGAAGTCGCCGCCGGGCCAGAACGGGCGGACTATCTCGCGGCCCTCAAGCCCGTACTTCTTTACGCACCAGTCGCGGACGGCGTTGTAAACCGCCTCAGGCGTGTAGCAGTCGTCGGTGGTTAGTTTCGTCTTGAACTTGTCCGTGAACGCGCCGTAATCCTTCGAATTACGCGTCCTTTTCACTTCCATATCCGGGAACAAATCGCACTGCCCTTCCATTCTTTACCCTGCCTTCGGAATCCAAACCGTTTTCACTTTGCCAACGTTGCAGTAGCACCACTCCCCTTCCTTCGGCTCTCCGTACCACGAATCGGACAGGCTCACCGCGAATTGGATGAGCGAAGCCTTGGTCGTGCGGTACTTGGCGAAGTCACGGAGCATGGCGAACAAAAGCAAGTTAGTGTCCGCGAATCCCAAGTCCAGCCCGTAGCCGTTGCAGTCGTGCACGTACCAACACACGCGTTCTTCCAACTTGCCGAGGTTCGGTGTGTACCAGTCCACAATCTTCGGGCCGCTGCGGCCATCGAAAACGAAGCCGGGTGCGGTCATTACCTGTAGCGTGCCTTGGTTGGTCGCCACCATTAGATGCACGTGTCCGCCAAGCGTGTATCTGCGTTCGTCGTTTACGCTCAACGCTTCTAGGTACGAGCGCCCACGGATGAAGTACACGCCCTCGACCTTGAGGCCGAACTTGCGAAGCTGTCTAGACATGGTTACACCTCCGATAGTAGCAATAGCAAAAGGCATACGAGGTTGAGTGCGGACAGGATAACGAAAGCCTTAATCATCGTTCAGCTCTTGGATAAGCACGCCCACGACAGCGAAAATGAGCATAGGCCACAGCGTCATTTTTCACCCATCCTCCGTTGCGCCCTAATCTCGCCGATAAGCTCATGGACAGATTTCGACAACTCGTTCACGTCCTTGCGGAGTTCGCCAACGCTCTCGATTTTCGACTCGACGACGGAAACACGGGAATCCAGCGCCCCGGAATCGGAATGCTGGAAAGCGAGAGCCGCGGCGGCCATGAGAGCTACTAGGCCCTGCACTACCGGACTGAGAAACTCTCTCCACTTGCCGTGCTCGCTGCTCATGTTACGAATCCTTCACTAGACGTAAAGAGTATTGAAACGGTTTGATATATGAACTGTCATTAACCCGGTCGTTACTTGCAAGTATATACTTATAATAAGCATAATTGGGGTTTGTAGTAGGGGTTATAGTCCAATAGTCAGCATCGGAAACCACATTACTGAAAGATATATCCTGATAATAGCCAGAAGGATATGCAGTGAAACCATAGTCATCCGTGCCGTTACCGTTGTTTAACCATCGTGTAGTTGACTTAAGTTTTTTTCCAGCACTGTCCGAGCCACCGGCAAATTCAATAAGTGTATTCCATTCGTCTCGCGTAGGTACATGCCAACCTGGCATCAGCGTATCACGATTGTCGTTGAGATACTTCACTGCATACCAATTATACAGCAATCCGATATTGAGACCGTTAACCCCATATGTAGTTTCGTCATTGTTATAATAATTTGCACGCAACTCGGTATTGTTTGCGGCTGGGCTTTGACCAATAATCAGCCCGTCGAACTTATAGTCCAGGTTTTCTGCCAGCCACGTCTGAGTCCCGATTGTCACCGTGCGGTACTTTCTTCCACCGATTACATCCGGGTCACTGCCGCCTCTCGGCAAGCTGTTTGCACCGTGAGTGAGTATCATACGTCCTCCTTACGGCGTAGGCGGAACGAACTCCGCCAGCGTCCAGCAGTTGCCCACGCAAGTTATCTGGTAATACCCGCCGTTCGCAAGCTCATTCCCGCCAGCCTCCGACGGGTACAGCTCTTCGGGTGTGCCGTTGCCTACCGTCTTAGTGACAGTCAGCGTAATTGCAGCGTTCGCCTCGATTTCTACGCCAAAGTTCGGCAGCTCCCCTGCGTCGACGTTGACGTTCAGCGTCAGCGTCGATCGGCTGCTGGACAGGAACGATATCGCGTTGTTAGGCACGTTGACGATAGCGCCGTCCGTCAGCGTTCCTCCGTCGGCTATCGGTTTGTAGTCAGTTATGTCGGAAATCACATGCGTATGGTCGGACGGTGCAAGCCCCTCGACCAAGTCGGCGACAGAGAACTCCACAGTCTGCCCGTTCTTCAGCGTCAGCACGACCTTCTTCGTCTGCGAGTCGTAAGAGCCGCCAACGACCATCGTTTCAAGCGGCAAGTCTATTGTGTTCGACTCGGCTATTACGGTATTCCCCTTCTTAAGCGTCGCGCTCATCACGTAAGTGTCCGGATTAATAGACAAGACAATAGCGTCGGCAATAGTCGTAATGTCGCCTTTAAGTTTGAGCGCGGCATTGACGATCTTGTTCTGAACGGCATTCGTCGATGAATCGCTAAGAGAATCGTCAACCGTTGGCGGCGTGTAGTCCGTTATGTCGTTCATCGTGTGCTTGTGTCCCTCGTAGGAGTACGAGTGCCAACGCCATTCGTAATTGCTGTTGACGACAACGCGGTCAGCCCATCCGTCCTTGTCGGATAGGATTCGTCCTTTGCTTGACACGGAGAGCGAGTAGGTGCCAGTGACCGTGCTCCCCGCGACCACGAGCACCGAATACACGCCGTCGTCGAGCGTGAGCGTCAAAATCTCCGACGTGTTCGCGACATACACGGTGTTGTCTATGGCATGGCCCGTCACGTCAACGAAAACATTGCCGTCGTAGATGTACAGCTTATTGTCGTCGAGCGTCTTGTAGATGACCTGCGTTGACGGATCTGGAATATCGCCAAGGTCGGCGGCGGTCGCGACCGTTACCACTTCCTTCGTGGACGGTTCGCGTTGTGCGAGAAGGTCGATTTGGTCCTGCAAATCGGCCACGTCGCGGTTGACGCCTTGCACGTCCTCGGAAGATGCGAAATCACCGATTGGGACTTTCTTGTTCGTCTGTCCGGCGACTGTCATCGGCACGGTAGCCCCGGCGGCCTTCATTGCGGCATACGAGCTTGTGCCGAACTGCGACATCTTGATGTAAGTCTCTTTATCCATGTTCAAAAAATCTCCTTTGTTTCAAAACTCGGACAGCATAAGCAGCGCGAAAGGCACGAGGTTCGCTGTGATAAAAAATACGAGCAGCCTAGTTATCATCCACGAACTCCGTTATAACAAAACCAGCCAAAATAAACACAATCATCAGACACACATATCAGCCATCCCGTGCAAGAATTTCTTCGACAGTCTTGCACTGTTGAGGGACGCCACCACCCATCATTTCACAGATGAAAGCCATATTGCAAGCCATGTGCTTGTAATGGGCAATCCCTGACTCCGCATCGACCGAGTCTAGGTTCCGCACAAATTCGAGCGTGTGCCGCAAGAGTGCGTCAACGTAGCGGCGCACATCTACAGTTTTCCAGTTGTCCGAATCGCCATATTTTTTGTTGCCGTACATGCGGACTTCGGCAACATCCTTGATAATCTGCGTCGGCACCAAGGACAATTGCAGTTTTCCGGAATCGGCTTTTGCAGTCTGGTCAGCGTTTTTACGCTCAGGATTTTTTTTCGTCATTTTTTCGCCTCCTTAAGCGTTATCAACGTGTTAAGGCTTCCCACGATTTCAGAAAGCGTCTTATTCGTCGATTTTAATTCGTCTTCAATGCGATCAAATCGACTACTGCCATCTTCGAGACGTTTATCCAAATCGCTAACTTTAGATTCCAACAGAGCAATTTTCGTATCACGTTCGACTTTAGTAGATTCGCGGTCACGCTTGACAGCGTTGACTTCGGTGTGACTCTTGAGCCACCCGGCGGCGGCCACCAGTACCGCGATTATTGCCGCAACAAGCTGTTCATCCATTCAACACCTCATATTAGTTAGGATACAGATACAGATGTATTACAAAGAGGAGCCCAACGAGACCCTGATGGTCCTATATCTGTACAAATAAATTGCATAGCGCAATAAGGACTTATTATAACGCGGCCCGTCATAGAACCACTTCCAGCAAACGACACTTGTAATCCAGTACCATTTACTAGGTCACATTTAATAGTGATAACGTCACCGGCAGCAACTTCGATAGATGAATTTTCGAGCAAAGTATTTATATCGACCGACGAAGTATCTGGATAGTGGAAATAGCTCTTCGAACTGCCAATATTAATTCGTTCGAAAGAACTTCTATTATTTGCTTGCATTCCGCCAATTGTAGCACTACTAGCTTCCAATACAGGCGTTATCACCTTGTCGTTAGTAACACTTGTAACAACAGGGTCGTTCAATCCTTCAGCCGCAGAAATAGACACGCCTCCGGGCGTTATTGATACAGTCAAAGCAACGCTATTGACTGACCTCGTGAAATTTATCTCTTGCCGGGAAATTTCAAGTCCGCTGTTTTCCGTGACAGCCGTTCCGGTCGCGGACAAAGCAATTTTTCCACCGTCAAGTACAACAGTAGAATTCCCGCCTGTAAAAGCCTTGACCAACGTCAACTCGGTCAATTCGGATAGCCAAACCCTTAGCTGCTTCAGGTTGATTTTTTTATCTCTCGTCGAGCCTGTGCCGTGCACAAGGTAAAGGAAGTTATCGACCGTAGATTCCAGCGACCGTATGTCAGCCGCCGTTATTTCAGGCTTTCCAAGTAAAGTAGTTATGTTCTGAGACATTTTACTGTTCCCCTTTAGCTTATAGCGGAGTCATCCGCCGCCATCAAAAAGATTTTTCCGTCGTAATCGGAAAGGAACGACTCGTTCCCGCTGCTCCCCGCGTTCGCGTTTATGGCCGCTCCTTGCAGTCCCAAAACTCCAGCCGGGGCCATATTCCTTACTTGACTCCTTGACAGTTGAGCGCCGCCCTGCTCCCACTCATCGCTTCCCGGCTCTTTCGGCCTCGGCCCCGTGTACACGAAGAACGTGGCCGGGGCCTCGTCCATGTAGTGAGGGGTCGGGTCGCCAGACATCGAGGCCGCCATCTGTATCGCATAATCGGGAGTCCCTGCCAGGTTCTCCTTCGCGAGTCCGA
>Ga0310690_10008931_pt1 | contig 12635 bp, 13 predicted proteins | sample AusTroGonzalo_MG_2_FD_207661 | JGI IMG/M metagenome (GOLD analysis project Ga0310690, IMG submission 207661) | Bovine rumen microbial communities from tropical cattle in Woodstock, Queensland, Australia - Gonzalo_04 (v2) (version 2) | ecosystem: Host-associated > Mammals > Digestive system >...
GGTGTCGGTGTGGCCTGCATTGTCGGTCACGGTGAGTTGCGACGTAAGTGCGGAGGTCCCAGTGTTCGCTCCGATGTTAGTGAACGTGATGGAGAACGCGAACTGCTGTGTCGCTCCCGGGTCACCGCTAATTGCCGCTCCGTTGCTTGTGCTTACGGAGTTGGCAGTATAGGTAGACGGGAGAGTGAGGCCGATGTTGTCCGTACCCGTGAGGGCGAAGGTCAGTTTCGATGAGTTGGACGTTCCGGAAATGGTTACGGTCCCACCGGTCTTGGCGACGGTCGCCGTGTCATCCATGTCCACGAACTCGGTTGCGCCGGACTGGATGATGGTAAGCGTCTTGCTCTCCACGCCGGACGCGGAGAAGGTCGCGGTGGTCTGCCTCGAAGAACGGCCGGTATGTACCGAGCCGGTCCACGATACGGTATCGTTACCGCTTCCGCTTGTCTTGTTGGGTTCAACCCATGATGCGTATGCCATAATTTTATTAGTTTATGAGTTTGAATTGTCGAGGATAAGGTATAGCGTTTCGCTGTCCGGCGTTGCAGGCATTTGGCTCGAACTTGTCAAGTAGACGTATTTCGGATACTGAGGATGATTATGGTTGAGATCAATTGTCATTGTGTCACCATTGGTAAGGGCAATGACCATCGTACCGTCTTGCTGGGACGAGACGGAGGCGAAACCCACGCCGGCCGGTCCTTCCGGCCCCTCCGGTCCTTGATGGATGTCAACCATATGTTCGGCCGCCGCCGCCGCCGCCGCCGCACGAATCGCAGCGTGTGTAGCATCTTGATATGCGCTTTCCACAGACTGGTGGTCCTGCCCAGCCGTACGGTGGTCATCTTCTGCTATGCTGTGGTCGTTGGCTGCAGTCCTATGGTCCTCCACGGCGATAGTGTGGTCATCTCCTGCTACGCTGTGGTCGGCCGCCGCAATGGTATGATCGTCCGCAGCTGTCCCGTGGTCGGCAGTGAACACCCTCGTCCTTTCTTCCTCGGCAGAGACTCGTGCTGCTTCCGCTACTTCCCTTTCATCCTCGGCGGTACTCGCCCGTTTGTTCGTCTCCACAAGGGCGACATAGGTATCTATGATGGAAGCGTCAATAGGGACGCATTCCGTACATGTATGTAATACTTTCGCCATATATCTATCGTTTAATCAACAACTTCTCCGATTACATAGAAGCGACCTTTATATTCGAGGACGTCATCCTTCTTCGGAGCTTCCTCGCCGTCCGTCGCTACGACAAAGGTGTAAGGGTATGTGTCGCCCACGAGGGCGATACCGTCCTTCCAGATGTCGATGTCCGGCAGCTGGTCTTCGGGGTCAATCCCGGGAGGCATCGCTCCGAACAGTTGACGGCAGAGGCGGTCCCACACAGAGTGGAAGGTATCCACCGGACATGGGCATGGACACGGGGGCGGAGCTGGGGCCTGGCATGAGCACGGCGGGCATGGTATCAGTCCGTCGCATTCGACATATGTGAGACCAGAATGAACTGCTTGCATCTTTATTTTCTGTTACTTAACTTTCCAATTGGTATTGCTGTATACATCGTTGTCAACCGCCCAATCGGGGTACACCCAAATTGTCTCCGGCTCGATCTCGAGGTAAGGATCAGTCACCGTCTCGACTTTTCCTATCACATAGAAGCGCCCCTTATAGAAAATCACATCGGACTTCTTCGGGTCGGCGTCTTCATCCTCCTCAATCGTAAAGGTGTACGGGCCGTTATAGCCTTCACCGTGATAGTACTCGTCCTCCATCGTGACTCCGTCCCTCCATGTCTCTATGGTCGGGATCTGCGTCTGCGAGTCAATGCTGAGTGGGACATCTTCAAACAACTCTTGGCATAAGCGGTCTTTGTCGGACCGGTATATCACCGGGGTGCGGGAACAGATCAAACTGTCCTCGTCCAGCACGACAACAGTCGCATCCGAAAAGACCGCCTTGTCCATGGCTTAATAATTTAGTCGCCGTAGGTCTTGATGTCGGTAGAGTTGTACACCCAGCCGTTGCCGGAACGGTCGTAGGCCACAGCCTCTCCGTAGCCACATGCGTTATAGGTTAGGACGATTCCCTCTCCTGCGCCCTCGCCCTTGTAGGTTACGAGGTAAAGGTGCTTCTGTTTGCCGGTAGCCTTCACAACCTTGTCGCCAACCTGGAGGGAATCGAGCTGGTCATTTGTCAGTTTAGTGATGTCTCCGACTTCGATCGGGAGCCTTCCGCCACCGAGGGCCTCGGCAATCTGCTTCAGCCAATAGACAATATCAGTCTTATTTGTGTTTGTCATTGTTAAAGGATTTTAATAAGTTACACCAAAACGTTCTGTGCATTCTGCTGACATATGGCAGCATGGTTCGCATCGCCCCTGGCGCCGAAGGTACGGGCGGCGATGAGCCACTCGAGTGCCGGGATGAGCACCTCGGGGATCGCGTCCTCCACGGTAACCACCGTGCCGGAATCGGAGATGGTCGCGGGCTTGGGGATATAAGTCGCCGTCACGTCCGACTTGGAGCTGTAGGATGAAGCGACCGAGTAGCAGTCGATCTCCCGGCACTGGGTAGTGGACCAGACCCCGTGGGACATTACGCCTACCGGCCTGGCTTCCTTTGCCATGAGGAACGGGTTGTGCTGGCGCTTGCCCATCTCGGATATCTCCGGGACGACTTCAGTGATCGGACGCTGGAACGAGACGTGGTTGATCTCCGCGACACGGAGGAAATCATCGGGCACCTTCAGGCGGATCATCTTCCTGGCCGGGATGGTTGTCGCACCATCATTGACAGTGCGCGCAGTTCCGACGGCTTCGAACTCGATGCTGTCGTTCCCGAACGTGACCTGCTTCAAGCGCCAGTACGGTGCGACGGAGAACAACTCAAGCGCACCGCCGTCGATGAGGCCGTCAATGAGGGTATAGAGCGGGTTCCCGTCCGATGCGTCGACGGCTATCAAATCCGCTGCCGCTATGCTCGGGGAGACCTCGTCCATCTTCAGCGCGACCCGCTGGATAAGCTGTGCTCTTGTCGTAGACATCGTTCGTTACTTCTGGATCTGGAAATCGTAGCCGGCCTTGGTGGCGGCGGCCTTCGCCTGTGAATAGTTCGCTCCTTCCTCGAACTCGATGCCGAGTTCGGTCATGCGGTTCTTCATCTCCACGAGGTTGCGGAAACGCTCGGAACCCTTGACCTCCGTCATTATCTCCTTCTCGGGTTTAGGGGCAGCCTTCTTCTCCTTCACGGGAGCCGGTTTCTCGACCGGGGAGAGGTCTTTCTCGGCCTCGAGGTAGTAGTCACGCCCGAAGCCGGTGCACCTCTCAAGGGCCTCCTGGATGAACGGGTCGCTGGTGGTGTACCTTGCGGTGGAGTCGATCTGGATTCCGCCGCGGAAGACAATCACCAGACTGTTGCCCTCCTTGTCCTTGATGTGGATGTCGAGTCCCCTGAGGGAGTAGGTCTTATAGGTCTTCTTAACCATACGTCTTTCTATTAAGAAAGGGCGGCGGTGACTGTCTCACACCACCGCCCTCGCTATGAGTGGATGACTGACTTAGACGGCAGGAACGATCCTGCGATGGCACGGCAGGTTCTCGAGGAACAAGCTGTAGGTCTCGTGGATACGGATGGCGTTGTCCACGCGGCGCTGGCCAGTCTTGTTGAGGTCGAGCTGGGTGGTGGTCAGAGGCTCCATGACATACTTCTTGACGAAGTTCGGGTCGATGACCATACCGCACTTGGAGAAGTAGCCCTCGAACAGGGAGCCCATAGGCTTGACGAGGAGCTCGCCGAACGGAGTCTCGATCTTGAAGACGCGGAGGCCGAGGACCATCTCGGTGTTCTTCGCCTCGAGCTGCTTGGAGTAGGAGCTGGCGTTGGCGATCTGCTCGATGAGGGTGTTGCCGGCGAAGAGGAGCCTACGGTCGGAACCGTTGTTGCCCTCGAAGATGGCCTTGCCGATGGAGTTCCAGTCCTGATCGGTCATGGAGCTGGAGTAGTCCACGGTGGACTGCTGGCTCATCTGCCACCAGAGACCGGTGGAGTGATGCACGAGTTCGCCCTTGGCGTTCTTGGAGAGACCGCCGACTCCGAAGAGGTTGCAGAGCTCCATGCCACGCTTGAAGTCCCAGAGGGTCTGCTCCTTGTAGACGGAGAAGTCCATGGCGACTTTCTTCTTGAGGAGGCTGTGGATGACGGACTCCTCGACCTGGGTCATATGGGTCTGGTTGTAGACCTTACGGCTGGAAGGCTGGATGGCGAAGCCCTCGACGGAAGCCTCGAGCTCGGACACTGCAGGGGAGAGACGCTGGAGGATGGACTCATCGTCGAGCGAAGGGATGCTGGCGTTCAGGGCGCCGATGCGCTGGACGGTCAGGTTGTTGCCGCTGACGGCCTTGACGATGACGGACACGGGCTGGGCGGGGCTGGCGCTGTCGAACTTGATGCCGGTGTCGACATAGCCGCTGGCCTCGTTGCCGATGGTGTGGACGATGAGGGTGTCGCCGGGCTTCCACATGTCACCGTTCTGGACGGCGAAGGTGGTGCCGGAGGAGTAGGCGCTGTCGAGACGGTCGAACACCTCGCGGGTGCCGATCTCCCAACCGCCGGCCTCCCAACTCTCGCTCTTCACGTTGTTGGCGATGGTGCGGGTGAAGGTGTCGATAGGGGTATCCTGGGGACGGATGAGAACGAGTTTCTTGTCAAGATCCTCGTCCATGTAGGCAGCCTCCACGACGTCGTTGCTGGGCGCGATGGCGGAGACGACGGTGGTACCGTCGATAGGGCCTTCGTTTGCGCCGGAGGCGAAGCTCTCGGTAACCTCGGCGGAGCCGGGGCCGACAATGTATCTCTTGAAAGGATACAGGGAATTGTACAGTTTCATTTCCTGATGGTGTTATGGTTGTTAGAACTTTCTCTTGGGGATGTCGTCGAAGATCGTGGGCTTACGCTTCGGCCTCTCGGGTGCGGGAGCGCTTCCACCCTGGAGGGCGGGGACTCCGTCACCGGCGGCGGCGGTGGCTTTCGTGACGCGGGCGGCTTCGATAGCCTGGTTCTTCCCGTCAAGCTCCGCGGCCTCGGCGGCCTCGGCAACGGCCTCGTCGAAATGCGTGGCCTTGTAGATAAGCTCAAGGGTCTTCTCGTCGAGCTTCAGCTCGGAGAGGTTGTCGTAGAACGCGTTGATGTCGTCGACGAACTTCTGCTTTGCAGCTCCGTCCATCTCCATCTTCTCTGCGAACTTGTCGATGTTGTCATAGGCGTCCTTCTCGTTGGCGCGCTTGCGGGCGCTTCTCTCACGAAAGGCCTGGCCCATCTTCTTACGCTCGTCGGAAGACTTCTGATAGTATTCGTAGTCCTCGTCACCTTCCTTGGCGACAAGGCTTTCGGGATCGAAGAACTTCGCGACGGCAGCACGGAAAGGAGTGCCGTTGACAATCATCTCGGAAGTGACGGCCGCGAGGTCCTTGTCGGAGTCCAGGAGATCTTCGATGACCTTGTTGTTGTCCTCGAAGTTCTTGATCTTCTCCTCGTCCTCGGCGAAACCGCGCTCTGCGAGGTCGTCCCATTCCTGGTCACTCTGGGGAGAGGCGTCAGGGTAACGACCCGCCAGCCGTTCCCGGTACTTCGGAAGGGCCGGGGCGGCGGTGTTGGTGATTTCTTCTTTCTCGGGCATAAGATATCGGTTAACGATTACGCCCCGAAAATAGCCGAATGGCTAATGATGTTGTTCACTATTTGTGAAAACCAATTAAAATTTATATCTTTGTAATAGTTAAACGCTTCAACCTTTAACCCGACCATGGAGACCACCACAAAAGGCGCGGAACGGAACAACGAGATAGTGACCTTCTTCTACCTGATTTTCGGCCACAGAGTGCACCAGGGCGTGGAACCGGACCTGGCCCGTAAGGAGGCTTACGACGCAGTGTCCCTGCGCTACGGGATCGGAAAGGGCCGGCTGCTGAATATCATCTCAGCGCAGAATAATTCCCGAAAAGTGAACAGGGCTGCTTTCCGAGAGAATGTCCGCGTGCTCATAACCGACATCACCTCCGTGAACGAAGAACTCGACTCCGTACGCTCACGGAATGAGCGGCTCATCCAGCTCCTCAACGACTGTTTGGAACATGACGGCAGATAAGGGGAAGATAAAGGAGATGCTCCGCATCGACCGGGAGCGCAGGCAGAAGTACTTCCGCACCTACGATCCCATCCGCGGTGACGAGCTGGGCGAGGTGGTGCCCCGCTCCAAGTTCAAGATTGAAGACAACGAGTACTGGGTCCCCAACGAGATGCTCACCGACCCGTTCGTCAAGGCGTACCTCAAGTACAAGACCCCGAGCGGGCTGCTTGTCGCGACCGGGCAGTATGACAACGAGGAGAACCGCAAGCTCATTCTCGAGCATCTGATGAACCTCCGGCTGAAATATGACTTCGAGTTCGTGGCCGCGTCCACTATCAAGATCCAGGACAAGGAGACGAAACGACCCATCCCGCTTATCCTCAATGAAGGCCAGCGCATCCTCATAGGCGAATACGAACGGCAGAGACTTGCCGGCGTTCCCATACGCGTCCTTCTCGTTAAGGCCCGTCAGTGGGGAGGATCGACCGCCACGCAGTGCTACATGTACTGGCTACAGCGTTACTGGTACGAGAACTGGCACTCCTGTATCGTCGCACTCGACCAGACCCAGGCGGTGAACATCCGCACGATGTACAAGAATCTCATCTCGAAGCTGCCGGCCTGGAGCGATCCCGTGTCCTTCAAGCGCTTCGAGGGTACGGAGCTTATCCGTATCATGCCGGAGAGGGGATGCCGCGTGCAGATAGGTTCGGCCCAGAAGCCGGATGCGTTGCGATCCTTCGACTTCTCGCTCGTCCACATGTCCGAGGTAGGCCTGTGGAAGGATACGCAGGAAGCACGCGGTGACGACGTCGCAATGGCCCTCTATTCCACCGTCCCGGATGTGCCCGGCACCATGATCGTCATGGAGTCCACGGCGAAGGGTGTGGGCAACTACTTCCACCGACAGTACCTCGCAGCCCTTGACAACAAGAAGTCCGGCACCATAGGCATCCGCCCCGTGTTCGTCGCATGGTACGTGGATGCCCGCTACACGCGCAAGTACTCAACCCGGTACCAGAACGCACAGAAGTTTATCGAAACATGGACCGACTACAACTGGTGGCAGTGGGAGCAGGGTGCGACGATGGACGGCATCTTCTGGTACAACCACTTCAAGAAGGCCCACCACTGGACAGACTTCCAGATGAAGTCCGAGTATCCGACTACGGCCGAGGAGGCGTTCCAGACCAAGAGCGGACGTTACTTCACTGACGACCTGCTGTCCTGGCTCCACAAGAATATTCGCAACCCGAAGTTCGTCGGGGATATCCGCGGCGATGCGACGGTCGGTGAGAAGATCATGGAGAACGTGAGGCTCTATCCGATGGACGCACAGACCGAGGTGCTGAAGATCTGGATTCAGCCGACGGACAACGCCCCCGCAGGGAAGAAGGTCAAGAACAGGTTCCTCGTCACCGTCGATGTCGGCGGGCGCGGACACCGTGCCGACTGGTCGGTCATATCCGTCTTCGACCGCATAACGATGGCAGGGGAGTTCGGCGCCCTGGAGCGTGCGGCCCTATGGCGTGGGCATGTCGATCCCGACCTCCTCGCATACAAGGCGGCGCAGATAGCGCACTACTACGACGATGCCCTGCTCGTCATCGAGTCTAATACCTACGAGACGAAGAACAGAAAATCGGACGATGCGGCCGTCTCTGAAGGCGACCACACCTACACTGTCCTCGACACTCTGGGGAACATCTACGAGAACCTTTACAAGCGCAGGACGACCCCCGACAACACCCGTGACAAGGCTACGCGCCACTACGGCTGGCACATGAACAAGCAGACGAAGTACATGGCCTACGACGACTACACCGTCCGCATACGCGAGGGAGACTACATGGAATACTCGCAGGATGCTGCCGATGAGGCCATGTGGCTGATGAACGCCCCCGGAGGAAGGATCGAGGCCATGGAGGGCACGCACGACGATATCCAGGATACCACCGCCGTCGGGTGCTATATCGCTTTCGGGGGCATGGAGCCCGTCAAAATACTTGAGGACGCCCCTCGCAGGACGTCCTCAGTAAACCATTCTCACACCGGCGGAGAATCCACCTTTTAGGTGAGGTTGCTGACCACGCTCTTCTTTTTGAGCTGGAACAGGCGCTGCTTGAGCTTGAAGAGCTCGGCGACGAAGCGCTCCGCGGAAATCTTGAAGAAATCCGGATTGACGATCGTGGCGTACACTTCCTTGAGCGTACCGTACTTGAGGCAGTTGTAGAGGCTTGCGTCTACAATGGTCAGCACGTTGTCGTTGTACGCAGAATTGTCCTGGATGGTGAACGACACACAGTGGTCGGTGGAGATCACCTCGTCATCATCGAAGGCGCCGTTGACCGAATTGGTGATCTTGGTCATCGCCTCATAGATGTCCGGGAGGATGGAGCGGAGAGCGACGTCGACCAGGTCCCTCTCGTCATCGGAGATGGCGTACTCGTCGGTGAGGGAGTTCCCGTCCTTCGTGGCCATGTTCTTGCACATGTAGTTCGACATGAGGGAAACGTCGTTGAAGAGGACGTCCTTCTTATAGTAGAACTTGATCTGTCCAGTTGTTGATGTATTGATCATAAGGCTATATTGTTTTTGATTTATAATGGTCTGGCGGGCCGCTCGATGCAGAAGCGGCGGAAGTTGAGGATATGGCGGATCTGCTGCTTCTCGACCTCGCTTCCGAAGTCGGTGCCGCGGCCGTACCACTTCTCCAGCACCTTCGCGATGATGAACTCGAGGCAGTGGGAGGCGAGGGCCTGGCAGAGGTCCGACTCGTGGTTGCTGGTCATCGCAAGCGTGTAATATGTCGTGATGAATCCTGTGTCGGGGTCGCGCTCGTTACGGATGCCGCCGCCGTACTTGACCGTCCTCTTCGCGAGAAGGGCGGACAGCTCGGCAAGCGAGAGCCGGTAGTAGCGCTCGAAGAAGGCGCGGTCGTCGTCGGTGATGACCGTCTCGTCGTTCTGCTTCGGGTTCTCCGACACGCGCTGGTATGACGCCATGAGGGACTCGTCCGTTACACGTTCAAAGACCTCACTTTCGTGGACTACGATAGTCCAGACATTCGTGATTGTTCTGTTGATTTCCATATCTCTCCTCCGTTATCTGTTTGCGAATTGCATCGTGGAAGTCATCATGCCGGGGTCAACATCAGGCAGCGACGCCTGGATTTCGGCGAGCTGCTGCTGGCTGACTCCCTGACCGTTCTGGATCTGCGTCTGGGCCTGCCCGATCTTATCGATAAGGTCCTTGCCGAAGGGGACGCCCATCTGTGCGTACTGCTGGATGGAAGCGGCACCGTTCAGCAGGAGGTTGGCCATGAGCTGCTCCTGGAAGAGGCGTACGACCGCGTGGTCCATAGCCCTGCGGATCTGGTTGTGGAGCTTGTACTTCCGCACCTCGGCCGCGATGTAGTGCCTTGCCTCCTCGCTCGATCCCTCCGGAGCAGGGGAGTAGCTGTCTCCCAGGTACTGCTGACTCAGCTGGATGAGCTTGTAGTCGCGCTGCTCGAGGAACCATGCGAAGGCCTCGGAGTAATCCAGCACGTTGATCTGCGAGTTGGACACCTGCTGCGCGTAGAGGGAAGCCGGGGTTCCGGCCACTGCGGCCTTCCCCTGCATGGCGCCCTGGACGCCGGAGATATCCATCATCATCTTCATCATGAGGTTAATCATCTCGAACTGGCCGATGTTCACCTGGTGCCCCGTCAGCTGGGTGGGAGGCGTGACGCCGTCCTTCATCTTCAGCTTGATGACGCCACGATACTTCGTCCACTCTTCGACGATATCCTCCAGGTCGAGGTCGTCGGGGATGCTGTCCTCGTCAACGAGGAGCACACCCTGTTGGCTGGCGCTCATAGCGAAGTCAAGGTTGATGAGCATGCGGTTCACCATCCTCTGCTGGTCGATGAGGTCATGCACCATGCCGTAGGCCTGACCCTGGAAAAGCGGGTAGAACTTAACGACATAGCAGTGGCTGTTATGCTGGTACGGGTTCTCCGCCTCCCAGAGGACATGGCCCCAAGGGGAGAGGTGATAGTAGACCCACCTGCGGACGTACTTCTTCTCGTACACGATCATCAGCTGGTTCGCCGGGTCGTCGTAGTCGACACCTATCTCGGCGGCAATCTTCTTGCGGCGTGCGATCTCCTCCTCTATCTCATCCTGCTTGTTCGGGAACTCTCTCGTGGAGTAGGTATCGTAGGACGCATCCGCGTAGTCGTGGACAGTGAGGTCCCAGAAACCCTCCAGCCTGCAGACACGTATGACCCTGCAGTTGCCGTCGTTCGCAGTGCCAAGGAAACTCTTCGCCGCAGGATTGGCCTGCACGAACGCCTGCCACATCACCGGCAGGACATAGGACTCGTGGTGATAGATATCCTCCAGCGCCTGCTCCTGGGCCTTGTTGTGCGCGTACTTGGACTTCACCTCATCCAGCGGTATGTCTACGAAGTCTCCGCAGAAGTGGACATCCTTCCCGGCCACATCGCTCGCATCCGGGTTCTGGAAGTAACGGTGGTAATCCAGTGAGCGGAAGAACGGCATGGGCTGCTTCAGCACGTCGTCATACGCATATCCCGTGATGTAAAGCGCAGCACCGGTGACGAGGAAGGACTCGTACTCTCGGGCGTCACGCTCCACGGAGTCGTTGTAGCGGAGGACATCGTTGAGCTTAACGCTCATCTGGTCCGCCGCCAGCTGGCCGCCCTCGTCGGAGGAATAGACCACCGACTTGTACGGGGCATCGCGGAACTGGCCGAGCACGTTACGCACGATAGGGCGGATGAGGTTATGCTTGAGCGCAGGACGGCCCTGGCTCTTGATATACTCCTCCTCCGTAATCTTCTTTACGCACCCGCAGCGGTCCTTGACCTCAACCAGATCTCCCCACTGCTTGCCCTTGTAGTAGTCGGCACTTCGGTCCGCCTGCATGCGGTAATGCCAGAACGCATCGTTGCACTGGCCGGCATAGGTCAGGATTCTCAGGGACTCCTTCGTACACTTGAACTCGTTCCCGGTCAACTGAAGAGTGCCGTCAATGCCGACCTTCGTCTTCGGCCTGGAGGTCCTGCCGGCTCTCGACCGGAGGACCTTTATGTCTGTTTCAGTTACTCGTTTCATATATTACCGAACTATCTTTTATTCGTCAGTTTGTAGGCCTTCTCGGCAAGGGACTCCTTCGGCTCGTAGGGGATGCCGTTCTGCATCTTCTGCTGGACGTGGTTGTATTCCTCCTCCATGAGACGGTCGACGAGGCTTCCCTCAGCCTGCGTGTACTTCAGCCATGCGTCCTGGACTTTCTTCTCAGCGGCATCCTTCGCGTCTTCGCTGGCGTTCTTATCCTTCGCGAGCTCGAGGTACTCATCCTTCGCAGTCTTCCACTCCTTGCGGAGTTTATCCATCTTCTGCCCGCTCTCGCCATGCTTCTCCCTCATGCCGTGGTAGTACATCTCTCCGAGTATGTACTCGTCGCTATTGAGGAGTTTAGTGACCCTTGCTCTCTGAGGGAGATCCTCCGGGTGGTCATACACCGTGGCAGCCTTGATGTCCTCGCCAGGAGCGGCGGAGCGGATTCTCTTGACGACATCCTCGGAAAGTTCCTTGTAGCGCTGGAGAGCGTCACTGTTGAAGCTGTCCCTGCGGTCCTCTTCGAGATACCCGGTGAAGCCGCTGATGAACGGGAAGTTTTCGTAACGGCGCGGGTGTTCGGCATCGGCGAAGATGACCTTGGTCATATCCTCGACGAACGTGTATGCACCACCACCGTATCCTTTAAGAAGTCCGCGGATCGCTCCGGCGGGAATATCTTTATGCCATGGCAGGGTCGAAGTTACTTCTGCCAGTTTGATGACAGCCTTGTTGAGAGCCTCCGGGGTACTGGCGAATGCGCTCTGCGACAGCGGCTGGGCCTCATCATAGATGTTCTCCTTCCATAGAGGGATGCCTGCGAAGCTCCTATTGGTAGCAACGTCCATGATAGGCGCTGCGATATCCGGCATCATGTTCCTGACAACGGACATGGCGGGATTGTCTCCCGGAGTGTATCCCTCGACAGGGTTGACAGGCAGTAGCTCGGAGACGACACCTATCACCTCGTTCGCGATGGTTGGAGCATCCTTAGCTGCGTACTTGCCCTGGACGAGGGCAGATACCATCTCGCCCATTGCATAGAATCCCTTGTATTCGATAGGCAGTGCAAGCACCAGGTACCCCCACTTGCCGAGTTTCTTGAACGGGGAGCCGATGATCATGTTACTGCGCCTCACCCACTCGGGGATGTTCCAGTACCAGTCGGGACCCATCTTCTCGTCATCGTCACCATCACCGCCATCGGAAGCCCCTGCGATCATTGCGTTAAGCAGGGAGTTGACGAAGCCCATCATGAAGTAGGTCGAGTCGACAATACCCATCCTCCAAGGGTGTGTCTTGTGGAGACGCACGAACTTGTCCAGACCTTGGATGGCAGGGTTGATGAACAAATATATCGTTCCAGCCAAAGCTGATGTCCATCCT
>Ga0310690_10008932_pt1 | contig 12634 bp, 27 predicted proteins | sample AusTroGonzalo_MG_2_FD_207661 | JGI IMG/M metagenome (GOLD analysis project Ga0310690, IMG submission 207661) | Bovine rumen microbial communities from tropical cattle in Woodstock, Queensland, Australia - Gonzalo_04 (v2) (version 2) | ecosystem: Host-associated > Mammals > Digestive system >...
ACGAGCTGTTTGAGGTTATGGATCCAAGAGCAAGAGTCAATATCTTTAAAAAGACTGAGGACGGCAAAGAGGAGCTCTTAAGATCAACAAAGCTTTATTGCTTATTATCCGACGACGAGTTTATCGGGAAATACGGGTATTACAAAATTACCGGCTTTGTAATCTGTATGAGACTTACAAGTATCTTAATCAAGGAGGCTTAATTATGACAGATCTTGAGGCGAGAGCAATCTTATTACACGCTAAAGCCGGACGGACTGATTACGAGGCTTTTGACAGAGCTGAGCAAGCAATCTTAAAGCTCGATAAGATTAAGACAATAACCGAGCGAGCGCTCCGGAGCTCAGATCCTATCAACTTATACAAAGCTCTTTGTATTAACGAGATTGCTGAGGTACTCGGAGTCAAGGCTCCGGATCCGGCTGAGACAGAGAGTAAAGGTCAAATCACAATTAACGATATTATTTAAGGAGGCTTAATTATGGATTACTTTTTTATATTTGGTATTATCGGCTTTAGTTGCTTGATCCTGAGCTTTATCGGTTACTCAGCAACAACAAACAAGATTATTAAGGACCAAGAGCGAGATATTGCAAAGCTTGAAACAGAAAACAAGCGGCTCAAATCAGCTCTAAGAGGCAAGAGATACGTTAAAGATATGGTTTATTATGATTATCCCGTAACAAACCCAAAAGCTCATATTATAAAGGATCCGTTTAAGGAGTTTTGAATATGCTTAAGGCTTTTATAAGATTGATCCTCAGCTTTATTAAAGAGGACCGAGATAAGCTTTTATCCAAAGATTATTATATAAACGAATATACTCCAAGAGTAATTGGATCAAAGATAAAGAGGTTTTAATATGAAAAATTTATCAATTGTTTTAATCGCTTATTTATTGCTTGCTTGCGGCTTATTTACTATTGCCTATATAAAAGACAAAAGAGATCAAGAGCAAACGATAAATAATATATCCGAGTTTACTGAGCAAGGTATTTTAAAGGTTGAGTATAAACCGAGTCCGACTCCGACAAACAGTCCGACTCCAACTCCGACAAGTACGCCGACGCCTACTCCAACTCCAACGCCTATTTGCGAGATAAGTAATCAACAATTTTATAACGAGTGCGTAAGCCGAGGCTTAGTTACTCCGGCTCAAGAGGATCATATATCAACGGATTGCGGAGTATTTTACGGAGAGTCCGGACGAGAGACTTATTATAATCTTAAAATGGATCTTTGCGTTTACTATATGCGAGAGCTTGGATATGACGAATATACTTATCCTTATTGGATCCGAGACGACGGCGCTAAAATGCTTGGTATTTATGTAATGGTTGCGGCAAATTGGAAAATCAGACCAAAAGGTACGCTTGTCGAGACGTCTCTCGGTACGGGTATCGTCGTTGATACCGGAGAGTTTGTTGCTGATTATCCAAACGGTATAGATATCGCGGTTGATTGGTAAAGGAGGCTCAAGCAATGATTAAAAAGTTATATCTCGTACAATACGAGAAAAATGAGGACGGATTACCGGCTTTAATCGTTGCGGATCCGGATATCACTTTACCAAACGGAAATAAAAAGATCATAAATATCATTATAGGCGATTATGCCGACGAGTTGATAAAGGAGCTTACAAAGGAGGCGGCTGACAATGACAACGAGTAAAGCTCAGCTCAGAGCTCAAGCAAAGTACGATAAGGATAATACGGTACAAGTCAAGCTCAAGCTTAATAAAAAGACTGACTCCGGTATTATTAAGGCTCTCGGAGATATCTCAAATAAACAAGGGTATATAAAAGAGCTTATCAATCGGGATATATCAAAGTCAAAAAATGATATTTACGCTGTTTACGCGGATTATATTAAAGGAGCTGATTAAATGGCAAAGCACACGATCCAAGAGTTACAAATGAGACAGAAATTACCTCTTGAGGTAAAAGTCTTAATGAGTAAGCAACGTATAAGAGAATGGATCCAAGAGTACGGAGAGGACGGAGTATATATCTCGTTCTCCGGCGGTAAGGACTCAACTGTCTTATTACACTTAGTCCGAGAGCTTTATCCAAACGTCCGAGCAATGTTTGTTGATACCGGACTCGAGTATCCGGAGATCCGAGCTTTTGTTAAGACTTTTGACAACGTTGATATCGTCCGTCCTAAAATGAATTTCAAGCAAGTAATCGAAAAGTACGGATATCCTTTTATCAGCAAAGAGGTATCAAAAAACGTATATTACGCAAGAAAATATCTTGAAAATGAAATCAGCAACGACGTACATTTAAAGAAAATGCAAGGATTGATTTTAGATCCCTCCGGTAAAAAAAGCCGATATAACTCGGATAAATATAAATTTCTCTTGGACGCTCCTTTTTTGGTTGGAGACGGTTGTTGTCGAGTTATGAAAAAAACTCCGGCGAAAACATACGAAAAGCAAACGGGTAAAGTACCGATAACGGCTCAAATGGCGGAGGAGTCTTTTTTAAGAACGCAAAAATGGTTAAAGTCCGGTTGTAATGCTTTTGAAAACAATCGTCCGGTAAGCAATCCTCTCAGCTTTTGGACTGAGCAAAATATCCTCCGATACATTAAGCAAAACAATATTAAGATTTGCTCTGTTTACGGATCCGTTGTTGTTGATTACGACTCGGAGGAGCAATTTGACGGACAACTTGATCTCTCTGATTTGGGGTTAATGACAGATACTCGAAAATACAAGACAACGGGTTGCGATCGTACCGGCTGTATGTTTTGCGGATACGGCTGTCATAACGATAAAGAGTCTCGCTTTGAGAGAATGAAAAAGACGCACCCAAAACAATACGATTATATTATGCGCTCCAAGGAAAAAGGAGGACTCAATTACAAAGAGGTAATCGATTGGATAAACGCAAACTCAGATCTTAATATAAAATACTGATTAAAATAAAAGAGCGGATCCGGTATCTCGGAGTCCGCTCTCTTACATAAGAGGCTCTTTACAGTAAAAGAGACGCTTTTATTATAACTTAAAATTAAAATAAAAATAAGACGAGGAGAAAAACCTCGTCTTATCTTTTACAAGGCGCTTTACCTAAATTAGCAATTTAGTGCAAGCCGGCTTTGCTGTTAGCGCCTTTAGTGGCTGAGGGTACAAGACTCGAACTTGTATATCTTGAGTCAAAGTCAAGTATCTTAACCGTTGGATCAACCCTCAGTATTATTAATTGCTCTCCGGATCAAAGACTTTACTCCGGCTTGTATATTTCCTTTACCCTCCGTCTCAATAGCTGAGATTATATCTTTATCTTTTTCTTTTGAGAGGTTAAGACTTACTCTCTTTGTATATTTCTTATTGTACTCTCTTATATACTCGGCTTTGTTCATTCTCTAAACCTCCGATTGTTTAACTCTTGTTTAACTCAATTTAACTCGTTTTTAATTACTTGCTCAATCTATTGTCTCAATTAAACAATTTATTGAATTTTTTTAATATAAAGTATTGACTTACTGACGTCTTAACTTTTATCGTCCGGAGAGAGTGAGGAGCCGAGATCCGTCAATTGACACAATTGCCCTATCGAGAGCAAAAGGTCAAACGGATCAAGCTTTATCGCCTCGTCGGTCGTTTCGTCGCTTTTCAATCCTCGACTCGTTACAACGCTCAAGCGGTACTTACTCCGTCCTATACCTCGCGTTGCACCCATACCGGAGCAAGCCTCCCGATCCGTTGTTTTGATTGAGCCGTATCGATCCCTCAATTGACTTACGGTCTTGTGAGTCGAGCCAAGACGCGCCGAGTACATTTTTCGCGGTTACAAGCTGTACCAAACTCTCGGTTTATTTAACGCTTTCAGTCCGTATCAAGCGCCGGACTCAGTTGAGTCCTTGATATTCAATTGTCGGTTATCATCAAATTACGGATAAGTCCGTCCTTGTATGATAACAGTAATAATATTACCATACAAGCAATAAACTTATCAACTATATTTTGAGAAAAATTTTGAGATCAAACGGAGCCCGTCTTGTCGGATCCGTTCTCGTATATTCTATACGTTCAATAATGCTTTTCAATACTTTATTACGATCCGGTATCGATAAGCTGTAATATTGCTCGATACATTTCTCGAGAATAGGTACAGCCGAGCGGACGCTCTCAGACTTGTCCTCCGATATAGCTCTCAGAGCCTCGAGATTTGATTGTAAGGCGTCTCGCTCCTCAGTTAATATGTTTACCCTCTTAAAGTATTGCTCTCGCGTATAAACGCCGTCCTCGAGCAACTCGCAACAATTATCGAGCGCTCTCTCTTTTTTCTTAATCGCTTGAACGATAACGGAGATCTCGTTGTCTCTTGCCTCGTTCTTTTTACGGTCCTCGTCGGCTTGGTTATCAAGATAATACTTAAAGCCTTTAAGCTCCTCTTTAAGCTCTTGGATAACTTGAGCCTCGATAAGATCAATCTTTGAGGATACTGTCTTACACTTAAAAGCCTTACACTTAAGATAAAAGACTCCTTTACTATGATGTAATACCATTGATTTACCGCAAACAGAGCATTTAACAAGCGTTGTAAGCGGATTACGAGGAGTATAATCTTTGCGGATCTTTGACTCCTTTGCTGTCAATCTCAATTGAGCTTGCTCAAAGATATCCGGATCAATTAACGGCTTATGTTTGCCGACGCTCCAAGACTCAGCAATCTTTTTATTTTGTATCTTAAGATATCCGATATACGTTTTATTTTCTAATATCTGACGGATCCGAGAGGTACAAAAGGCGCTTGCAATCCTCGGGCGGATCCCGTTATCATCAAGATAATAAGCAATCTCCGAGATACCTTTACCTTGATTGACGTACATATCAAATATAAGTCTTACGATCTCAGCCTCCGACTCGTTCGGATACAAGACGTATCCTTTACCCTCTTTACGCTTATTAAAGCCGTAAGGTAAAGAGGATCCGGTATAATATCCCTCGAGTAAGGCGGCTGTACGTCCTCGAGATAATCTCCGACAAATAACTTTATACTCTCGGCGGCTCATAAATAAGCCAAACTCAAAAAACTCCTCGTCGATCTCGTTATCCGTCGAGAAATCGTATACCTTATTGAGCGTATATATCTTTGTACCGGTCTTTTTAAAAACCTCAAGGATCTCAGCTTGATCGATTTGATTGCCTCTTGATAAACGCTCAAGCTCGATACAGACGACTCCGTCGTACTTGCCGGCGGTAACGTCAACGAGTAATCTTTGCATTTCCAAACGAGCCGCAATACTCTCTCCGGATACAACCTCTTTATAAGTTTTCTTTATATGTAAATTATTGCGCTCGCAATATTCGTTTAATAATTTTTCGTGGCGAGCAAGAGTAACGTCTCTTGACTCGTTGTCCTCGTCTCTCGATTTTCTTAAATAAATTGCAACTGTATTACTCATTATCTCGACTCCTCTTTATGTAATCAGAAAAGTCCTTTATTGCTTTAAGCTCTGACTCCGAGTAATTATCTGAGGTAAAAAACAAAGCGTTAATATCTCCGTTGACAAGATCCTCGATCGTTACCTCAAAGCATTTACTCAGCTTAACAAGGTTTTTAAGCGTAATACCTTTATAATCTTTTGTATACCAAGCATTAATTGTACTTGGTGCAATGCCTATTGTACGAGCAAGCTCCGCTCGGCTCATTTTGTTTATATGTAATAAATAATCTAAGTTGTTTAAAAAATTCACTATATATCCCTCCTAATTATAAATAATAGTCGATAAATCAATAAATTGTAAACGAAAAATATTAAATTGTTACAAATTTTAAGATTATTGCAAATTGTTGTTGCTTTTTGAATAAAAGAGGACTACTATTTGAGTTAGGTACAACGTTCAATAAATTGAATGTAAAAATCAATAAATTGAAAGGAGGTATACAAATGGCGAGAGAGATTATTTTTTACAACCTTGAGGCTGAGCTCTTAAGAGCCAAGACAAGCAAATCGGAGCTCGCGGCAATGATCGGTATATCAATCGGATCAATGAGCTCCAAGTTTAACGGTAAGACGGAGTTTAATCTTAATGAAATGATGATAATTAAGACAAGGCTCGAGTCTATAACCGGACAAAAGTACGCGCTTGATTATCTTTTTGAGAGGGGAGAGTAAAACTTGATAATTCGAGCAAAAGGGGTAAAGGCTGAGATCTTGGAGGATATATACAAGACGCTCAACCGAGTAATCAAAGACGAGGCTTGTTTTTATACTAAAGACGAGCTCAAAGATTTAAAAGAAAAAGATTTTATAAAAATCGGAGGTTTTAATAATGGATAATACAGTAAAAGAGATTAACGAGATCATTGTCGATCTTAAGCTTAACTCCAAGATCTTGAGAGGACTTGTTGATACTATTCTCGACAATACAAAAGTCGATTATACCGGAGAGACTCTTACGATTGCCGACTCAGCGCCGATACTTGCGGTTATCAAGGCATTTTACGGAAACGAGTACAACAATTGCTTAAAAGAGAAAATAAGCGAGCGCGAGGCTGAGATTGCAAAGCTTAAAGCGGCTCAAGAGGCAAAGGGTAAAGAGGAGGCGTAATTATGACGGCGGAGGATAAAAAGTATTTTTCAGAGCTTAACAAGATTGACGTAAGCGATAAGATCGAAAAGAAAAACGGACTCTCATATCTGTCTTGGGCGTTTGCTTGGGGCGAGCTTAAAAAGAGATATCCGGACTCAACTTACACAATATACGAGAACGCTGACGGACTCTTTTACCATACTGACGGGCGTACAGCTTGGGTAAAGACCGGAGTTACTGTTTGCGGTATCGAGCATATCGAATATTTGCCGGTTATGGATTACCGCAACAACTCGATACCCGTTGACAAGCTGACGAGCTTTGACGTCAATAAGGCGATACAGAGATCTCTTACAAAAGCGGTTGCAAGACACGGACTCGGCTTGTATATCTACGCCGGCGAGGACTTACCGGAGGACGATACAAAAGCCGCTCCGACTGAGACGCCTAAGTCAACGACGACAGCAAAGCCAAAAGCAAAAGCTCCGGAGGCAAAGACAGCCGCAAAGGATCCTCTTGCTGAGGTAAAAGCCGCTTATCAAGAGTTGATTACTTATTGCAAAGAAAACGATCACGATATAAAAGAGGTTGCCAAGGCTTACAGCCTCAACGCGAAATCGACGGCGGAGGAGTTTAAGACAGCTCTTAAGCGATTGATCTTAGCTGATACCGAAAAGAAATTGAGCGAATATCCGGAGGAGGTTTAATTATGAATAGTACAACGATCAAGATTGACGGCGCTAAGCTTAGACAGTTGCTCGAGAGCAAGACGGGCAAGACAATATACAAGATTGCTCAAGAGTCCGGATACAGCAAAAACGTAATATCAAACGCAATCAAAAAGGGATACGCGAGCTCAGCCGTACAAAATATTGCTCGACTTTATGATATTACTCCGGAGCTTTATGCAATCAACGAGCCGGATCCGGAGCCGACTGAGGAGCTTAAAGGTCAAATCTCGATTGACGATATTGAGTCCATTAAAAGAGAGGAGCTTAAGGCTCTGATTAAGGAGGCTCTTATTGAGGCCGTAAACGCTCAAGAGTTTAGGGCTCGCTTTGATCCTCATAAACAAATCTTTGAGATATATTCGAGAGTTAAGGAGGTTTAATAATGCAAGAGACAGTAAAACAAGATCGAGATAAGTATATCGGAGGCTCTGATATACCGGTAATTATGAACTTATCGCCGTTTAAGAGCCGCTTTGATCTCTTACTCGAAAAAGCCGGATACAAAGAGGATACTTTTGAGGGTAACGTATACACGGAGTACGGTAATAAGCTCGAGCCTTTTATCAGAGATTGGATTAACGCCGATATGAGCAAAGGACTCAAATTTAAAGAGGGCAAACATATCCGAGAGGCTGAGGCTGACGAGATTATCGGAGTAAGGATCCATACAGACGGCGAAAACGATAATTGTATCCTTGAGATCAAGACAACGTCTCAGATCCACGACAAAGTTGAGGATTACAAGCTTTATCTTGTACAGTTGCTTTTTTATATGGTTAATACCGGCAAGCCTTACGGCGTACTTGCTGTATATGACAGACCGGAGGACTTATCTGAGGAGTTTAACTCCGAGAGATTACAGATATTTAATATCAAGCTTGATGATTATAAGGATCTTTGCTCTGAGATCGGAGAGGCTTGCGAGAGGTTTATCGAGGATCTCCAAAAGGTAAAAGACAATCCTTTTATTACTGAGGAGGAGCTCTTACCGACTGAGATTACTGATATTACGGCTCGTATCGTTGCTTTTGAGTCTCAGATTGATTACTTAAAGTCAATTGAGAAAAAGATCAAAGAGGATAAGACGAGACTTAAGGACGCAATGCAAGCTTGCGGCGTCAAGTCTTGGCAAACTCCAAACGGATACAAAATTACTCTTGTACCGGACGGAGAGGACAAGACCGAGAAAAAGTTTAACGCTGACAAGCTCAAAGAGACGGATCCGGAGACTTACAACAAGTATCTTGAGGATACAATCGTAAAAGGACGCTCCGGACACGTTAAGATTACAGCTCCAAAAGCAAAGGAGGCTTAAATATGGATAAAATAACCGATTTGTCTCAGACCGTCGAGCTTATGAACTCGGAAAACTACAAAGAGCGCTTTATTGCTGAGTACGCTCAAGTCTCAATAAGGTTAAAGCGGCTCGAGAGAGTTTTAAAGAGCATTGAGGACAATACGGTCCCGAAATGCTTTAAGCCGGTTTGTAGTATTGATCTCCTTGAGACTCAATATAAGTATATGAACAATTACAAAGCAACTCTTATTATAAGAGCCTCAATTGAGGAGATTAACTTACCGGAGGTTGAGGTATGACAGTAAATTTAACGGCAATCATTATTTGCGCGATTATTTGCGTATCAATCGTTGTAATTTGTCTCGGAGGTCGTAAAAAATGAGGTTTATCAATATGGCTCGGAGATCCGGCAAGACGACACTCTTAATTAACACGGCTTATACAACCGGATATCCGATAATTGTAAAAGACAGCGCTCGAGCAAAAGCGGTTAAGGATCAAGCTAAGGCTTTAGGATTAGATATTATGGTTGTTTCTTATATGGATTGGATAAACGGGCATTATCCCGATAACAAGGTTTTAGTTGACGAGTCAACCGAGTTTATTGAGGGCGCTTTAACGAGATTACTCAGAGCCGAGATTGTTGCTTGTACATTTACGATACCTATGACAGAGATTAAAAATAAGGAGGTCGAAAAATGAACAATTGCAACTTTACCGGACGACTGACAAAGGATCCGGAGCTCAAGACAACTCAGAGCGGCAAAAAGTATACAAGGTTTTGTCTTGCCGTTGACGGTATCAAGGACAAGGACGGCAACAAGACGGCGGACTTTATTGATTGTATCGCTTGGAATAAAAGCGGCGAGATAATCGCTCAATATGCGGTAAAAGGCTCAAAGCTCGGAGTAAGCGGTCGATTGCATACAACGACAAGCGAGGTAAACGGAGAAAAGCGAAAGTATACCGAGATCGTTGTTAATGAGTTTGACTTGCTCGACTTCAAGCCAAAAGATCAACCGGCTCAAGCTGAGGCGGCTCCGGTTGAGGAGACGACAACTCAAGAGATTATCGACGATACTCCTCAAGAGTTGCCTTTTGAGATATAAGGTCCGCTTATGGTTAGAATATCAAACAAGACAGCTCAAGAGCTCGGCTTTGTCGGTAAGTCAAAATACAACAACAACAAGATCAAGTATCAAGGTCTTACTTTCGACTCAAAAAAGGAGTTTGAGTATTACTTGATCCTTAAGGATAAAGAAAAGAGAGGACTTGTCTTTAATCTCAAGAGACAAGTACCTCTCGAGATCCAACCGGCGTTTACTGATAAGACGGGCGTTAAGCATAGAGCAATTATTTATAAAGCTGACTTTGTTTATACTGATAGATTAACCGGTACAACTCGTTATATTGACGTCAAAGGCTTTAAAACCGACGTTTACAAGCTAAAAAAGAAATTGCTCGCGTATAAAAACATCATAATCGAGGAGGTTTGATTATGAGTAAAAAGCTTAAGAAAAACGAGGCTTTTTTACATTGGAGAGCATTTACAACTCAAAATTATTGTAGTAAATGTGATTATCCGATTTACGACGGTAATATCCCTCTTAATTGCCCTAAATGTAAAAGACGCTTTGTAAACGTATATAAAGATCCTATGTAAAAGAAATTATAAAAGGGGTTGAGAATAATTAAAGAGATAAGATTATATATTGAACGAAAAGCGGTATTGTTGCTTTACGAGACTAAGATTATCACGGCTGAGGAGTGGCTTGTACTTGTAAAGCGGATTGCTAAAAAGGAAAAAGAGTTATATTATAAAATCAATTAATAAAGGGTTTACTTCACTAAAAAAATCCTCTCAGGTACAGCAAAGGAGTCTCGAATAATCGAGACTCTTTTGTTTTTATTATTCGGTAAGCATAAATAAAGATATTTGTCAAATCTTGATAAACTGAGGAGCTTGACAACGTTTAATATCTGACTTTGCGAACAATAAAACAGCCTATACAATACAAAGTATGATATTATTGTCATATAAACTTTTTAAAAAGGAGGTTAATTTATGGATCGAAAACAAACGGCTTATTATGTACTTTGTCAACCGAGCTCAAACAATTGCGCGGCTGTCGTCTCCTATATGGCGGACTACTTTAAGCAAAAAGGATTGTACTTTACCTCGTCTAAAGACTTATGTAAGGGCGATATTGTATTTTTCCAAAATAGCGCCGGATTGTCTCACGTTGGTATGTGCGTCGATTGGTACGGCTCAACTTTTGATACGGTTGAGGGTAATAAGGACAATGAGGTTAAAAGGTGCAATTATCGATACAGTCAAGTCGGCGGATACGTTGCCGGTTTTGCTCACCCGAGATATTGCGACGATTGTACACTTGAGGACGCTCTTGCTTATGCTTTAAGTCAAGTCGGTTATACTGAGGGCGCTAATAATTGGAATAAATACGCGGCTCAGCTCGACGCGGTTGATTACTTTGCCGGTTGCGGCAAAAAACAAAACTTGCCTTGGTGCGCGGTCTTTATTTGCGCTGTTATGTACAACGCTTACAAGGATAATCCGGATCCGGAGCCGACTGTAAAAACTGTAAACGTTGAGCTTGACGTTTTAAGAAAAGGAGCAAACGGAGGGCAAGTAATGACGATCCAAGCTCTTTTAAATTGTTTTATCGGCTCGGACTTATCAATTGACGGTATTTTTGGCTCAAAGACTGAGCAAACTGTAAAAGATTATCAAGACGCTCGAGATTTAACCGTTGACGGCATTGTCGGCGCTGAGACTTGGGCTCGGATACTTAAATAAGGAGGTTTTTATATGACTTATATACCAAACGCTCGAGAGGGAGAAAACGGATACAAGGACTCGGATCTTAAAGGCAATCGTAAAGCCTTTTTGCAAGGATACGACGCGGCAATCGAGGATATACTCTGTCTTGAGGGTAATCTCGAGGTTTACGCCGGAGAGAGTCTCTTGATCCATTATCTCGCCGAGAACGAGGACAAGGCTGAGGAGCTTTTTACAGCTTTTAAGCATTGGGCGGAAATGCAACGTAATACAATGGCGGTTGCATTACTTGACGAACAATACAACGAGTACAATAAGGAGGAGTCTTAATTATGGACGATAAAGCTTTATCAATTGTAAGAGCTTATGTTATCAATCATCTCGACAAGTCTGACTCAACGCCAACTTGGGACGTTTTTATTGTTTGGAAATGCAAAACGCTCCAAAATTGGAAATATCTTATCTCAAGTACGCTTTGCGACGGTATGTATTACGAGCTTACTTATAACGGAGACGCTCGAGAGTGGTATCTTGACGCTTATAAGAAATTTGAGAATAAAGTTATTTAGGAGGCTTAATTATGACTTTTGATAATAAGGTTTACGATATTCTCGCTTATATCTCTCGTTATGGAATACCGGCGTTAAGCGGTCTGTATTACGCTCTTGCTGATATTTGGAGCTTACCTTACGGTACTCAAGTCCTTGCAACCGGTACAGCTCTTACAGTATGTATCAATATCTTGCTCGGTATAAGCTCGATTGAGTATAACAAGAGTCAAAAGCTTGCGGCTGAGTCTGAGAACAAGGACGAGGCTTAATAATGTTAAGATCTTGCTCGAAATGCGGACGGATCCACGACGATAAATACAATTGTAATTACGGGCGCTTGCCGACAACAACCGAGCAAGCGCTCCGTAAGCGTACAACGTGGACGAAAAAGAGCCGAGAGATAAGAGAGAGATCTTTGTATCTTTGCTCAGTATGCCAAGACCGAGGCGAGTTATCCTTTGACGATAATCTTGAGGTACATCATATTATTAAGCTTAAGGACGATCCGAGCGGTTTACTTGAGGACGATAACTTAATTTGTTTATGCGTTAATCATCATAAGCAAGCGGACCGAGGCGAGTTAAGTATTGATTACTTAAGACAGCTTATTAAAAATCGGGACTTGGATACTTACTCCTTACTCTGACAAAGGAAAAGGACGCCCCCCGTATCCCTTTGATCTTTTTTAAGCGTTGCGACAAAGAC
>Ga0310690_10008935_pt1 | contig 12634 bp, 27 predicted proteins | sample AusTroGonzalo_MG_2_FD_207661 | JGI IMG/M metagenome (GOLD analysis project Ga0310690, IMG submission 207661) | Bovine rumen microbial communities from tropical cattle in Woodstock, Queensland, Australia - Gonzalo_04 (v2) (version 2) | ecosystem: Host-associated > Mammals > Digestive system >...
TATTTTTCATAATATGATTAATAATACTGATAGTAGTCCTACTTATATTGCTGGAAAAATTTCTTTATTAAGAACTACAGATGCAATGCGTTCTTTAAAATTAATGATTTATGATAAAGCTGGTACAGTAAAGGCATTATCTTATTTTATTAATCCTCCATCTATTACCGAGGGAGAAGCTTATCTTTAGTGGGATGATGGATTAGTTAACAATAGTATTATTCCATATGTAAATGAAACTGAAGAAGACGATGCATATGAAGATTATGATTTAGGCGCGGAAGACAGACGTTGGTGTGGTATTTATGGACATAAATTAATACTAAAAGGTATAGTTACAGCTCCAACAACAACAAATAACAAAGCTATGACGCCTGAAGATAAAAGCCCTCGTATTATATTTAAATCTTCTTCTGCTGCAGATGAATAGCCGATATATTTAGTATATACTGATTCTGGAGACTATAGAGATCCTGCAGGTTTAAAAGTTTTTGGAGATAGCGTAAAGAGATCTTCACCCGCGTGGTTTGAAGTAGAAGGAGATTTCTATAATGGTCGCAATCTCTTTACTACTGGCTATAATGCTACTGGTGGAAGCATATATAGCGGCGAATATGAGAATTTATCAGGATCTTATACTCGTATTATCCATGTTGCCGCGGAACCAGGTAGCATTGCACTATTTGCTAATAATACTAATATTGGAAGCTTACGTGGCATTAAAGTACAAAATAGTTCTGGATATAAAAATATTTTAACTGTTAATATTGAAAATGAAATTTCTAATATTGCCACTATAACTAATAATATTACATTACGTTCTACTATTTTACGTAACAGCCCTACTACGACTGACCTTAGTAGGGGAGTAATCATTAAAGATGATTCAGATGATACAGATAAATAGAATGGACATACTCTAAAAGCGAATACTACCATATTAGGACAATTTGATATTCTTCAAAATGGTACTAATTCGAGCACTCCTGGATAGATGCTTGCTCGTGCGATAGTTTATAATAATGCAGGCCAAGCCAAAACATTATCATTAGTTGCGCCATATGGAGAAACAGTAAATGGATATATTAAAGACTATGCTAGCTATTTATCATGGACGGGTTATCGAATTGGTCATAGTATATATCCTCATAGTGCAACTTATGATTTAGGTGGAACTGTTGCTTCATATACATTAAATGGTGCTGCAACTCCTGAAGCATGTTGGTGGCGTAATTTATATTTATCATCAGGATTTTATTTACGATCTGCCAGCCTAGTAGCTACAAATGGTAGACAAGCAAGTACTAATATTAATGACACTAAAGGTATCTATATGGTACCAGGTTTTATTACGATTCAGTTAAATGATAAAGTTAAATTATCTAATAATGATTCTCAAAAATTTAATGGTATATGGTTATATAATCAGACTTTAAGTTATGCTACATTATAGATTGATACTATAGGCACTGATTCAATAGATGGCGTTGGGCGTTTGTGTTTAGGTAATAACACAGCTTCGGGTACTGCAAATAATTCTAAAGGCCTTATTACTCTTTATGGATCTAGTACATATGCCGCGACAATTTCACCTGGCGCCCTCACATCAAATATTACTCTTGGCGCAGAAGCTAATAGATTTACAATGCCTAAACTAAATATTACTAGTGGGAATGATGTAGAGGGAGCCACCGTAAATGATCCTCCTTTTAGCATTGGATCATTAACTGGGAGTCATTTAGAAATGGATAGTAATGAAATTATGGCTAAATCTGATGATACAACTCCATCTACATTATCATTAAACTATGATGGCGGAAATATTTAGTTATGTAAAGCAGATAATACAACCAATGCGGTTTATATATTATCTACACAAGATTATAATACAGATAGTAATATAAATACTAAGGGAGCATTACAAGTATCTGGTGGTGCTTATATTACTAAAAATGTTTATATAGGTAGTAATTTAACTATAATGGGAAATAGTTATGTTGCCGGTACTCATACTGTAACTAGTACTATTTATGCTAATAATGGTATTGTACTTGATACGAGCAAAAATTTACAAATGAAATATAATGGTACTATCTATAACATTATATAGAATCATAATAATTCAAATATTGCTGTAAATGCAGCAAGTGGCTCTTTAGTACTTGGATATGTTAATACTCCTAAAATAGCTATGTATTATTCTAATAGCTCCTCCGCAGGTACAGAATTTTTTGAAATAAATTCTAACGGCGCGAAAGCACTTACCAGATTTGGAGTAAATGGATAGAGTACTAGTGATACTTTCTATGTAAATGGCACTGCAAGTATTACTGGAAATACTACAATTCAAGGACAAGTTTATATTAATAATTCAACAGATGTAGAAATGACAGGCGACACTGGAGCATTAGTTATTGGCAGTAAGACTGGTCAAAATATTGGTATTGATGGAAATGAAATTCTTTCACGCAATAATAAAGCTGCAAATACATTATCATTAAATTATAATGGAGGCGATCTGGTCTTCGGAGTAGATAATGCTTCATATTATGTATAGGTTAGATCTACGATGGATGCTACTGCTTCCACTAATGGTGCGCTACGAATAGGCGGCGGAGTCGGTATAGCTAAAAAATTATATGTTGGAAGCACTTTAAATGTTACTGGGGCAGCAACTTTTTCTAGTACCGTGAATGGTTTTACTTTAGCAGCGGCTTGTGCTAAAGGCGTAACAGATAATAACTCTAATGCAGATGTAACATCAGCTGATACTAACTTAATTACAGGGCGTACACTTTATTATCAATTAGCCAAGAAAGGTTATACTACAAATACTGGTACCGTTACTAGCGTTACCTTAACATAGGGTACTGGTATTACAGTAACAGATTCAGGTAAAGCAATTACAACCACGGGTACTCGTACTATTAGCATTGCCGGTATGAATGCTTCCTCTGGTTCAACTACATTATGGCTTAATCAAACAGGTGGCTGGACTACTCCAACCGCAACAAATGTAGGAGCTCTTCCTATTAGTGGAGGAACATTAACCGGAGCTGTTATTACACAAAAAGGAGTATATCTATAGATTGAGAATGCTCTTAAAGGTAGCGTTGGGGGTAGTGGTACCTAGCGTGCACTCATATTTTTAACCAAAGATGGAAATATCACGGATAAGACAAGAGCAGCTTATCGTGTAGGAGACGTCTATTGTGATATATAGACAAACTATAAAAGATCACGTGTAGGATTTAGAGTATATGATTGTAGAACAAGCCTCGCCGAAAGCTTAGGTTATTTTTACTGTTCCTATAATGAAGACGGAGTAAAGCGTACTTATACAGATATGTTAGTATATGGCGCCGTTTGGAATGACTATGCTGAATTCAGACAAGGTGAAATTACAGAAGGCGGATATTGTGTAACAGAGACTTCTTCTGGTATTATGATTAAATCTACTGAACGCTTACAACCTGGATGTAAATTAACATCTGATACATTTGGTTTTGCTATTGGTGAAACTAAACAAGCTAGAACTCCTATCGCAGTTAGTGGACGTGTATTAGTATATCCATATCGTGATAGAAAAGAATATCATTTGGGAGATGCATTATGTTCTGCACCAAATGGAACAGTAGATATTATGACTCGTGAAGAAATTATGATGTATCCAGAACGAATTGTAGGTACTGTTAGTGAAATTCCAGATTATGAAATTTGGAATGCCGAATCAGAAAAAGCACCTAAAAAAGTAAAAGTTAATAATCGTATTTGGGTATATGCACGCTAATATTTGACTTTTATATAAAATTATATTATAATAATAGTAGAAAATAAAGGAGTTTAATATGAAAAAAGAAAATCCCTTAACTGTATGGCAGTTGTCATATAGAACATCTTACTATTTAACACATCCTTGGAAATTATTTAAAGATATATATTGGAATATAAGAAATTTCTGGCATCGTGGCCGCTACGGCTATGCTTACACTGATGTGTGGAATTTCTGTGAGTGGTATCCTCGTGTTGCCGCTGAAGCGCTACGCTATCTTGCTAAACATGGAAATGGTTATCCAGGAATAACACCTTGGGAAACACCAGATAAATGGCGTGAATACCTTGAATATTTAGCTAATCGCCTTCAGCATTGCGCTGATTCCCAAGACATTCTTTTTAGTGAAGAACGTAATGAATATGCCAAAGACTTTCACAATATGTTTAAATCTCTTCCTTACCATAGAGAAAAGCATGAAGATGGAAGCATTAGTACTTGGCATGATGAAACTCCCGAATCCAAAGAACTTAGTAAAAAATATTTTGATCGCATGAAAGAAATTGATGACGCAGATCGCGCTTATGATATCGAAACTTTCCGTTGGATCGGCGAGAATATTAGGAGGCTATGGGGCTAATGGTTAGTACTTTAAAAGAAAATTCAAATGGTGGTTTCTATTGTAATGAATGTCGTATGAGTACGTCTGAACCAGTAGAAACCTGCCCCTTTTGCGGTAGTATTATATCAAATTGGATGGATATAATTATAAAATAGGAAAATGATAGAATACGTCCCATGTTTGATATAGATCCCGAAACTGGAAAAAATAGATATGTTCCAGATGAAACATTAGTAGGGATGCGTGTTAAAACAAGTATTATAGATGATTCTTCTTTTATAAGTAAAGAGGAAATCGAAAAAATAATTACAGAAATGAAGGTGAAGTCAAATGAAAGTAACATTCATGGAAGAAATTGAAGCCAAAAAAGCTTGGTCAAATCGTATGCTTTGTCCACAATGTAATGAATTTAAATATAAAATTCATCATCAACTTCAGCCAGAAACATCAAGTTCATGGTGGCTTGAATGTGAAAACTGCGGTTTTGAATCATATCCTTCTTCATCCCGTGAGATTGCTATTGCACGTTGGAAGCAAGCGAGGTGTTCAGATCAATGTTAACAATGTTTACTGCGCTGGAAGCACGCGCAACTGCATATTTACTTACTCCAGAAGATTATTCTCTTTATACACATATAGAAATTAGAATTTTAGATGCCGTACAACACGGCGGTACTCATATTTTATATGCAGGAAAAATAAACAATAATATTATTGATGCACTCCGTGAACTTGGATATCAAGTAACTCGCCTTCAATATAAAGACAAAGAAGCCATGATAAGAATAGATTGGACAAATATTATGTGTCCAAATGATTTAATATGTCCTAAGGAGGTAGTAAATGCCACACACGTTTGAAGAACTTGCTGAAATGATTGCTCGGCGTGATAAAATAACTTATAATGAAGCCTATCTTTTAGTAGAAGAATGCGCTTCTGATATGGAATATGCTTTTGCAAATGGATCATTAGATGAAGCAGAAGATATTTTACGTAGCACTTTAGGTCTAGAATTAGACTATTTAGATTTATTTATTTATTAAGGAGATGATAGTATGTTTTATATAATGCGCATTAATTTTAAAGGAAATGTAGAAAGTCATAGTATTGAATAGAGAGAAACATATAGAGAAGCATTAGCTCGTTTTCATAATATAGTTGCTAATGATGTTGGTAATAATGAGGTCACATATTGCTTTTCTGTAATTATAAATGAAGCTGGTAACTATGCAACTCAACCATTTGTTTATGCTAACTTAGGGTTCAATGATGAAACTGAAGAACCTATATATCCATTTGAATTCTTAGTATATCGCCTTTTTATTAAAAATGGAACATTATCTAGTTCTATTGAATATAAAAATTATCGAGAAGCCCATGCACGCTATTTTAATATTCTTGCTGCGGATTTACAAAACGCAGAAATTACTTTTAATATGGGCGGTATTATAAGTGCAGCAGGAGATTTACTTAAAAATCAAAGTTTTAATCATGAGGAAGAAGAATGAAACGTATATTACGTCTATATGAAAAAGACATAAAAAATATTTTAGTAGAATATTTTAATTGTCGTCCAAGTGAGATTCTTTCAATATATACTGAAGAATAGGATGAAACTGGAGACATTGTGCCAATATTTTATATTGAGGTAGAAGAAGATGCGGCCAATGCGCGAATATCAAAGTGACTCATTATATGATCATTTAGATGATATAATTATTATTTTAGTTTTTACAATTGTTATTTTCCTGAAATTATGCGGATTTATACATATTTCATGGTTATGGATTTTTGCGCCCATATGGGTACTAGGTTTAATTATTATTATAGGAATAATAATAAGTATATTAATATCATTAATAATAGATATTATAGAAAAAATAAAGGAGAAAAAAGATGAACGGTATTAAAATATCTGATTGTAAATTTTATATTGACGAAGCTGCGCGAGTAGTAATTTGCGTTATTCCTAACACACAGCTCATGGTAACAGATTTTATACATGAACATTTTAGATGGAAAGATATAGATTTTTGGATGAGCATAGAATATATTCTAGAAAACCAGTTGGCAATGCCATCTTCATTTATGGGTAAAGCCGTATGTGCTGAAGAAGATGAATGGAATGAAGAAACTGGACGACTCATTGCTTTTTCACGCGCGAAAGATAAATGTTATAAAAGTTTCTTTAAACGAGCAAATAAACTAATTCAAATTTTTGATCGACGGCTTAATGACATGATTGATGAATTTAATGATTTTGGTGAAAAACTAGATAACAAGAAATTAATTCTTCAAGAAAAAATTAATCAAGCAATTGGTGTAGAATAAAAAAATAAGAGGGGCTTAAAGCCCCTCTTTTATTTCTTTCATCACTAATTCTACTCGCGCCTTAATATCTTCTAATACACGCCAAGTATATTCATAATCTTCTTTTTTAATTTCAATAGGTTTTAATGTCGTGCCTGGATAATAGAAACTTAGAATTTCACGGTATGATATACCCTATTCTGCTGCCGCAATAGCGCCTACTTGCGACATTCCTACCCCATGACCATTCTTTTTTTCTGTAGTCCAAGGATCTTTGCGCGCGACAAGATAATTACGTTTGCCGCCCCAAACTTCCTCACTACTATAAGTTCGGCCGCCATTAGACTAACAAAAATATGTAGAAGCGCATCTTCCACCATAAGTTAATATTAAACCTTCAGTTGCTTTAACAGCTTCCTAACAATTTTTATATTTAAGTCTTGGCGCGCGAAAAGCCTATGCTTTACTCGCGCTATCACTAATAACTTTACCTTCAAAAACACCCTATGCATATGCATATGAACGAGATGCAATAGCTTGCGCTTTCAATGCTTCAGCGGGAGCATTCCCCATTTCTCCTGCAACAACACAAATAATATAATCTTCAAATTCAATTTCTTTAATGGTGTCCTTCTCACAATTAAAATATTTCATATTTTCATTAGTTGTGATTCGTACTCGAATTTTCATCATACATCACCTCAAATTTAAGTATTTGACTAAAAAGAAAATTATGATATAATTTTTTTAGAGGTGATAAAATGAAGGAAAGATATTTTAAGTTTGCGCGTGAAGCCGCTCAATGGGCGGACTATCGTGGTACTAGATCTGCACCCGCGATAGGTGCGATTGCAGTATATAAAGGTTCAATTGTAGCAGATGCGTGGAATACTAATAAGACTTCACCCCTTCAGGCCCGATATAATGTATATAGATATGAACCAGCAAATACTCCTTGCAAAGCACATTGTGAGACGCAGCTTATCCAAAAATTACGTTGGAAATTTGGAGATAGCTTAGATTGGGAAAAAGTTCATATTTATTTATATAGAGAATATAAGAATGGGAAATTAGCGCCTTCACGCCCATGTCCCTCATGCATGGCAATGCTAAGAGATTTAGGAATTAAAAAAATTATGTATTCAACAGAAGACGGTTTTGCTGAGGAAAAAATTAGATAATAAATTTAAAATATGCGGCGTAATGCCGCAATTTTTTTTATTATCAAAAACTAAAACTATTATTATATACTCTTGCTTATACTAAAATGTTAGAAAGAGGTTTATACTTCTTTAATTAAAATTTGAGAAAAAGGAGGTAAATGGTATGACATATGTGAGAACAAATTGGACTGCCAATATGGCGATTACTGCTTAGCGTATGAACAATATTGAAGCAGCGATTGCAGCAATGGTTACACCAATAAATCAAGTTGACAGTTTAGCAACTTTGATCAATACTTTAAGTGGAAATGTTACATCATGCTAGAGTGCAATTTCATCTCTTTAGAATAGTGTTGCACCAATTAGTGGATAGATTTCAAGTATAGAAGGTAACATTAATACACTTCTTGGTTAGGTATAGGGTGCAACTACGTTACATAATCCGCCATATGATAATCTAGATGAACGGTTTACGGCTTTACAAAACAATATTACTACTAATAGTAATAATATTAGTAGTATTGTCAGAGGAATAGATACGGCAGTAGGAACATATGGAAGTTTATCTAATAGATTTAATAGTATTGATACCACACTTGGAGCTCATCAAACTAGTCTTGGTGAATTATTGGCAGAGTATGAAAGGGCTTTATAGAAAAGTAATGGTACGTTATACACTAATTTATTAGAGCGCTTAACAGAAATGCAAAATAAAATTAATACCAATTCTGAATAGATTACAGGAGCTACTCTTGGTACTAATTTTGGTTCGTTAGATGCACGTTTTGATAATATTGAAACTGAACTAGCAAATGCTCGTGTTTCTACTGCAATCAAAACTGGTAATGTTAATACTACGTATGGCAGCTTAGACGAGCGTTTTGAAGCGATTGAAAGTGAATTAGTTGGCGCTACAAATATGAGTACGCGTTTAGATACGTTAGACAACAATATAAGTACATTAACTTCAAATAAAGTTAATAAAACTGATATTGAAAATAATTTATTAACGTCAGACTTAACAGAAAATCATGTTTTAGATGCTCGCTAGGGCCGTATTTTAAAAGAAACTATTGATGCTATGGATACTGCTTATAAAGCCGCAGATACTGCTTTAACTAATCGTATTAATGCAATTGATAATTCTTCTACTGGCACGGTACATGGTTTAGATACTCGTTTAAGTAATATCGAAGCAGAAATCGGTAATCTAAATAGCTCTCGTATTGATACATTAGAAACTGATGTTAATAATGCTCATACAGCAACTTATACTACTTTAGCTAGTCGTTTTGCGGCGGTTGAAGCCACTGCTAATGCTGCAGCTGTAAAAACCACCGTAGATGGGGCAATCGAAGGATTAGATGCACGTCTTGATAAAATAGATGGCGGTAGCACTTTATCTGGAGATACTACATTAGCAAGTCGTGTGTCTACAGTAGAAAGTGATTTAAATACTGAAACAACAGGTATTAAAGCTCGTCTAACCGCGGTAGAAACTACAGCGGGTACCGCTTTATAGCCTGCTGATATTACTACATTAACTAACGATGTAAATAGCTTAAAAGGTAAAGATACCATAGTAGTAAATTATGATGGAGAACATACTAATTATACTGAAGTATCTGGAGAATAGATTCCAAATTATGCTTCTCCCTCTTCAGATGCAGATTATCTAATTGCCGATGATAATGGAAAATATTTCTATTGGCGTTATATTAATAATACATGGAAACTTATTAGTGGCGCTGGTGGCGGTAGTGGTAGTTCTTCTGGAGTTATTTTAGCTGAATTACCCGCTCTTTCTTCTGCAAATGTAAATACTGATTATTATGTTGGAAACAATAATGATGGATATATTCATTATAGATATGTAGCTCCAACTGGAAATGAATAGCAAGGTCACTATATTATGATCTTACCTAAAGGCTTAATTGCAGATATTTCTGTAGATGCTAATGGCGGATTAGTTGCTCATACATTAGAAGATAGTAATACTAATCTTTTAACCAATTTTACAGCGCTAAAAGATGTAGTATATACTCCTATATATGATCCAAATGATAATACTACATTAACATCTCAGCGTTTAACTTTTAGTAGAATTAATGGTGAAGATGAAGTAATTGATATTGTTGGTGGCGGTGGTGGTGGAACTGCATATACGGTACGTATTGAAACAACAACCGATCTCGCTCGTACATATCCTGCAAATAGTACAGAACCTGTTACTATTCGTGCAAAAGTAGTAATGAAGCAAGGCAATGATTTAGTATCTGGTGCGACTGCAACAGGTATTATTTAGTATCGTGTTTATGGTACTACTACTTGGAATAATGGTGATTAGATTGAAGTTGAATCTTTAGAACCATCCTTAAGATATACAATTCAAAATAATACATATTTTACTGTAGATGTTTCAAAATATTTACAAATTGATAAAACAATACAACTTCGTCTTGCAATTTCTGCCTATCCAGAAGATGAAGAAATGGCTATTATGCGCTATCAAACTTATACTGTTTCTAAAGTAAATATTTCTATTGCAGATGAATCTTTTGACTATGCGTCTGTAAAGAATAGTAGTTTTAGATATAATTATCGTTGTTTTGGTTCTGGTATTACTAAAACAGTACATTTTGTTATGGATGGTTCAGATATTGCAACTGCAAATGTTGGGACATCGCATGATACTGTATTGCAACAAGATATTCCAATGGCTGGTAAATCAGATGGAATGCATACATTCCAAGTATATTTTGTAACCAGCACTGGATTAGAATCAAATAGATTAAATTATTTTATTCTTTATAACACAGATAATACACGTTAGGCCCCATTGATTGGTGCGGCAGCCGAAAATACTAGTATTATTGATGGCGATGAATTAGTTGTTAATTATTCTGTTTTTACTTTAGGTAGTGAGACCACCGATAGTGTAGAAATTGAATTATATACAATGGATAATGATGTAAAGAATACTATTTCTACTGTAACATTAAATAATGTTACAAATAATATACTTGCAGATCCTCCATATAGAACTTTTGATTATCCAAAAGTGGTTAAAGTTGATTAGAATATAGATCCAGATCCAATTACAGTATATGTAAAATTAACTGCTTCCCATACAGTAGATATAGACGGTACTCCTACAGTATTAACTGATAGTAAAATTGTTTCTGTTATCGTTAATTATTTAAATACTAAATATACATTAGAACCAGAGGGAATTAATAATTTATTATATTCATATAGTGCTTATGGTCGTTCTAATAATAATGCTATAAAAGATACACATACTTATACATATACTACTGTAGGTGGTCAAGAAATTAATTTTACTGGTTCATTTAATAATTTCAACTGGGCTACTGATGGTTATAAAGACGGAGAAAGTTTAACTATTGCTGGCGGAGCCACGTATAGTATTGATGTTCCAATTTTTAATACCACATTTAATAATATAAATATTGAAGAAAATGGAGAACAAGAGATTACACAAAATGGTCGTACTATTGAAATTGATTATGAAGTGTTATCAACTACTAATTTAAATGCAACTATTATTGATTGTATGAGTACTGGAGTAAATCCAATTGGTTTCCGTGTTACTCCACAAAGTTGTTATTTACTTAATAGTGGTTCTAGTATTGATATTGATGAAACTGGATTTATTAAAAATGAAGAAAATGTTGCAGCAGCATACTTAAATCCAGGCATGCGTACTCATTTAACATTTGTTATTGAACCTTGGGCACCAGATCTCGCATCTGATGGTGATTATCATTAGTCTACTAATATTTATGTTAATGGTGAATTCGCTAATGCTTGCCCATATAGACGCAATAGTACTACTGGTAATCTTGACGGTAATAATTTCTCTACTAATGCAACAATTACTATTGGTAGTGACACCTGCTTAATTAAACTTTATAGTATTAAACTATATAATCGTGGCTTAACAGAATCGCAAGTTTTACATAACTATGAAGTGGCTCCTGTTGCAACTCGTAATAAACTTGCTCGTTTAGAAGATAATGATGTTCTAAATAATTAGGGTTTCGTTGATTATGAAAAAGCACGTAAAAAATATACCTGCTTATTATTAACTGGCATGGGTACGGTTAATGGAGTTGCTGTTCCTACTATGGCCCCATATAAAGGATATCCTTCTGTAGTAGGCCGTAAGAAAGGTACTGAAGTTGTTGGTAAAACTGAATCTGGCTTACTTTTAACTAAGCCTACTACTGAAAATACTCAAGGCTATACTGTAGAATTTGATCTTTAGGATAAAATGATCGATCCGGATAATCAATTTGGTTATGCAAGTTCTAATAATGTATAGGGTACTTCTTCGTAGAAATTCCCAGTTAAAAATTTAAAAGTTTATCTTGCAAAAGGTGATGACACTGATGAGATAGCTTTTGATACCTCGTCTACCGTTTCTGTAAAGGAAGTATATAAATATAGTATTAATACCGCGGCTAAAGCAGCATATATGAGTATCTTCCCAAATGCAGCTTCTTTACCAGATTATATTACAGAATGTGGAGAGAATATTAATACATTAGTTAAAAATTTAGATTATATTCCAACTTAGGCTGAAGTAATAACCTTAATTGAAAATTATCTAAGTGATGAAGATGCTAGTGTTAGTGCAGCATATAGTACCTATAGTACTGGTGATGAATTAATAACTCATCCAATTAAAGCTTATAAGAAAAGTAAGAAAGTTAAATATGCCTTACGTGAAAATGGTTTAG
>Ga0310690_10008937_pt1 | contig 12633 bp, 17 predicted proteins | sample AusTroGonzalo_MG_2_FD_207661 | JGI IMG/M metagenome (GOLD analysis project Ga0310690, IMG submission 207661) | Bovine rumen microbial communities from tropical cattle in Woodstock, Queensland, Australia - Gonzalo_04 (v2) (version 2) | ecosystem: Host-associated > Mammals > Digestive system >...
AGATTATCCAGCCGGTAGTGGTTATCTTATTGAAGGTGGTAGTAGTGGTGGTAGTGATGAAGGTGGAGGAAGTCTTTCCACCACCAATACTTATAGCGGTGGTAGTTCCACTTATGACCCTCTTGAACAACACTACGGTGGTAACGGTCAACCGAACAAAGTTACAAGACTTTCCAAAGCAAGAAACAGACTATCGGGTAGCGACCCAAATGTAAACACCGCCCGTAAGGATGATTTCAGCAGACTGGTGGACACTTTGATAGACGCCACACCTTCACTCGGAAGGAATATTCGTAAGTCGGAGGAAATGTATGACTCTTGCATATTGAAGGGAGACCAGACTTCAAAGAAAGTCATAAGGGGGAACGGGGGAAGTCCGACAGCACCATCGGAGGATGGTACTTCACAAGATACGGATACATTAAACACCGAATAAAAAAGAGAGAAGGAAACCTTCTCTCTTTTATTTTGTGTTATCCATTGTATTATAATTGTTTAATGATTTTATAGAAAAATATCGAAAAATTTGAAAAAATATTTTCATAAATACTATATAAAAAATTATATATGTTATGAAGTTATCAAAATATGCTAAAGAGTTGGGTGTTGACTATAGAACTGCATGGAATTGGTTTAAATCTGGGAAAATAGAAGGGGCATATCAAACACCAACGGGAACAGTTATTGTACCGGACATTAAAAATGAACAAAATAAAACATATGGTGTTATTTTATATGCTAGAACAAGTTCTTCACAAAATAAAGATTTATTAGATAAACAAGTAAAGCGACTTGAAGACTATGCGGCCGCTAAAGGATATAAAGTAAAGCAAGTTGTTAAAGAGTTTGGGTCGGGATTAAACGATGAGAGAAAACAACTAACAAAAATTCTTCAAGAAAACAAATATGATAAAATTATCGTAGAACATAAAGATAGGTTAACAAGATTTGGATTCAATTATATTCAACTATTAACAGGAGATAGAATAGAAGTTATGAATGAATCCAAAGAAAAAGATGAGGATTTGGTGAAAGATTTGATTTCTATAATACATTGCTTTTCTGCAAGAATTTATGGATTAAGAAGAAGTCAAAAACTTAAATCTAGAATAGAACAAGTTATAGAAGATACAAATAATGAAACGGAATAATGCAATTAGTAGAACAACATATAATTAAAAAGTCCAACGATTTATATAAAGAGTTGGATAAAATGTGTTTGTTATCTAAAAACTTATATAATCAATCATTATATAGAGTTAGACAATATTATTTTGAAAACAAAAAGTATTTGACATATGCTAATAATGTGAATTCTTTAACACAAGAACAACAGGTTGATTATATATCACTACCAAGAAAAGTTTCCCAGTGGGTTTGTAAGCAGGTTGACCAGAATTTTAAATCATTTTTTTCATCTTTAAAGTCAAAGAATGTTAACCACAAAGTAAGAATACCACAATATTTGGATAAGAATGGAAGAAATATTTTAACATTTACAAATCAAGCGATATCTCAAAAAGAACTTAAAAATGGATATTTGAAATTATCTGGGTGCGAGAGTAAAATTAAAGTTTTACACAACAATATACAGCAAGTTAGAATTATTCCACAAGCAAATAGATATGTCGTTGAAATAATATATACTATACCAGATGTTGAATATAAGACAAATACAAATTATGTTGGTATAGATTTGGGTTTAAACAATTTAGCAACAATTGGTGGAAATATAATTACACCCATAATTATAAATGGCAAACCATTGAAATCGATAAATCAATTCTATAATAAAAAGTTGTATAAACTTAAATCAAAACAAGATTTGTGTAAAAATAAAACTGTCAATAAAAAGAAAATACAAACACTAACAAATAAAAGAAATAATAAAATAAAAGATTATTTACATAAAGCAAGTAAAATATTAGTGAATCATTTAGTTTCTAATGACATATCTACCATTGTCATCGGTCATAACAAAGAATGGAAACAAGACATTAATATTGGAAAGCAAAATAATCAAAAATTTGTTCAAATACCTTTCAACACTTTCATACATATGATTACATATAAGGCACAAATGCAAGGAATAAAAGTAATACAAAGAGAGGAAAGTTATACTAGTAAATGTTCTTTTATGGACAACGAGGAGATATGTAAGCATGAAAAATATAAAGGTAATAGAATAAAGCGAGGGTTATATAAAACCCAAACGGGTAGATTGATTAATGCTGACCTTAATGGTGCATTAAATATTTTAAAGAAAGAAATCCCAAATGCCTTTGGTGGATATGGGATAGAGGTGTGTAGTACGCCAATAGTTTTAACTATAAAATAATTGGTTAGAATATTTTTCTATAAAAATTATAACTATCTTTATCTGCAATCACAGTGAGAATTTCCCTATGATAATTGGATTTATCTTTATATTCTATTTCTCCGAATATTTCCACAGCTTCCGCTGGTATAGGACATTTTGTCGTTATACCATATTCACATCTTGTGTCACCATAGAATATTGTCGATTTGGAAAGTTTTTCAACTTCAATACGAAGGAGACAATAGCGTCCGTCTGATAATGTAGTGTTTACTTTAAATAACTGCCATCCTAAAATGGATGCTTCTATTTTAGTGATATTTTCCTTTATCAGATGAACTTTCGGTTTATATTTTAAAAATGTATTCTCACTTCTCGGTTCAATTCCCTCTTTTAAAATGGAGGAAACACGACCTATCGGTGTCCAGTGATATATGTATTTTGATGAAAAAACTGTTTTTGATATTTCTTTTGGGAACGACGGGTCAAATGTCATAACCCTACAATTGGTTTTATGGATTACAAACACGTCGGATATGTCAGCATATTCCCATCCGAAGGATTCCATTTCCTCTTTAATGATTTCGGTATTTTTTGCCATATCAACATAAAGTATGGCAATTCTGTTCCTGTTGTATAATTTTTCTGATTTGATTTGCCAAGACTTGAATCCAAGTTTTTTCAATTCAACTTTCAATTCGATGATACTCAAAGTCTTGTCAATATCTTCGGTCACCAATTCCCTCTCTTCATAATCCGAATATGAATCATAGTGCTTTATTTGAAAAAACGCTCTCATATCGTTTGTTATCGAAACGATGTCCTTTTTGGAAATCGAATCGATATCAAAAAAATCATCAACCTTGATTTTTTTATCGACAGAAAGAACTATATCATTTTCATCATTCTTTCGTTTGTTTTTAAATTCCTCAAATTCTTCAATATGTTTCATATTACATAAGCTGTTTCGAAACCTCTATCTTATTCCTTATGGCGAAACCGAGATTGTCGAGTGTCTTTATCGACTCCTCGAAGAAACTTATCTGAAATGTGAGCATCTTGATTTGAAGTTTCAGTTCAGAACAGTCCGCTTGAATAAACAACTGTTTCTCGCTTCCACTTAACTTTATGTCGTATGTTGTAGTGTATTCACGAAATCTGCTTGCACACTGCTTGTCGAACATCTCCTGTCTTTTTTCAAGAAGGATACGGTATTCACAGATTTTTTCCACACACATCTGTCTGTATGAAAGCTGGTAGACTTGTGCTTCGTTCAATTTGGTTGTGTCTCCGGATGACTTCACGAGTTTCGTTATATCCTCCACCCATTTGGTTCTTTCATCCTTGAAACGCTTTTCAAGTTCCACATTTGCCGCCTTTATCCTTTCATCATCAACAGGTTTCATAAGATAACTTCTTTTTCTTTCAGTTCTTCGAGTTCCTCTTCAATCTTATCATCTTTCTCGAACTTCACTTTTATTCTGAGATTTTTCTCCCTTTCTTTCAGATTCCTCTGAAACTCTTCAAATTCCTTATTTATTTGTTCTCCCATATTATAAAGATAACAAATTATTTGTCCATTTTTATAATAATGTTCTGTTTCTTGTTGTTTATTGCATCACTTGTCTGCTTGTTGGAGTTTATCACCGCCGAATTGGAAATCAAGGTCGAGTCGAGCTTGTGTTCGAGGTTCTGTTCAAGACGGTCGAACTTCATTCCGAGTTCGTTCACTCTGATGTCCATAACGGAGTCCTGTGTCCTGTTGTTGTCCACAATCTCCTTCATACTCTTCACAATCCTTTTCTCCGAATTTTTAATTGAACACTGGTTCATAAAATTCAAAAGCAGAAGTACGATTATTATGATAATACCGTACTTACTTAAAAAATCAACTATTTTCTTCATATTCTTTAATTTATTTCGGAATTATCTACTTTGGACTTGTAACAATAAATTGTTTAAACTCATTTCACATAATTTTCCATCGTGAGGTTCAATATGATTTGTCCTCACGTTCTCGGATTGCACTCAAAGGTATGTCGGATTCCGTGTATATGTAATCTTTCCCATATCCGTGTATGTCGACATAAAACTCAACATTATCTGGTAGTTTCTGTAGTACAATTTCGTATTCAACAAAATCACCCGGGAAACTGTTGTTTTTTCTTTGAATTTTCCTTGATATGGATTTCATCATATTCACATATTCGGGTGAAGATGTATTTCCTAAATACAAATAGACTCGTTTCGTATTTGAGACAAACGGGGATATTGCAATTTTTGCAAGGATTCCGTTTTCATCTATTGAATCAGCATTGTAACTCGGCGAAGTGTGGTATGCATACTTGTGGTGCTTTAAAACCATCTCCTTGATACTCTCTTGTCTTTTCGGGTCATATATTAACACCATCCAATTCCTACCACCTTTGTCCTTGTATGTGGCCTTTTTTGCCTCATAATATCCGTTCTTGTCCATAAAATCGGCGATTATATCGACATTCTTTCTGAGGTCGGGAATCATCATCGCCATTTCCATTGTAAGATAGTCGGGATACTCTTCCAGCAAACGTTTCGCTTCAATATAGTCAACACCGTTTGGCGACATTACCTTTATTTGAAAACTGGAAATCTTCAACTGTTTTAATGCTCGGTCGGCAATATCTACAGCACTCTGTATTCCTTCGGTGTCGTTCCCCTTTTCTTCATACACATAATCCTCATCAAGAGAATATAAATCAACAGTGTCATACAAAGGTTCATAATCTATGTAAGCCTTGTCTAGTTCCGACATTGGGATGTTGTCGATGTCAAATATGTCAAGTATATTGATTTCCTTGTTTTTCAAGAACTCTTTAAACTTTTTGACTGGTTCTGTATGTTTCTTAATATGTTCCATATTTCATATTCTTTTATAGTATAACTCTTTTTTTACAAATTATTGTGCAACACTTGTATTTATGCCACCGCCAACCCGACACACTTCAAAAATGCAGCGTCACAGTCCCTGTTGTTCAACCTGAAACAGAACTCGTCCACATATTGTTGCAAGTATTTCATGGAAACAATAAAATCTATTGCAGACCTCTCATCGGGAAACCTTTTGGTAAATTCAAAGTATGTCATCTTTGTATATGTTTGTTGTTTACATTACAAAGATACTATTTTTTTGTGTGAAAAAACCAAGTCTAAAGTAGATAATTCCGATTCATTTTACCATTTCTTTTCCGGACAACTTTCGGTGTCCATCTTCGCCTTCTTGGTCAGATAGCATCCGCAAACACCGCAGGTCCAGTTCTCTTCGTTCAGTTTCGTACAGTTCGAGCAGCTGAAAATCCTGTTGGTATAAATCTGGAACGAAACCCTGTGTCCGTGCAGGATGTATCTCCAAAGCGCCTTTAAAAATCTGAAAATTCTCATAGTATTATGTTTTCATAAAACTCACTTGAAAGGGTGAGTTCGTATCTTCTGTTACTATTTTCATCTTCAAGTATCCAGTAGTAGTCGAGGAAAGCGTTGTTGTCCTCGACTCCTATCAACTTGTATTCCTTATAGACCGGTGTTCCGTTCAGTTCATAGAGGACATTCCTTCTGTCAACCCATTTCTTTCCGATATATTTCCTGAGGTTTTCAAGGATGTGCCCCCAATTCCCTTCATCGCTCTTGTGGGCTTCCGCCTCCTCGACCGTATAGAACCTCCATACGTCACCTTCCCTGCCGAATATGCCTTTCTGCCTTATATGTTCCATAATCAAACCTTTTCAACAGTTATGTTAAAAATGTTGTTTGATATATTTATGTCCGAAACAATCATTTCTATATCACAAGGGGACAGTATTTTGAAATAACTATGTAGTCGAATGAGTCGTAGCACACCCTTCCGTCGAGTGTCCATACCTTTCCGTTGGAGATTTGGTGTGCGGTAAGGACAGACAGTTTCTCCTTATGGAGTTCATCGTCTTCGTCATACCACATAATAAGGACATTATCGGAAACGCTTGTCATCTCCTTCAATGTATCGGCATTGAACAACTTATTGAAGTCCACCCATTCGATATTCACGAGATTGTCCATTTCCGGTTTAAATCTCACCACTACTCCCGGATGTTCTACGGGGTCGTCCGAATTTTCGAATACGACTTTATTCGGATTCTCCACGACAAAACTTCTAACCTTATCGTCGTCACATTCAAGTGATATGAAAAGTTCACGGTCAAAGTAGAGGTCACCACCTTTTTGGAAGACTTCCTTATGCATTATCTCGTTGAGTTCGTCCACGAGATTCCCCTTGCCTTCGGATAGAAGTCTGTTTATCTTGTCGCAAGTTCTGTTATAGTTCCTTTTCATAATCCAAATTCTCTTATCGTTTTTCTCATATCCCTTTGTCTTTTTTTAGTTTTATAATCCGTAAGAAGTCTGTAAGTTTCACTCCACAATACATATTGGTATTCTTTTCTCACATCTTCCGGTGTTTCACAATACTTTGTGGGAGTGTATTTTGACCAAGGGTATTCATCATATCTTTTCTCGGGGGAATACATTCTCATAAGATATTTGTTGAAGAAATAGTATCCACGTTCCGGTAAAATAATCGGAACACAGATTTCGATGTTCCTTTTCGCTTTCCTTCTCAATCTTTTTAACAATCTGGTTTTCATAACTTCTTTTTTTACAAAGATACTATTTTTTTAATAAAAAAGGGGTTCTTCACCCCTTTTTATTTTTTATCCAGCCATCGCTTTTTACCTTCGGATAGAAGTCTGTTTATCAGTTCTTTTTCATATTGTGTCGTTTTAAAAAGTCGGTTGGAACGGGAGGTTGAGTTCTTGGTTTTTGGTCTTCGAGTTTCGGACATATGGCTTACCTCAACATACTATTATGGATTACGTGGTCGAACCACAACTGAATCCCCTGTGATTCCGGCACATATTTTTTCATTGGGGGATACTTGGTCTTACAAGTTTACCGTTTCAACCGACTATTACAAATTTATTTTTTTATCCAGTCATCACTTATATACGGACTTTCTTTGAATACGGCATCCACCGTCATTCCCGTTATCCACTTGATTACTCTTACATCACTGGTAGTCAGTTCCATATCAGTCTGTAACATAATTCCGTTTATGTCAAGACAGTCCGGTGAAGGAAATTTACAAAGTCCTTTTTTGTGGAGTTTGCAACTGTGGTGTTCCTTATGGACGACCTTCAAGCCAAACGGAAGTTTCAAAATCAATTCGTAGTCTATATTTCCATTGTCGATTTCATTCTTGAAACTATGGCACACATCCTTGTTCGGGCAACTTGCACAATCCATTTCGTTTGGTCTGTAATAGTGTGCGTTGTAATCCCTTCCGGTTTTCTGTGAATATGATATGGCACAGGATGTCTTCTTGAAAATAGGAACATTGTACTGCATTGAATGACACTTCAAGTTCCATAGAATATCATTGCCGATATTCTTCTTCATACCGAAGTCGTATCCGTCATATGGTTTGAACGGAAGATTGTTCTCCCTTATGTATTCGGAGAGTGTGGCATCCACCTGTAAACCTGAATACGCCACCGTTGTAGAGTATTTCTTGGCCAGAGTGAATAATCTGTCCATTGTCTCCGGAGAATCGTTTATATCCCTTATTATCGGTCTGTATTCTATTCCATATGTGTATCCGTTCATTTCGGAAATGGATTTGCATACGGAAAGGTTCTCTTCAAGTCTCTCGAATGTCGCCGCTTCGTCATACTTCCGGTTTCCGAAGAACGATAGGCCTAAATGTATGTTGAGTTTCCATTTTTTAGTGAAAATCTTTGAGAACATATCGTCCGACATAGGTCCTTTCGTTATGATGACCACCGGACCCTTGTGGTTTGACGACTCAAGTTTTTTGAGACATTCCAGAGTGTCTTCCATATACAGGAAAGGGTCCCCGTAGAATATGTTTATCACCACGGGGATTGTGTTGAAGAGAGGGTTTATTTCAGAAGGGGGAGTAAGATATTCCTTTTCCTCATATTTCCCTCTCGCTCTGCAATAGGAACACCCGAAACATTCCTTGTGCGGCCTACCCATACAGTAGAACGATTTCAGGAAATAATATTTTTCAAGTAAGTTTCCCATCCGTCTAATGTACTACTATGAAGTTGTCGTATCCCTTTTCAGCGGCGACCTTGCTCCAATCACGATATGATTCGGTTGCATAAACCTTGTCGAAGTTCTTGCAAAGGTTGTCGAAACCGACTTCGTTGACGATGTGTGTGACTTTGATGTCGAACTGTGCTTCCGGATAGAGTTCCTTCATCACACTCAACTCACCGAGGAAAGTACCGCCGGCGTCACAAAGGTCGTCATAGAAGAGGAAATGTTTACCGATTTTAATCTTGTCCTGATTTTTTAAGATGAAAGATTTGATTTTACCGGTCTCCAAATCACGTTCCTTTTCGAAGTAGATTTCCTCCGACTCCTTTCCGTCATATCTTGTCATTGCACCGTGGTCGGGAAAAACGACCTCGATTTTACTGTCAAAGTTGTCAAGAAGGAAATGATAGGGGTTCATATCCAGTGAAACACATTCACGAATTTCAAGTATAGTCCTCACACTGTGGGCGGTATAGACATAACATTTCTCGTAACCCATCTGTGAAATCATCTTGGCGACGATACGGAGGGTGAACGGTCTTTCGAAAGACATCACACGGTCCATTCTCATACCCATCAGGTAATGGATGAAGAGAACCCAGTTGACACCCTGTCTGTCGAGAATGTCACCGATTTGCAAAAGGATAAACAATTCCTCTGCGTTCGTGATACGACAGTCAACGGTATAGTCCTCTTTACGGTCAAGTTCCTCCGTGAACACAAACTGCACTTCACCGTCGGGAAAACGGTCGATACGGTATTTCACTTCACTTTTTTCCAAAGAAATTAAATCAATTCTTTTCATACTATTCCTGTTTTTCAAATACAAGCATTTTGTTTTTAGCCACAGCCCTTCTGTGCATCCTTTCTATCTTACCGAGTTTCTCGTCAGTAGGAAGTTTTCCCATAAGAAGATAGTCGTCGAGTTCACTGTATGTAAATCCGAGACTCTGTTCGTCCGTTACATAACTTCCGTCTGGATTTGTCTTGAGTCCGTCGATAGGTGTCTTGTGAACCAAGTCATATGGAAGTATGAGAAAATCTCCAATACAAAGAACTTCTTTGACGGTCAGGTTGGCGAGAGGAGAGAAGTCTCCTGCCGCATCTCCATACTTACTAGAATATCCAACATAGTCTTCACTGCGGTTGCAAGTATTGGCCACTCTTCCGTTGTTCGACTGACTGATTGCATATAATGTTGACATTCTTATTCTTGCAGGAAGATTTGTCTCGGACTGTTCCGACAATTTGAAGCCGATGCTGTTTTTGACTGCCTCCACCGCTGGTCCGATGTTGACCGTGTATGACTTTATTCCGAGCAAATTACATACTCTCTGTGAATCCGATATGTCCTTCTGTTCTCCGTTTGGCATCATTACTCCGATTACACGGTCTTTGCCGAGAGCTGCCACACAAAGGGCGGCGACTATCGTGGAGTCTTTTCCACCCGAAATTCCAATGACTGCATTGCAGTCCTTACCATTTTCATCAAACCACTCCTTAATCCATTTGATGATATCTTCTGTAACTTCTTTTACGTTCATAGCAATCTCCTTTCTAATTTTCATTTGCAAGTCTTTTACGAATTTCAGTGAACCTTTCGTAGTTGTACATTTTACCGTCTAGAAACACGAGTCTCATAGCGTTTTCGTGCTTTTTACCGTATTCACAGTATCCATCAGTATCAAATCCGTCGGTCGCCTTGAAACCCTCTTCGGTCTTCTCGACAAACACAAGACCTCTGTGGGATTTCTTCAGATGGCTGGTGTCGGTCTTCGGGTCCTTGTAAATCTGAACCTCCTCACCATCAACAATGGCATAAGTTGCTTTGCAAGCACATCCGTACATGTCACGAGTGTTGACAATCAGTCTGTCACCCTCGAATACGACCTTGAAGCAGAATGCTCCGATACCGAACACAACATTGCTAGCGGCGAAACCCATTTCATCGAGTTTCTTCCAAATCTTACGGAGCTGTAACAATGTACATCCGTCCCCCCATATAAGTCCGATGTGCGGGTCGAGAACCTTGTATCCTTTCGAATTTACGGTTCCTCCGAATACATCCCAGAACTTCTGTATCGTACCGACTGCGATTTCAACCATATCTCCGCTGTCGGGTCTGATGAGGAGTTTTCCGTTGTGTTCAAGGATTTCCTTCCTGCAAGCGGGAACTATATTGTTGACAACATTCCAGTAGTCGTATGTGTCACCGAGAAAACTGAACGACTTGTCCTTGAAGGTGTCGGTGAGGAACTTTTTTAGAAGCGTCTCCTCGTCCACACCTATTCCGGCGTTGCAGGAAATAACCGAGTGTTCTGTGGAAATAGCACCGATACCGATGTGGTTGTATTCGGTGTGGGCACTGTAATACTTGTCAATGTATGGAAGTGCCGGTATGGTAGATGTCTTGTTTGAAGAAAGCAGCCAAGCGGCGGCGGTCCTTGCAGAAACCTCAAGGCAGTCGTCACCTCTCATATCGAAGTTGGAGAAGGCGTTACGTGGGTCGAGGTTGTCGTCCGAGTTCTTGTCATACCAGTACTTTGCAAGACGGTAGTACATATTTCCTATTGTGGCGTCATTGCAGATTTTCCACAATTCCACCTGAAGGAGACATTCAACCCACTGTACCAACCAGGCGAAGTCCTTATGTGTGTTGATGAGTTCTATGCAGGGAATACCCATATTTACCTTGCTTCCTTCGGGAAGTGCTCTGATTTGAAGAGGGAGGTATCCGAGTTTGTGAAGTCTCACGATAGGTTCGATTTTGTAGAACCCGTCAAGCTGAACATCCATCACACGCTCGTAGGTCTCGATTATTTCCTTCTCACTCTTCTCGAAGAAGTTTTTATTGAAATAGTCGATGAGGTATTCCTGAATGAAGGCCTGAAGTCCGAACCACACCATCTTCTGGTTCTCTTCCTTCTCAAAGTAGCTTTTCCTTGGTACCCAGTATGAAACAAGGTGAGAGAGACCTTCGGGGTACATCATATTGTGGACGGTCTTGTATGTGTCACACAACAACATTGGATTCATATCCATCATAATTCTGAAAATTTAATTGGTTATTCTACTACGTTTACTTGACAGCTCTTCATAACTTCGAGAGCGGCGTTGTGCCTGATGAGTGTTGTACCCGAGCATCCGTTGGCAAGAACGGTAACTTTGAGTTCGGGAAAAATGGATTTGACCATAAGTACATTGGATACGACACAAATGTCCGTACAGGTACCTACGAAGACGGCCTCGTCACAATCTTCGAGTTCAAGAGTCCACCCTACATATCCGAATGTATCCTTCAAGACCGTATTGCTGTCGTTGGAGTATGGTTTCAGTTCGTCCACTATCTCCCAGCCTTCCGTCTTGTGGATGCAATGTTTCACCGGAAGGTTCTTCCCCTCCTGTGTGTCGAGATAATTCTCGAAGTGTGTGTCCTTTGTGAAAATGATTTTTGAATAATTTCCCGATTCAATTTCAGACTTGATAAACGGGATGGTTTTTGATGCAGCCGGATTTGTGAGAGAACCCGTAACGAAGTCGTTCTGCATATCAACGACTATAAGTGCTTTGTTTGACATAACTATATAAGTTTTGGTTATTACTAAGTAGTTTCGGAACATCATCCAGACCTTATGGCGGTAATATATACCGCCGGTCGGACTTATCTCCTTGCTACCAATTTATTTATTCTTCTTGTGCCAGAATTCTATGAATCCGTTTTTGCTCTGCTGTTCAAGAAGCGAAACATACGCCTTGAATGTTTCAAACGGTTCGTATGTGAACTCCATCTTTCCGGTCTTTCTGTCCATAATGGACGATACGACCATATTCGGGTTTCTCTTGTCGAGTGAAATCCAGTCGTTGGAGTTTCCACGATATGCACACTTCCCTTTTCTTATGTGAGAGACGAACTCCTCTGCGGTTCTGAAATGATATTCGTTGAAGTGCTCGATGTCGTTTTTCTTCTCGTTCTTCAACATCTTTCTCACATTCTGTCTTGACTTTTCGTCCATCATTGAAAAAATATCCATCTTTTTATTCTTTTAAAATTACATTACAAAGATACTATATTTTTTCAATAAAATAAAAAATTATTCGAAAACTTTACCTGTGCTTGTGGAAGATGTAAAGGTAAGGATTCCCGTGTCCGTGATATTCTTCCCGAAGAAACATTCCTTGCATTT
>Ga0310690_10008938_pt1 | contig 12631 bp, 11 predicted proteins | sample AusTroGonzalo_MG_2_FD_207661 | JGI IMG/M metagenome (GOLD analysis project Ga0310690, IMG submission 207661) | Bovine rumen microbial communities from tropical cattle in Woodstock, Queensland, Australia - Gonzalo_04 (v2) (version 2) | ecosystem: Host-associated > Mammals > Digestive system >...
TGCAAGCGTTTCTGTCAACATCATCCGCTTTTCAAAGCTGTTTTGAAAATTGTTCAGGGATGTGTTTTACTCTTCAATTATCAGTGCGCAATTCGCTGTCTGAATCAGTGACAGCTTATTTAAAATAGCATAGTCAATCTCCTTTGTCAACGGATTTTTTTAGATTCTCCAACTTTTTTTCTTGACACTGTTTTTCTTCTATGTAATTATTATTTTCGGAAGTAAAACAATACTCGTTTCAGGGCGGGGTGAAAGTCCCCACCGGCGGTAAAGCCCGCGAGCCGAATGGCCGATCCGGTGTGATTCCGGAGCCGACAGTACAGTCTGGATGGAAGAAACGGCCATAGTCATGCCTCTTCGCTCTGAAACATTTTCGTTTCAGGGTTTTTTTATACTATGATCCGAACGCAAAAGTCCGAATCTTACCTGATGGAAGGAAGACAAGTATTTTAATGCGAAAACGAATATTTGAAATAATAGAAATAGCAGAAGACGGAGATAAAATAAGTACCGCATATGACATAATAATGTTTATTGCTATTATTGTTTCTTTGATTCCTCTTGTTTTCAGGGAAGACTATCCGATCTTTTCTATTACAGATAAAATAACCGTAATATTGTTCATCATTGATTATGTATTACGGTTCATTACAGCGGATTTAAAGTTAAAAAAGGGTAAAAAATCTTATATTATCTATCCATTTACTTTTTGGGCAATAATTGATATGTTATCAATAATACCAGGCTTGTTGGCATTTAATAATGCATTTAAGTTATTCAAATTATTCAGAATAACAAGATTCTTTAAAATCTTCAGAGTATTTAAGGTGCTCAGATATTCCCGAAGTTTTTACAGGATCCGACAGGTAATTAAAAAGTCAAAAAGAGCATTAATTGCTGTATCTGCTCTGGCAATTATTTATATTTTAATATCTGCTTTGGTAATCTTTAATGCGGAACCGGAAACGTTCGGAACATTCTTTGATGCTGTATATTGGGCAACTATATCTTTAACGACAGTAGGATACGGAGATATATATGCTGTTTCTACAATAGGTAAAATTATCACGATGATTTCCGCAATAATGGGAATTGCGGTCGTAGCACTTCCGGCAGGTGTAATTACTGCAGGATATACGCAAGTGCTGGCAGAGGAAAAAAATAATAGTGAAAACGGTGAACAGCCCCGCCCCTGAACCCGGGGGTCCGTTCTTCGGGCAAAGGGTCTGGGCTTTACGTATGGAACCAGGCAATAAAAAAGCTTACGAAACACTGTAAGTATAAAAAGAGGAAAGAAATATGAGCAGCTTTTATTACATGAGAAGAGCCATCGAGCTCGCAAAACGCGGGATCGGATTCACCAATCCCAACCCGATCGTAGGCGCTGTCATCGTCAAGAACGGAAAGACCATCGGTGAAGGCTGGCATCAGAAATACGGGGAGCTCCACGCCGAGCGCAACGCTTTCGCGTCACTCACGGAGTCTGCGGAAGGTGCCGACCTCTTTGTCACGCTCGAACCCTGCTGTCACTACGGGAAAACGCCGCCCTGCACCGACGCGATCATTGAAAATAAGATCGCGCGCGTATTTATCGGTTCCCGCGATCCCAATCCGCTTATTTCCGGTAAAGGCGCTGCGATTCTCCGCGAGCACGGCATTACCGTCGTCGAAGATTTTCTGAAGGAAGAATGCGACGAACTCAATCCCGTCTTCTTCTATTATATACAGAACAAACTGCCCTACGTGATCCTGAAATACGCCATGACCGCCGACGGCAAGATCGCGACACGCACCGGCGCGTCCAAATGGATCACCGGTCCGTCGGCACGCAGACGGGTCCATCTGATGCGTGGTTCCTATATGGCGATCATGGCCGGTATCGGCACGGTGCTTTCCGATGATCCGCTGCTGACTGCGCGCGTCGACGGACTGAACAGCCCGGTGAGGATCATTCCCGACAGCCATCTTCGGATTCCTCTCGACTGCCAGATCGTGCAGACAGCCAGACAATACAGGACCATCGTAGCCTGCGCCGTAAACGATGAAGAGAAGATCCGCGCACTCGAACAGTACGGCGTGGAGGTAAGGCTCTTTCCCGGAGAAGACGGCCTCGTGGATCTTAAAAAGCTCATGCAGGCCCTCGGGGAGGAAGGCATCGACAGTGTATTCGTCGAAGGCGGCGGCATCCTGAACGATTCTCTCCTGACAGCCGGCCTCGTGAACCGCCTGGAAGTGTTCATCGGTCCCAAGGTCTTCGGCGGAGCACAATCCAAAACGCCCATCGGCGGCATCGGCATAGCCGAAGTATCCGAAGCGGTGGAGTTCACGCTGATCTCTTCCGAGGTGATCGACGAAGATATTCTTTTAACATATGAAAGGAAGTAAAAATGTTCACGGGAATCATCGAAGAGACCGGGACCATTAAAAATATAAGCATGTCCGGCAGTTCCGGCACGATTGCCGTAAACGCGAAAAAGGTGCTGGAAGACACGAAGATCGGGGACAGCATCGCAGTGAACGGCATCTGTCTGACCGTGACCTCTATCAGGGACGGCAGTTTCACTGCAGACGTAATGGCCGAGACCGTACGGCGCACCTCTCTTTTCGGACTGGGATCCGGGGATCCCGTCAATCTGGAACGCGCCATGGCGGCGGACGGCAGGTTCGGCGGGCACATTGTTTCCGGACACGTCGACAACACCGGGACCATCGCAGCATTTAAAAAAGAGGAAAATGCAGTCTGGGTCAGGATCGCGGCACCCGATGACATTCTGGAACTGGTCGTCGAAAAAGGTTCGATCACGATCGACGGCATCAGCCTGACAGTGGCTGCAGTTACGGACAGCGATTTCAGCGTTTCCGTCATTCCCCATACCGCAAAGGAAACCGGTCTTCTAAATAAGAAGCCCGGCGACAGGGTCAATCTGGAAACGGACATCGTCGGAAAATACGTTAAGAAACTGCTCGGCATTTCCGATAATAAGAACAGCCGCGCCGAAAGCACCCTTACCATGGAGATGCTTTCCGAGCTCGGATACTGAACAAAGGAGTACAAATGGATTTTAAATACAACACGATCGAAGAAGCTCTTGAAGACCTGAAACAGGGTAAGATGATCCTGGCCACGGACGATCCTTGCAGGGAAAATGAAGGCGACCTGATCTGCGCCGGCGAATTCGCCACGCAGGCGAACATCAACTTTATCGCCTCTTATGCGAAAGGCCTTATCTGTACGCCGATGAGCGCTTCACTCGCATATAAACTCGGACTGCCGCCGATGGTCGCGGAGAATACCGACAATCACTCCACGGCTTTCACCGTATCCATCGACCACATCGATACCTCGACCGGCATTTCCGCCGCAGAGCGTTCGTACACGATCATGAAATGCTGCGACGACGATGCAAAGCCGTCCGACTTCAGACGCCCGGGCCACGTATTTCCGCTGATCTCGCGTGAAGGCGGCGTCCTTGTACGCGGCGGTCACACGGAAGCCACCGTCGATCTGTTAAAGCTGGCCGGCCTGAAAGAATGCGGCGTCTGCTGTGAGATCATGGACGACGACGGCACCATGATGCGCCGCCCGAAACTCATAGAACTGGCGAAAAAGTACAGCCTGAAATTTATTACCATTCACGACCTGCAGAATTATATCCGCGTGCACGTAAAGCATGTGCAGAAAATGGCCGACGCCTCGCTTCCCACCAGGTTCGGTGAATTCCGCATCAACGGATACGTCAACGACATCACCGGCGAGCATCACGTGGCGCTGATCAAAGGCGAGATCGGCGACGGTGAAAATGTGCTCTGCAGGGTCCATTCGGAGTGCCTGACCGGCGACGTGTTCGGCTCAAGCCGGTGCGACTGCGGCGACCAGCTCCAGCGGGCGATGCAGCTGATCGAAAAAGAAGGCCGCGGCATCGTGCTGTACATGCGTCAGGAAGGCAGGGGCATCGGACTGATCAATAAACTGAAAGCATACGAGCTGCAGGAACGCGGCTATGATACGGTAGAGGCAAACGTCAAGCTCGGGTTCGCACCGGATCTCAGGGAGTACTGGGTCGGCGCGCAGATCCTGCGGGACATCGGCGTGAGGTCCATCCGCCTGATGACGAACAATCCCGAGAAGATCTACGGACTTGAGGGCTTCGGAATCGCCATTAAAGAACGCGTTCCCATTGAGATCGAGCCGCAGAAATACGATATCGCATACATGCGCACGAAGCAGCTCAAAATGGGACACATTTTCGAAGGCATCGATTTAAAGAAGCTGTAAACTCTTACATTTTCGCACATCATTTTTAAGGAGAACAACATGAACAACGTCAATCTTGTAGAAGGCAATGTCGTAGCAAAAGAAGGTTTGAAAGTCGGCATCGTGGCTTCCCGTTTCAACGAGATCATCACCAACAAGCTCCTCGGCGGAGCGATCGACGGTCTGGTACGCCACGGTGTGGAAGATCGCAATATCACCACCGCATGGGTCCCGGGTGCGTTCGAGATCCCCCTTATCGCAAAGAAGATGGCGAAGTCCGGCAAATACGACGCCATCATCTGCGTCGGTGCCGTGATCCGCGGGGATACCACTCATTACGACTATGTCTGCAATGAGGTCTCCAAAGGCATAGCCCAGGTAGGTCTTGAAACCGGCGTTCCGGTCCTCTTCGGAATCGTGACCACTGAAAATATCGAGCAGGCGATCCATCGTGCCGGATCCAAGAGCGGCAACAAGGGTTACGACTGCGCGCTTTCCGCCATTGAAATGGTCAATCTTCTGGAGCAGCTGTAATGCTTCCCTTACTGGTATTTGATTACGACGGAGTCATACACAATAATCTCTGCGTGTATGAGCCCGCCTTCCGGAAAGTTCATGAAGAACTGATACGAGACGGTGTCATCGCTCCCGAGACCGTCTCTTCCGCACGCCTTTCCGGCTGGTTCGGCATGACCGCAAGGGATATGTGGCTGGACTTCCATCCCGAGCTTCCTCTCGAAGTACGCGACGAAGCCGCCGCCAGGATCGGGGTCTATCTCGTGGAAAATGTCAGGAACCACAAGGCAAGGTGGTACGACGGTGCGGCGGAGGCGCTGGACGCCTTAAAAGAAAAAGGATTTCAGATGGTGATCTTAAGCAACAGCCGCGCTGTCACGGGCGAGGCGCATTTTGCCGAATTCGGCCTGGCGAAATGGTTCCTCAAATGGTATGACAGCGAAAGCTGCGGCTGGCTTCCCAAATCCGAGATCATCAAACAGGTCAGGAAAGACCACCCCGGAGACCTGATCATGATCGGCGACCGTTATGCGGATCTCGAAGCCGCAAAAGCAGTAAACGCACCCTTTATCGGATGCGCCTACGGATTTGCGTCTCCCGGTGAACTGGACGGCGCCGATTATCTGGCAGAGACCGTCACCGACATCCCCGGAATCGTTGATTCAATTATTCCTGCGTAAAACTGTATATTATCTGAAGGAGACATACGAAGCGTCGGTACTTCGTGAAGACGACCTTGGGAGTCTGAGCGTTAGTACCGCTACGCTTCGTCCTAAGCGCAAGCGGTCTCCGGAAGATAATATACAGTTTATGCATCAGCATTCATTTAATGTGACGGCCTTTTCCACGGTCTCTGCCCGTCGAGCCATCCGTTCAATTTCCAATACTGATGATCCACCGATTCCGGATGGTCCTTCCCGATCCGCTTCTGGATCATCTTCACTAAACCGAATTTGACTTTCGTGCTCAGTTTCGTGTGAGCCGGCCTGCTGTAATCCACTCTTCGCATTTTCTCCGCTGTCTTTTGAAGCCTGGCCGTTATGGATGCCCGCTTCTTTTCAGGCAGCTTATCCCAGTTGATTTCACTCATCAGTTTGAAGCGGCATGTTCTGATGCAGCTGACACCCCACCACGAAAGGCTGTCCTTCATATCCTTCGCCGTAGATTTATCTCCCGCTCCCAGACATTGCGTGATAATGACCGCTCTCTTTCCGAACATTTCCTTTGCCGGACGATGAGGCATCCACCTGTAGGCAAAATGATCCAGCATGGCCTTCATGGCACCTGTTGTATGGAATACGTACGCGGGAGAAGTGAACACCAGCAGGTCCGCTTCCGTCAGGGCAGCTCCTATCTTCTGAACATACTGTGCATCCTTGCACCTGCGTTCGTCTTTTGAGATACAGACCGTGCATCCCGCGCAGAATTCCGGGCAGTCCTTCGGCAGAAAGAACTCCGTGATCTCCGCCCGGTCCCGAAATGCTTCCAGGAAGATCTCCTTCAGCCTGTAGGTTATTCCGTGCTTCTCTGTGCCGTTAACTACCGTTATTTTCATGAATTCTTCACCTTGAAATCATAGCCGTTCCTGTTATATCCCACGGTGACCCTGCTCCCCTCTCTGATCTCGCCGGTCAGGATCTTCTCGGCCAGCACGTCCTCGACCTTCGACTGGATCGCCCGTTTCAGCGGTCTCGCGCCGAACTTCGGATCGAAGCTCTCTTCGATCAGCTTCTCCTTTGCCGCCGCAGTGAATGTCAGAGCAAAGCCCTTCTGCTTCTTACATCTGTCCTTGAGATTGTTGATCTGGATATCCAGAATTTTCCGGCAGTCCTCTTTATTCAGCGCCCGGAATACCACGATCTCGTCGAGCCTGTTCAGGAACTCCGGCTTGAAGGTCTTTTTGACGGCCTGCATCGCCAGATCTTTTATTTTCGCATGATCTACGGCTCCGTCATCACCACCGAATCCCAGATGACGGTTCTCGAAAATATTCGCAGCCCCCGCGTTGGAGGTCATGATCATGCAGGTGTTCTTGAAGTCCACCCGGCGTCCCTGGGCATCCGTAATGTGTCCGTCGTCCATGACCTGCAGCAAAATGTTAAAGACATCCGGATGCGCTTTCTCGATCTCGTCGAAAAGGATCAGCGAATAAGGATTTCTTCGCACCTGCTCCGAAAACTGTCCGCCCTCTTCAAAGCCCACGTATCCGGGCGGCGAACCGATCATTTTGGAAACGCTGTGCTTTTCCATATATTCCGACATATCCAGACGGATCATGGCGGATTCCCTGCCGTAAACCGCTTCGGCCAGCGCCTTGGAAAGCTCGGTCTTGCCGACGCCGGTCGGTCCGAGGAACAAGAATACGCCGGTCGGTCTCGCCGGATCCTTCAGGCCCGCACGGCCCCTTCTGACTGCTTTCGAAAGTGCGCTGACTGCCTCTTCCTGGCCCACGACCCGCTTGTGAAGAATGGTCTCGAGAGAGGCGAGTCTTCTGGATTCGCTGATATTGATCTCGGATACCGGAATACCGGTCCAGACGGAAATCACGTCCGCCACGTCCTGCGCCGTCACGCGCGGGACCGAATCTTCCCTGGCCGCGATCCTCGTCTGCCTTTTTGCGATTTTCGTTCTTAAGGCTTCGATCTCGGCGTTCTTCTTTCCCGCGATGATCATATCATCCAGTTTCAAAGCTTCTTCACGGTCGTCGATGAGCGCATGCAGTTTCTTTTCTTCTTCTTTGCTCATTGCGCGGCTCTCGCTGTTCGCGAGCTTGACCTTCGCGGACGCTTCATCGATCAGATCGATGGCCTTGTCCGGTAAAAATCTGTCCGCGATATAACGGGTGCCCATATTGACGGCGGCACTCACCGCCTCATCGGTAATGACCACATTGTGGAAATTCTCGTAATAACTCCGGATCCCGTTCAGGATCTCCCGGCACTCCTCCTCACTCGGTTCATGTACCATGACCGGCTGGAACCTGCGTTCGAGCGCCGCGTCCTTCTCGATGTGTTTCCGGTACTCGTCCATGGTAGTGGCGCCGATGATCTGGAGCTCTCCTCTTGAAAGAGCCGGTTTTAAAATATTGGATGCGTCGGATGCGCCTTCGGCCCCTCCGGCTCCGACGATCGTATGGAATTCGTCTATGAAAAGGAGTACGTTCCTGGCGGCAATGACTTCGTCGATGACGCCCTTGATCCTCTCTTCGAATTCGCCCCTGTATTTCGAACCCGCGATCATGGCTGTCAGATCGAGGGTGACCACCCTTTTATCCAGCAGGGCTTCCGGCACATCGCCCCTGATGATGCGGGACGCCAGGCCCTCCACGATGGCGGTCTTGCCGACGCCCGGCTCACCCACGAGACAGGGATTGTTCTTGGTCCTGCGGCTTAAGATCTGGATGATCCGAAGGGTCTCCTTTTCCCTTCCGATGACCGGATCGAGAGAGCCCGCGGCGGCCATGTCCGTAAGATCCCGGCTGTAGCGGTCGAGGGTGGGAGTGTTGGTACCGCCGAATTTCTCCGAATGCCGCTCGGCCAGGGACTCGGCCGCTTTCGAACCGTCGAGTCCGAGAGTATCGTAAATGGCAGTGTAAAGATTCACGGGATCCACGGAAAGCTGCAGCAGCAGATTCGAAGCCAGGCACTCCGGCTCCTGAAGGATCGCCATGAGAATGTGCTCCGTGCCGCATTCCTCATCCATGATCCGTTCCGCTTCCGCGCAGGCCTCCCCCAGGATCTCATTGGCCCTGGGCGTAAGCTTCACGCTGCTCCGTCCGAGCGTCAGCGTGCTGCCGCTTTCCCTTTTCAGATGCGCGCCGCCGATGAGGTTCAGCAGATTGTCAGCTGTCACTCCGTAATCATTTAAGAGCCTCCCGGCCGTGGACTCGGGAAGGCATACAAGTCCCAAAAGAAGATGTTCAGACCCTATGTACGAGCTTCCCATCTTCTTCGCGTATTTTTCGGCTATTTTCAAAGCCTTTTCGGCTTCGCCGGTAAATTTATTTTTCATTTATAAAGCTCCGCTTTATCTTTTATATGTATTCTTATCGTACAGGAGTTTCAGTCCGTAGATCAGAAGCTCCTCGTCGAGAACGATCTCATGTCTGCAGTAAGGTATGACCTTATGCGAGATCCCGCCGGTGGCGACGATCTTCATTTCGCGCCCCTTTTCTTCCTCGATCCGGTCGATCAGACCGTCGATAGCTGCTGCATTCCCGAAAATAAGACCGCTCTTGAGACAGTCTATGGTATTCTTTCCGAGGACCGAACCGGGCGCTTCAATGCCCACCGACTGCAGCAGGGAGGTGTTCGCTACCAGCGCGTCAAAAGATGTGACGACACCCGGGAGAATGATCCCTCCCACGTATTTGTCGCCTTCCTCGATCAGGGAGACCGTGGTCGCGGTACCCATGTCGATGACGATCACGGGTGCCCCGTATTTCGCCGCAGCCGCAACGCCGTCCGCAAGGAGGTCGCTTCCCAGCTGCGCCGGATTGTCGATAACGATATTCAGTCCCGTCTTAATGCCCGGGCCGACTCTCAAGACCTCCACGCCCGTAAGCGCTTTCACGGAGTCCGTCACGTCATCCACGATCTGCGGCACGACAGAGGAAACGATGGCGCCGGTAATGCTGCTTTCGTCAATGTTATGAAGACGCAGAATGCTCTTGATGCTGATGGTAAATTCGGTCCTGGTCCTTTTCAGTTTCGTCGTCAGACGTTCCATGAACAGGACTTCATCGCCTTCGATGCAGCCAATGACGATCGTCGTATTTCCCGCGTCTATAGCCAGTATCATGCGTTTCTCCCGCAGCAGTGCTTATATTTTTTACCGCTCCCGCACGGGCAGGGATCGTTCCTTCCGATCTTCTTGCCCTTGACGACAGTGCCGGATTTCTTCTGTTCCAGATAGAGTTCTTTCCGATGCTCTTCCGTGAAAATAGCGTCCCACTCCGGCAGATTGTAGAGCCAGTCCGCCTTTGCCGCCACCATGTTCTTGTAGAGTTCCGTGGTATCGAACGCAAGGCTGACCTCAGTGTTCTCGTCCATTTCCTCAATGGGATTCGGAGTCTTGAGGCTGTCGTTAATACCGTCTAAAAAGCCGGTCATGGTCATGATGTCCAGGCCGTATTTTTCAGCGAGCTCGCTGACCGTTCCCTTTACTTCTACATCGGGTTCCGCGAGGAGCTGCTTGTAAACGCCCTTTTCCTTTTCAAAATAATCCATCCAGAGCTTCTGGGCCTTCTTCTGGTCCGCATTGGGGTCGTAGGCCATCTCTCTCCACTGTTCAAGTAAACTCATTTCGGTATTCCTTTCTTCAAAGATCCTTTATTGTCATTCGGGATGATCTTTTTGTTCAGACACGTGTATTATAAAGGCAATTCTATATCTTTTCAAGCTTGGCAAATGCCGCGAACAGTCTTTTGGTCCCGGCCCTGTCAAAATCGACCGTCACCTCGTAGTCCTTCGGCTGATTCCTGATCTCCGTGACGGTGCCTTCGCCGAACTTCACATGTTTTACGCGGTCCCCGACACCGTAAGACAGGGACGAAGCCTTCTGCACCTTATATTCCGAAGGCGTAAAACTCTTGTATGAAAATGCACTGCGTGACGGCTTCGGGACTTGAGCGGACTGCGTGCCGCCATGCCCCTGTGTTCCGCTCCCGCCATACGGCTGCCTGCCGCTGTACTGCGAACCGCCGCCGCGTCCTTCCCGGGAGCCGTAACCTGCCGGGGCCCCGTAAGAAGTACCATATCTGCCTGTAGATCCATAAGAAGAGCCGTAGGAGGATCTTCCGCCTCCTTCGGAATGAAAATGCACCACTTCTGCCGGCAGTTCCTCCACAAAGAGCGAGGCTCTGTGCCACTCGGTCTCCCCGTGCATCATCCGGCTCTTCGCCATGGAAAGGGAGAGCGTCTTCCGCGCCCGGGTAACGCCCACATAGAACAGCCTGCGCTCTTCTTCGATCTCGCTTCCGTCTTCGCCCCACAGCGTCCGGAATCCCGGAAAGACTCCTTCCTCGAGTCCCGCTATATACACGTGGTCGAATTCGAGGCCTTTGGCGGAGTGAAGCGTCATCAGGAGGACGCCGTCTGCATTTTCGTCCAGCGAATCGATATCCGCGACCAGCGAAACTTCCTGCAGAAATCCCGACAGGCCGTCGCTTCCTTCCGTTTCGTCATAAAGGCGCGCCTTACTGACGAGTTCGCCGATATTTTCAAGCCGTTCGGCAGCTTCCTCGGTATTTTCCTCTTCCAGCTCTTTCCGGTATCCGGTCTCATTGATCACGGCTTCGGTGATCCCGGCCGCGGTCTCCTCCTTCGCGATGGTGCGCAGTTTCCGGATGAGGGTGACGAAGCGTTCTATTTTCCCGGCCGCCCTTCCGAGTCCGGGCACTTCTTCCGCTTCGGCGCAGGCCTCGTAGAACGAAATGCCTTTTTCCGACGCGTAGCGGTCCAGACGCTCGATGCTGGTCCCGCCGATGCCGCGCTTCGGCACGTTGATGATCCTTTTGACGGCGACGTCGTCCCTGGCGTTGTCAATGGTCTTTAAATATGCCATCACGTCTTTGATCTCTTTGCGCGAATAGAAGTTCACGGCGCCAACGATCCGGTAGGGAATGTTCTCGTAGATCAGCTGTTCTTCAAACAGACGTGACTGGGCGTTCGTCCTGTAAAGGACGGCAAAATCATGGAACGGCACGCCCAGCGCATGCGACGTCTTTATGATGCTGTTCACTACGCCGGAAGCTTCTCCGGGGGCAGAATCATAATAGAACATGTCAATGAGGCCGCCCTCTTCATTTTCCGTCCAGAGCTTCTTGGACTTGCGCTCGACGTTGTTGCTGATGACCTCGTTGGCAGCCTTTAAAATATTTCCGGTCGACCGGTAATTCTGTTCCAGACGTATGACCTTCGTGCCGGGAAAATGCTTTTCGAAATCCAGGATATTCCGGATATCGGCGCCCCGGAATTTGTAGATGGACTGGTCGTCGTCGCCCACGACGCAGATATTTTTATGCTTCGCGGCGAGCAGAAGAACGAATTCGAACTGGATGCGGTTCGTATCCTGATACTCGTCGACCATGATATACCGGAATCTGTTCTGATAATACGAAAGAACTTCGGAATCCTTTTTGAAAAGCTCCACGGTCTTTATGAGCAGGTCGTCAAAATCAAGGGCGTTGTTCTTAAAAAGGCGGTCGTTGTAGCGCCGGTAGATCTCCGCCATATTCTTTTCTTCGGGACTGCGGGCGTCCTTCGCGCACTCCTCCGGGCCGGTCATCCTGTTCTTGCATCCCGAAATGTACCGCGCGATATTGGCCGGAGAATACTTCTTTGTCTCCAGGGAAAGTTCCTTTATAATGTCCTTTACCGCGGTCCGCGAATCGTCCGTGTCGTAAATGGTAAAATTGTTGCCGTACCCGATCCTGTCGGCGAACCGTCTTAAGATCCTCGAACAGGACGAATGGAACGTCGACACCCAGACGGCCTCAGCCCCCATTCCCGCGACTTTATTCACGCGCTCGCGCATTTCGTTGGCTGCCTTGTTGGTAAAGGTAATGGCCATGATATTCCACGGATCCACGGATTTTTCCGCCATCAGATAAGCGATCCGGAAGGTAATGGCCCGGGTCTTGCCGGAACCGGCGCCCGCCAGTATAAGAAGCGGTCCTTCGGTGCATTCGACCGCTTCGCGCTGTTTGTCATTTAATTGATTGAGAAGATCCATCGATACCTCTGTTGAAAAGAGTGAAAAAGAGGCTGTCGCACTATGTGTGTCTTACTGCATAAACTGATATTGTCTTTCAGGAACCGTTCGCACTTATGGTCTACGCTCCGCTTCGGTCGGTGCTAA
>Ga0310690_10008939_pt1 | contig 12630 bp, 10 predicted proteins | sample AusTroGonzalo_MG_2_FD_207661 | JGI IMG/M metagenome (GOLD analysis project Ga0310690, IMG submission 207661) | Bovine rumen microbial communities from tropical cattle in Woodstock, Queensland, Australia - Gonzalo_04 (v2) (version 2) | ecosystem: Host-associated > Mammals > Digestive system >...
CAAGACTCACTTACGAGACCTGTTCGATAAGACTAATTTCAACGATGTCAAAGATCAATTTGGTCCCCTTATTCCGGGGTTATTTGATTAATATTTAACTCGTCCCAATTTTAACGGGACACTAATGGGAAGTATTATGAAAGCATTTGTTTTCCCTGGTCAGGGAGCACAGTTTACAGGCATGGGTAAGGAGCTCTATGACAGCAATCCCAAGGCCAAGGAACTTTTCGAGAAAGCAAACGAGATATTGGGTTTCCGCATCACAGACATCATGTTCGAAGGCGATGCCGAAGAGCTGAAGCAGACAAAAGTAACACAACCTGCAGTGTTCCTGCATAGCGTTATTACAGCCATCTGCATGGGCGAGGAATTCAAGCCCGATATGGTTGGAGGCCACAGCCTTGGCGAGTTCAGTGCCCTGACAGCTGCGGGTGCTCTCTCTTTCGAGGACGGTCTGCGTCTGGTACATGCTCGCGCTTTGGCGATGCAAAAAGCTTGCGAAGCTGCTCTCGGTACGATGGCTGCCATCATTGCTCTCCCCGACGAGACGGTTGAGCAGGTTTGCGCCGAGGTAAGTGGTGAGGGCAAAGGCGTCGTTGTAGCAGCCAACTACAACTGCCCGGGCCAGTTGGTCATCAGCGGCAATGTCGAGGAAGTTAATGCTGCCTGCGAGAAGCTGAAGGAAGCCGGTGCCAAGCGCGCCATGGTACTACCGGTTGGCGGTGCCTTCCACAGTCCCCTGATGCAGCCCGCAAAGGATGAGCTGCAGGCTGCCATAGAGCAGACAGAGTTCCACGCTCCCGTCTGCCCCGTCTATCAGAACGTTGATGCCAAGGCACATACGGATGCCACGGAAATCAAGCGGAACCTCATCGCCCAGCTCACCGCTAGTGTCCGTTGGACTCAGGAGGTGCAGAACATGCTTGCTGCCGGTGCAACTGATTTCACCGAATGCGGTCCGGGCAAGGCACTGCAGGGCATGATTACCAAGATAGCAAAGGGCGTCGAGGGTATCACCATCGACGGCATTCAATGACCATCTATCAAGTCCTCACACGGCTATTCGGTGCGGACAAAGAGGTCTGTATCCCATTCGGCACTAAGGAGCAGAACGGATGCGGAACGATGCAAGACTTTACAGCCAAGGCTTTGGAGCAGATCCGAGGTCTTGGCTGTACGCATATCTGGTACACGGGGGTTATCGAGCACGCGAGCAAGACGGACTATTCGGCCTACGGGATTCTCAAGGACAACCCGGATGTGGTGAAAGGCGAGGCGGGCAGTCCCTACGCCATCCGCGACTACTATGATGTCGATCCCGACTTGGCGAAAGAGCCGGCGAATCGCCTACGGGAGTTCGAGCTCTTAGTCGAGCGGACTCACAATGCCGGTCTGAAGGTCATCATAGACTTTGTACCCAATCATGTGGCCCGGCAGTACCATTCCGATGCCAAGCCCGCCGGTGTCCGAGACCTCGGTGAGGACGACGACACAGCCTGCTCCTTCTCGCCCGCCAACAACTTCTACTACCTGCCCGGCGAGCAACTGCACCTGGACAACATTGTGGCTGCTGATGCGCATTCACAGGGTGCGGCGGCGGGGACTTACCGCGAGTTTCCCGCAAAGGCGACGGGCAACGACAACTTCTCTTCGTGGCCGGGAAAGAATGACTGGTATGAGACGGTGAAGCTGAACTATGGCATCGACTACCTGGGGGGCCGCAGGCAGCACTTCTCCCCTATCCCAGACACCTGGCACAAGATGCTCGAGATACTGCTCTACTGGGCGGTGAAGGGCGTGGACGGCTTCCGCTGTGACATGGCCGAGATGGTGCCGGTGGAGTTCTGGGAGTGGGCCTTGCCGCAGGTGAAGAGCGCACATCCCGGCATCATCTTCATTGCCGAGGTCTATAACCCGGCGCTCTATCGCGATTACATACACCGCGGAGATTTCGACTACCTCTACGATAAGGTGGGGCTATACGACACGCTGATTAGCGTATGCCGAGGTAACAGTACGCAAAGCATCACGGCCTGTTGGCAGGCGGTAGATGACATACGGAGCCACATGCTCAACTTCCTGGAGAACCACGACGAACAGCGCCTGGCAAGCGATTTCCTGCATGGTAGTGCCGAAGCCGCACTGCCCGCACTGCTGGTGAGCAGCCTCATGCCCAGTCCCTTCATGCTCTACTTCGGGCAGGAACTGGGCGAGCGCGGCATGGAGCAGGAGGGATTCAGTGGTCTGGATGGCAGGACCACCATATTCGACTACTGGAGTATCTCGAAGATTTTTCGATGGCGGAACAACGGGCGTTTTGGCGGAAAGAGGCTGACGCAGGAGGAAAAAGAGCTGCGCCGCAAGTACCAGCATGTCCTCATGCTACGCGAACAGGCCAAGTGGAGGGACGGCGGCTTCTACGACCTGATGTACGTCAACAGGAGCCTGAACCGCCAGTATGCATTTGTGCGGCACCAGGGCAATTCCTTCGCCATCGTCATTGCCAACTTCTCCAGGAGAGAGGAGGAGATAACACTGAACGTGCCTGGGCACTTCTTCGAGCATACGGGCATCAAGGAGCAGAAGAGGTTGGAGCTGGAGGATGTGCTGAGCGGCGAGAAGCTGAAGTGCGATTTCATGCACAACGAACCCCTGAAGGTGAAGGTTCCAGCCAGCTGGGGCGTCATACTGCAATACATCGGGGGGAAAAAATCGGTGGTGAGCCTGTAGGCACACCACCGATTCCGATTGAAATATCTGATAATCAGACCTATCTTATATCTGGTGCAGGTGTATTGTCTGCAAGCTTTGCTGAGAACTCAACATAGAACTTCACAGGAGCTGCACTATCCCCTTCCAGGCCCATGCTGCGGTCTGTCAACCTGCCATCTGCATTGGCTATCTTGAAAGTATAGGTATCGCCACTCTTTGTTACATTGACGGTAAATGCGCCCTGGCTCTCAACTCGACTCCAGCCGCTACCTCCCTCCAGCATATATTCGAATTCGTTTTGTTCACTCGTGTATGTGGTCGTTCCCTCTACATAGTCAGGAATCTGGAGCATTACATTCCCCCAGCCTGCCATTTTGTCCTGATTGTTTATATAGACATTAACCGACAGTCCTCTTTCCGGAGTGATGCTTACAGCATTCCAGCATGGATCAGATGCTACGGGCAACTCATACCTTACGTTCAGGCCGTTACCTATCACCTGGAGAATACCAGCACCACCGACAGAGCTTGTGTTCGCAGTCAGGTAGACGACTTGGTCGGCATCGGTGATGGTGATAGCCTGCTGAACTTTGTATCCGTCGCCATACTGAGCAAAAATCGTAGCCGGTCCTCTATAGTTGGCCGGTGCCAACAGTGAGAAATTACCATAGAGGTCGGTGAAGACATGAGTTGTCTCATCCATACCATACATACCATACGAAATCCATACGACACATACCTGCGAGCCGGTACCGACATTGGTAACCTTACCACTGATTACTGGAACCTTAGTAGGCATGGTCAGCGTTATGGTCTTTGTCTCCTGCGGAGCAAGTGTCACATTCTCCATCTTCACAATCTTGGTTTCATCGACTGATGACCAGCCATATTCGTCAGTAACATCTGCATAGTTGCCATATGCCTCGGAAGCGACACGAATCACCATTGGCGTATTGCTGGGCACTACACAAGATGCGATACCGTCGCTGCCGGTGGTTGCTGTACGCTGACCATCGAAATCTACAGAAACATTGGGAATAACACCGCCCTGATTATCCACCAACTTAACTTTCAGGGTGGCACGAGCTTCGGGATAGTCAAGATTGTGCCAAGAGAAGTGGAAAACCTTACCAACATAAGCGTCGCCATTACTGTTGAGCGTTGCAGTTCCTTCCTCTACCCACAGACCTGTTGCGTCATCGAAGCTCCACAGAGGAATGGAAGCGGGAAGTGTTCCGCCCTTGAACTTATCAGGAACGGGGAAAGTCAGGGTTGCTTCCTGACCAGGAGCCAGATTCAGCTTCTTGCCTGCACCATCTGTCAGTTCCACTGCCACCATACCGTAGCTGATGAGCTGGGCTTCGCTGTTGTCGGCGCGCACAGCTGTCAAATCGCCAGGCATCTCGTCTGGGAATTCACTATCATCAGGGTCGAGATAAACAGACGTAGCAGTCACTTGTCCCGTATAGGCTGTGCCATCCACTGTAACAAAACCATTGGCAGGAAGCTGCACCTTCATAGATCCGTTGTCAGTCCACAGAGAAAGATCGGTTGGTGTGTCTGCAGGGAATGTATTTGTATTACATGGTTTCATGCTAACATCCAAACGTGCTGCACCATTGAAAGGCACCGAACGAACTACAGACATATAGCCTGGCTTCTGGAACTTCACAATAGCGCGTCCGTTTACGACTTTCACTTTGTCCAACCTATAGTAGCCATTGTAGCCGGTTTGCGCCGTCTGGTCGCCAGATGTAACGGTTGCTCCGGACAGAATGCCGCTAGCCCAACCGTCGTTGGACTGTACTATACCTGTGAACACAGCTGCTGTCATCCCGTTAGCATCTGGCTGTACGGGACCAGGATTAACATAGTTGTAGTTGTTCCCTTCGTCTTTGTTACAAGACTGTACTGCCAACATTGCACACAGAGCGAAAAGTATTCCACCCCATGATAAAAACTTTGATTTCATCATAATAAAAGTTGATTTAGGTGAATAAAAGGTATAATCTGCATCAAAGATATACATTTCTTAATACACTACCCATTTCGGATAGTTAAAGAATGTTAAAGGAGCTATGTGGCGTGCAACTAAAGACAAAAAGGAAGCGTGTTCGACTATAATATGTATATGTAACTTACATTTCCCCTTCCACATAATTTTCCAGGAAAAGCTGCTCGCCGTTATAGACAGCATAGGTGAACTGCGATATCCAGTCGCCCAGGATGATGACACGCGTCTGACGGCTGAGGGCGAGATCCAGTTCGATGTGGCGATGGCCGAAGATAAAGTAATCTATATCAGGATGTTCCGCAAGGTACTGCTTGGCAAAGATGACGAGCGGCTCCTTGTCCTCGCCCTGGTATGGCGGGTCGCAGCTGAGTCCGTCGGCAGCGCCAACGTCACCGAGACTCCTCAGGCTGGCATCGTGCTTCAGGCGGCTGTGCTTCGCCCAATTGAGGCCGAATCGCACTCCAAAGGCCGGATGCAGCCATCGGAACGCCCACTGGGCCAGCCGGTTGTGGAAGACGCCGCGTATGAAGCAGAACTTCCAGTCGCGATCCCCCAGCCCGTCGCCGTGAGCCAGATAGAAGGTCTGGTCGCCAATCTCCACCGTCAACGCTCCGTGGTGCATGATGACGCCGCACTCACGCTCCAGGTAGTCGAGGCACCAGATGTCGTGGTTGCCCGTGAAGTAGTGCACCTCGATGCCCATGTCGGTCAGTTCGCTGATTTTGCCCAGGAAACGCGTGTAGCCCATGGGAACGACAGTCTGATACTCGAACCAGAAATCAAACATGTCTCCAAGCAGGTAGATGGCTCCGGCCTTGTCCTTGATCTCGTCGAGGAAGCGGACTAGGCGCCGCTCCTGCTGGCGCCGGTGCTGTATGGCAAGACTGCCCAGATGAGCGTCGCTGATAAAGTAAACGTTCTTCATCTCTCAATGTTCAATAGTCAATGTTCAATCGTTACAGGAACCCAAGCTCCATTTTTGCTTCCTCACTCATCATGTCCTTGTCCCATTCAGGTTCGAAGACGAGGTTGACGGCAACCTTCTCGATGCCGGTGATGGTCTCCAGCTTCTGCCGGACATCCTCCACGATGAAGTCGGCGGCAGGACAGTTGGGCGCCGTCAGGGTCATATCCACGTCCAAGGCGGTATTGTCCTCGCTGAGTTCTATGCGGTAGATAAGCCCAAGGTCATATATGTTGACAGGTATCTCGGGATCGAAGACGGTCTTGAGCACCTCGATAACCCGCTCCTGCATGTCTAGTTCTGAGTTCATAGTATTCAATCCAGTGGAGTCAAGGAAGTTATGGAACTCCTTTAACTTCTTCATTATTTACAATTTCCCGTTTTCCTTGTAACTGAAGTAGCTGTCTCCGGCGAAGATGACATGGTCGATGAATCGGATGCCAACCGCACTGCAGGCCTCAGCAGACTTGCGGGTGAGGTCGTTGTCTTCCCGGCTCGGGTTTGTCCGGCCGCTGGGATGATTGTGACAAAGCACTACGGCAGTTGCCTGCCCCAGGAGCGCGTGTCGCAACAGGCATCGTACATCGACGGAAACGCCTGCTATTCCGCCTCTGCTCAGCAACACAGAGCCCTTGACGTTCATCCCCTGGTCTAGCAGGAGCAGATGACACTCCTCGATGGTGAGGTCCTGCATGCGCGGACGGAAATATTCAAAGATGTCCGCTGAACTGGTGATATGCATCCGCTGTGGCAAGCCCTCCTTCAGCCGCTGGTTGGCAAGCTGACAGGCAGCCACGATGGTCACAGCCTTTGCCTCCCCGATTCCCTCGTAGCGCATCAAATCCAGAACCGAAGCCTTGCCGAGTTGCATCAGGCTGTCTCCGTAGTCAGAGAGCATTGTACGCATGATATCCACAGCCGACTTGCCCGGCACGCCGCTGCCTATGAGGATGGCCAGCAGTTCGGCCTTGCTCAGGGTATCGGCACCGTTGGCAAGGAGCCGTTCGCGGGGACGGTCTTCAGGAGCCCAGTTCTTGATTGCCTTCATCTCTGTAGTCTATTGTCCGTTCTTGGATGCTTTAGCACCCTCCGCCTGCGCCTGAGCACCCGAAGGGAGCGCAAGAAGGCGCGCCGCTAAGGCGCGGAGGTCTGTTGTCTGTTGTCCCTAATTATAGAAGTTATCTTTAAACGCCTGCAGTTCCTCGTTTCTGCCATAGACGCACCGTAGCCACCAGGCGCGAAGGAAGCCCGTTCCATAACCGATGAGCTGGATGAAACTTGCCCAAATAGAGAGGAAGCCTATCTTCATACTTCTGTTGCGAATGCTGCCGTCTATGAAGACGATCAGCGAGAAGAGCAGCAGAGGCAGCAGGGCAAGTGCCATCAATGCGGCTCCGAAGAAGGCAACCACAAGTCCCATGTTGCAACCACTTCCGCCGAAGAAGCCTACGTAAAGGCCAAGACCCGTGAAAAACAGTCCCGTCAGCAGCAGGAGAAGCAGCAGGAAAACTCCGACAGTAAAAACTGCAGGCAGCAGATGCACGAGCTTCAGGCTGCCCGGATGCCGCTTCATCAGGTTGATGCGGGCGATGCCGCTGTTGTGAACCTGCTTGAAGAATTTCCGGAAGTCCGTTCTGCGCTTGTGCCAGACCCATGCTTCGGGGAAGAGGCGACAACTTGCGCCGCTCTTGTATATGCGGATGCTCAAGTCGATGTCCTCGCCGAAGCGCATCGGAGAGAAACCGCCCAATTGCCGGTAGAGACTGCGGCGGATGCCCAGATTGAAGGAACGCGGATAGAAACGCTTGTCCATCTGCTTCTTACCGCCTCGGATGCCGCCAGTCGTCAGGAACGAGGTCATGCTGTAGCTGATGGCCTTCTGCACTGGAGTGAAGCTCTTGTGAGCTTTGTCGGGACCGCCCCAGGCATCGCACTCCTTTCTGTTCAGCTCGTCGTTGACAGCCTTCAGGAAATCCGGTGGCAACACGCAATCGCTGTCCAGGAAGATGAGGAAGTCGCCTTGGCTATGCTCTGCGCCGAAGTTACGCGTCGGTCCTGGTCCGCTGTTCTCATTTGTGTAGTAGCGGAGCTGCAACTTGCCGGCATACTTGTGCACGACAGCCTCGCTGGGACGGCTCGAACCGTCCTCCACGATGATGACCTCCATATCCTTGAACGTCTGCTGCGTCAGGCTCTGGAGCAGTTCATCCACCTCGTCGGGGCGGTTATATACGGGGATTATGATGGAGTATTTCAAGGTTGATAATTGATAATTGACAATTCTATTTGTTAATTAGGAAGATGGCTGGCATTTTGCTTAGGTCAGGCAACTTGACGTTCTTCCATTCCGATACATGAAGGGTATGGATGTATTCGTCGGCGGTTGTGATGCCGGCTGCGATGCAGAGACGCGTCTGCGGACGAAGGGTGCTGAGCAGCGACTGAAACATCTTCTGATTGCGGAAGGGCGTTTCTATGAAGAGTTGCGTCTGTTCCTCTGTCCAGGCTCTTGTTTCGAGTGCCTTCAGCTTCCTTGCGCGGTCGGCAGGTTCGACAGGCAGATAGCCGTTGAAGGCAAAACTCTGCCCGTTCAGTCCACTTCCCATCACCGCCATAATCATGCTGTTCGGTCCCACCAGCGGTACGACGCGCAAGTCCTCTCGTTGGGCAATACGGACGATATCCGCTCCTGGGTCGGCAACGGCAGGACAGCCGGCTTCGCTGATGACTCCCACAGGTTTCCCATCGCGCAGAGGTTGCAGGTATGCGCTGAACTGCTTCTCGTCGGAATGCTTTCCCATCTCGCAGAAAGTGCAGTCATCGATGGGGAACTCGCGGTCCGTCTGACGCAGGAAGCGCCGGGCAGAACGGATATTCTCCACGATGAAGTGGCGAATGCCCATGATGACCTCATGGTTATACGAAGGCAAGACTTGTTCTATCGGCGTCTCGCCAAGCGTAACGGGAATCAAGTATAACGCAGGAAGCATCGGATATTGAAATATTAATCTCCCTCGCCTTTGGAGAGGGCTGGGGTGAGGCTTGCTGGCGTTACCAGTTGTTGTTCGCCAGTCGTCATATTCTTGAGCATGACCTTGCCTTCGGCCATTTCTGTCTCGCCTGTCATGATGACAAATGGGATGCCCTTCTGGTTGGCGTACTGCATCTGCTTCTTCATCTTGCTGGCATCGGGGTAGATTTCGCAACGAATTCCCTGCTGGCGAAGGCTGGCAAGGATGGGCAGCGAATAGGCCGTCTCTTTTTCGCCGAAGTTGATGAAGAGCACCTGAGTCGCAGTCGTCACTTCCTCCGGATAGAGGTCGAGCTGGTTCAGGACATCATAGATGCGGTCGGCACCGAAGCTGATACCTACGCCGCTCAGGCCGGGCATACCGAAGATGCCAGTCAGGTTGTCGTAGCGTCCGCCGCCGGTGATGGAGCCAATCTCCACATCCAGGGCCTTCACCTCGAAGATGCAACCTGTATAGTAATTGAGACCGCGAGCAAGGATAAGGTCTAACTCCAATTGACAATTGACAATTGACAATTGATTCAGCACGTACTCCACCTCGTCGATGCCTTTCTGCCCTATCTCGCTGCCGACCAGCACCTGTCGCATCGTGGCAATCTTCTCGGCATTCGTGCCACTCAGGTTGATGATGGGTTGCAGCTTCCGGATGGCTTCCTCGCTGATGCCGTCCTGTCGCAGTTCCTCGTTCACGGCATCGAGGCCTATCTTGTCAAGCTTGTCGATGGCGACCGTGATATCGACTATCTTGTCTGCCTCGCCAATCATCTCGGCGATGCCGGAGAGGATCTTGCGGTTGTTGATTTTGATGCAGACGCGGATGCCAAACCTACGGAACACCTCATCGATAATCTGCATCAGTTCCACCTCGCAGAGCAGCGAGTCGCTGCCCACCACATCGGCATCGCACTGGTAGAACTCGCGATAGCGGCCCTTCTGCGGACGGTCGGCACGCCAAACGGGCTGAATCTGATAGCGGCGGAACGGCAGTGTCAGTTCCTCGCGGTGCTGCACCACATAGCGGGCGAAGGGGACCGTCAAGTCATAACGGAGACCCTTCTCGCAGAGCTGTGCAGCCAGGTGGCCTGTAGCGCCGCCCTGAAGGTCTTCTGCTGGGATGTCGCGCAGGAAGTCGCCACTGTTCAATATTTTGAAGAGCAGCTTGTCGCCCTCCTCACCGTACTTTCCCATCAGAGTGGAGAGGTTCTCCATTGCCGGAGTCTCTATCTGCTGGAAGCCATAGAGGGAATAGACCTCGCGAATCGTGTTGAAGATATAGTTGCGACGCGACATCTCTTGCGGTCCGAAGTCGCGGGTGCCTTTGGGTATGCTTGGTTTCTGAGCCATAAAAAGTCATTTACTGTTTAATCATTTTCCATTGCGCCTGCAAAATTACAATATATAATTCAAAATTCAAAATCCGAAATTCAAAATTATAAGAATAGGGAAATAAATATGAACAATGAATTATGAACATTGAACTAAAAGTCCTATCTTTGACACCGGATAATCCACTTATTCAAATAATTTCTCTCCTATGAAACGATTCACTCTATTGTTTGCGGCCACGCTCTGTGCCGCTATGATTCGGGCAGATGTCACGCTGCCGGGATGGATGTCTTCCAACATGGTTCTCCAGCAGAAGACAAGTGTTCACCTGCAGGCAACAGCCAAGAAAGGCGCAACCGTCAAGATTACCCCTTCGTGGGACAACAAGACCGTGAAAGTGACAGCCGACAAGGCAACCGGCGCCTTCGAGTTCGACCTTCAGGTACCTGCGGCCGGAGGTCCCTTCACCCTGACTTTCGACGACGGCAAGAAGCTGGTGCTCGAGAACGTGATGGCTGGTGAAGTGTGGTTCTGCAGTGGCCAGTCGAACATGGAAATGCCCGTCAAAGGTTGGGGCATGGTGGAAAACTACGAGCAGGAGGTGGCCGATGCCAATCATCCTCTGGTTCGCCTGTTCCAAGTCAAGAAAGTAGTGGCCCACACCCCCCAGACAACGGTTCCCCTAGACTATACCAACGGCTGGGCTGTCTGCTCGCCAGAGACCGTGGGCGAGTTCTCGGCAGCCGCTTATTTCTTTGCCCGCGAGGTATCTCGCGAACTTGGCATCGCCATCGGTGTCGTCAACAGTTCCTGGGGCGGCACACCCGCCGAGAGTTGGGTCAGCCTGGACCGCCTGCAGAATGTAATCGGTTTCCAGGAACATGCCAAGAGACTCTTTGAAACCGGCTTCGACGAGGACAAGATAGAACAGCTCTATCAGCAGGAGCGTCTCGAATGGATGAAGGAAACCTATAGCAAGGACGAAGGCCTGAAAGAGGGCAACATAGACCAGGCTCTTTGGGCAGCACCCAATTTCAACGACACCGGCTGGCAGCAGACGAACCAGCCTGTGCTCTGGAGCAAGATTCAGGAGCTGAAGGACTTCGATGGTATCGTATGGCTGCGTCGCGTAGTGGACATTCCAGCATCTCTGGCAGGCAAGGACCTGAAGCTGGAACTGGGCGCCATCGACGACGAGGACGTCACCTATTGGAACGGACAGCGCGTAGGCATGAAGGCCGGTTGGAACAGCAACCGCAGCTACACCGTGCCGGGCAAACTGGTGAAGGCCGGCCGGAATATCCTCACTGTTCGTGTCTATGATTCGGGAGGCGACGGCGGCTTCTACAAAGAAGCAAAGGATTTATTTGTTAGTGCTGCCACAACCACCATTTCGCTTGCTGGCAACTGGAGCTACAAGAAGAGTGTCGATGCAGCCGGCATCAAAAGTCCGGTAGGTATAACGGAACCTGCGGCCCCCAACAGCTCGTGGTATCCCGCCGGTCTCTACAACAGCATGGTGGCCCCCTTCCTGTCGATGCCCGTTCGCGGCTTCCTCTGGTATCAAGGTTGTTCGAACGTAGGCCGCGCCGTGCAGTACGAGAGCCTCTTCCAAACGCTCATCCTCGACTGGCAAGCCCGCTTCAACAAGAATTCCCAGGTAACCCCCTACCCCAAGCCACAGCCTCAGAACGAACGTCGCCGCTTCATGCAGCCCACCGAATCGAAGGCCCTGCCGTTCTACTTCGTGCAGATTGCCAACTACCTGCAGCGCAAGGACCTGCAACCCGAATCCGGCTGGGCAGCCATCCGCGAGGCACAGCGCAAGGCCCTACGGCTGGATGGAGTCGGTATGGCGGTGAACATCGACATCGGTATGGCCAATGACATCCACCCGAAGAACAAGCAGGAAGTAGGTCGTCGTCTGGCACTGCTGGCCCTGAACCGCACCTATGGTCGCGAGGAAGCCTGTGCAGCTCCGGAGTATATGCAGATGCAGGTTTCCGATGGCAAGGTACTTCTATCTTTCATGCCCTCCTTCAGCACCGACAGACTGGAAGAGAGCACCGACATCAAAGGCTTCACCATAGCTGGTCCCGACCACAAGTGGCATGTAGCGAAGGCCTACACCGAGGGTAACGGCCAGTTCATCTGGCGTGTGGTGGTGGAGAGTCCCGAGGTGCCGTATCCCGTAGCAGTCCGTTACGCCTGGGCCGACAATCCCGAGTGTAACTTCCGCACCGTATCCGGCCTGCCCGTAGGTCCCTTCCGCACCGACGACTGGAACGACTTCAAATAGCCCCGGATAAGCTCCCCAACACACCAGCGGCAGCCCCCATTCCGAGGGCTGCCGCTTGATTTGTCAATTATGAGTTTTACTTTATCTGTAGATAATAATCGAAAAGTATACCACCATAATAATCGAAAAGTAAATTTAACGTATTGAACTTTTATAAACCACACGCAGATTCAACTGGCAACTGCAATTTCTTTTTTATTGTATAAAGTCCTCTTTATCTCCTGATATTGTAAATAGCCTCTAAACATAGTGTCCGTTTCCGAACAGTCAAGTGTCCGGAAATG
>Ga0310690_10008940_pt1 | contig 12630 bp, 9 predicted proteins | sample AusTroGonzalo_MG_2_FD_207661 | JGI IMG/M metagenome (GOLD analysis project Ga0310690, IMG submission 207661) | Bovine rumen microbial communities from tropical cattle in Woodstock, Queensland, Australia - Gonzalo_04 (v2) (version 2) | ecosystem: Host-associated > Mammals > Digestive system >...
ACTATATGGAAGGCGAGAACAGGATTACCCTTCATCTTGACTTGCCTGCGGGTGTGTATGTGCTGAAGGTGGGGAACCGCGTGCAGCGGATTATGCGTAATTAGCCTTACTCCAGTTTGTAGACTCCGTTTTTGATTCTGTCGTTCACAATCCATTGGGCGTCGGATAGGGTTTGCTCTTCGACGCTTCTGTGGTGCTTGGCAGCTTTCTCCTCGATTTGTTGCATCATAATGGGTTTGCTCTTCAGCTCTTTCACGACTTCCCCGATGAGCCTTTCCACTTCTTCCGGGTGCTTCCTAATCTGCTTGGCGGCGATGATCTCTTTGATTCTGGGGTTACGTTCCTCGGGGAGACTGTCGGCACGCAGTAGGGCGAAGTAGCGTTCAGGGTGGTCGAGGACCAGCCGGTTGGCGATGCTCCAGAGCTTATGTCTTTCAAGGCTGTCGGCTGTCGTTGCTCCCAGAGTGCTTATGGCTAGGCTGTCGATGATGCGGGTGTAGGTGAGGCCGATGTCTTTCTCGCTGAAGCAAAGGTTGAGGATGGCTCTTTCGGCAAAGTCGCCTGTGCCTTTGTTGAGTTGGTTTCCTGTGGTGAACCACACCACATAATCGAAGTCGAGGAGCTTCTCGACGAGGTCGAGTTGGATGACTTTGGCGGTTTGGTTGAGGCTGTCGCCGGAATAGGCGGTGGTGAAGTAGTACCAGAACTCGGTGTCTTCAAACAACTCGTTGAAGGGTACAAACTGGTTCATCGACCAGAAGTAGGAGTTGCCGATGAAGAGCACCTTGGGTTTCACCGAGGCGGAGTCCTGAAGGATGTTGACGAGGTGTCGGGGACAATAGCCGTATTGATGCTTCAAGGGGAAGGTTAGGTTGAGGAGCTCTTCAAGGTCGTTGTCGTAGTCGTGGTCGCGTTCCCTGATGGGGTAGGCTTCGCCGATTTCGATCTTGGGCAGCGTGATGCCTTTCAGCGTTCCCATAAGGTGAGTAAGTGAGTCGACGGCATAAACAGAGGAAAAGATCCAGTGGGCGCCTGCCTGAGGGATTAGGGGATAGTCGACGGTGTCCTTCATCTGCTGGAACCAGCGGGTCATTTCGATATGGGGGAATCCGGTCCCCTCGAAGCGTTGGCTGAAGAAGTCGCAGGCATTGAAGGTAGTGGTGTCTCTTTCGCTTTTGGGAAGGAACTCGGGATAGAGGAAGCTCTTTTCGGGGGCGATGAAGACAAGGAGGTCGACGCCGTTCTCTTTCAGGATGCTGCGAGCCCAGTTGAGGTATTTCACCTCGTGGTTGAAGGTTTCGCGAGCCTCGTCGACGGAGGGCTGCCAGCACAGCAGCTCCTGTCCGTAGTAGTCTCTCACGCTTTGGGGATAGAAGAGCCAGTCTTCCTTGCCGGCGACAACATCTTTGGCGTAAGTCTTGCGGTAGCAGTCCCAGAGGTATTGGTTGTAAAGGCGTATAATGGGTTCTCGGAAGCCGATATGCTGGCTGGTGTATGCCTCCGCTTGTCGGGCATATTCGCCCGAGCGGTAGCTGTCGAGGCTGAATACGGGATTTTCCGTCGCTACTGTGACGCCATTAAGGGGCTTCATGGGGAACCAATGGAACCACCCTTGCAACATCGGCAAGAAAACCACTATTGCAAGCAGGGCGAAGAGTATGATGCCATATTTCGGTTGCCTCTTCATTCGTCAGAATCGGAAATAGATGAACGGGTTGAAGTCGGATACCATCAGCGAGCCGACGGAGAGGATGAATAATAAGGAGGTGACGACAAACATCAACCAGCTGCGCTTGATGGTATAGCTCTCGGCAAAGATCCGGTCTTGTAGTTTCTGTCCGCCTTTCAGTAAAGTGATGAAGGAAAACACGATAGCCAAGGCAAATATGGTCCAGAAATGAGCATCCAAAGCAAGCGCGGTCCCGCCCTTGAAAGCAAACAGGGCCTGATAGAAAGCACCAGCTTGTTGCACCCCATCGGAACGAAACAGTACCCAGCCCAGATTGACCACAAGGAACGTCAGCAGCATAGAGGGCAGTTTGCCCATCTTGTCGAGCACTTTGGCCATACCTAATCGGTCGAGGATTTGGAAAAACCCATGGAAAGCACCCCACAGCACGAAAGTCCAGGCGGCACCGTGCCAGAAGCCCGAGCAGAGGAAGACGATGACGAGGTTGAGATAGGTGCGTGCAGCGCCTTTGCGATTGCCGCCTAAAGGAATATAAAGATATTCCTTCATGAAGGTGCCAAGGGTGATATGCCAACGGCGCCAGAATTCGGTGATGCTGCGGCTGGTATAGGGGTTCATGAAGTTCTCCGGGAAGCTGAATCCCATCATTCTGCCCAAGCCTATGGCCATATCGGAGTAGCCCGAGAAGTCGAAATAGATTTGGAAAGTATATGACAACATGCCTATCCAGGCGGCTCCAGTGGAGAGTCCGCCACCCATACCAAAAGCTTGGTCGGCAACTTGTGCCAGAGTATTGGCAATCAGAACTTTTTTTGCCAGACCGATAACGAAGCGATAGAAACCCGTCATGCGGTCTTCCATGGTCGACTGCCGGTTGACGATTTGGGCGGCAACGCTGTTGTATCTCACGATGGGACCGGCGATGAGCTGCGGGAACATCATGATATACAGCACGTAATCGGTCAAGCTGCGGCTGGGTTGCGTGGTGCCGCGATACACATCAATGGTGTAGGTGATGCTTTGGAAGGTGAAGAACGAGATGCCGATAGGCAAAGCCACTTCGCGCCATCCAACAGGTGCGTGATGCATCCAACCTAACAGGGTGTTGAGGTTGTCAACGAAGAAGTTGGCGTATTTGAAATAGAGCAACAACCCCAAAGCCATGATGATGGATAAGGCGCACAAGAGTTTTTTCTTTGTGGTAGAGACGGTGTGCACACCGTCTGTACAACGATACATCGCCTTCACCAAGAAATAGTTGACAATACATTCTCCAACAAGCAGCAATATAAAGCCGGGGGCACCATAGGCATAGAATACCAACGAGGCGAGCAGCAGAGTGTAGTTGCGGAACCGTTGGGGCGTGATGAAGTAGGCCAATAGGAAAATCGGCAAGAAGAACAGGAGGAATATGTTGCTGCTGAATACCATAACTGTCTTATTCTTGTTCTCGTTGTTCGTCTACCCAGATAGCGTATTTGGCGTGCCCTTTCAGGAGTGAGTCAAGGTTTTTGTTCTCTTCCTCGGCTTGCTTTTTGATGCTCTCGTACCATTCCGGGGCGCCTTTGATGCGTTCGATGGTCTCCTCGATGAGTTTCTCCATGCGTTGGTGATCGTGGTCGAGGAAGGCAAATTGTGCCGTCTCGCAGAAGCCGAACATATAGTTATAGGCATAAGGTGCTGTGTTGATGACCATGATGAGGTCGGCTTCATCAATCATCTTGTAGGCTTCCAAATACTCTGAAACCTTGCCTTTGAACTCAATGTCTTTGGTGATGACCTCGTCGTTGTATTTCCAATATTCGCAGCGATTGAAAGCATCCGAAAAGCACGACTCATGCAATTGGATGAAATAGCTGTCGGCAATCACGAGGAGGTTGGGTTTTCTCATGGTGGTGTCACTGAGGGTCATGATAGGTTGAGGCAAGGCGGGTTTTCTTAGTGGAAACAATAGGTTCATCAGGTCTTCCAGCTCTCCGTCTTGCTTCGAGTAGTCGGTTTGTTGGTTCTCGTCGAGGCAGACAATATGCGGCAACTCTTTCCCGATGAGGCTCTCTATCTTTCTCAGTATTGAGTCGGCCACAAAGGGGATGGTGCTCTCTGACCAATGGGTGCCATAAAGCGAATAAAGCGGATATTCTGTCTTGCCTTTCAGCGACTTGAAATAACTCAAGAAGTCGATGTGCGGGATGTTGTGTTCTTTAAAGAGTTGCGAGTAATAGTCCTGGACACAAAAAGACATGACTGAGTCGCGGTAGCATTGTGGCATGTATTCGGGATAGACCCAGGTCTTGGAAGGCGCTTCCACAAAGAGGAAAGCCGTGTTGTGCTTCTTCAAACTGTCGATGAGCACCAAGGTTTTTTCGATGTCTTGTCGTGCCCTGGCTTTAAAGTAATCTTCCGAGCCGTAACACCCTTTGAGGGTCTTGCCGGTTATCTCGTTGAGATACATTTCGAGGTAGAGTTCCCCATTTTCGCCAAAGACGATGTTGTCGTTGGTCGTTTTATGGAATAGCGAATACAAGCATTGGTTGTAGGCTCTGATGCAAGGTTCGCGAAAACCGCCGTTTTGCTTGGCGTAGGCTGAGAGGTAGTCCTGGTATTGACCCTCAGAATAGCTCTTCCAATTCAGTTGCACTTTCTCGGGTTGCTCGACAAATCCCGACAGCGTCAAGGGCACCCAATGGGTGAAGCCTTGGACGAGGACGGCGACACAGGCTGTGATGAGAAGCACGAACTGTATGAGAAAAGCTTTGTTTTTCATACCTTAGAACCTGAAATAGATAAACGGACTAAACCCGCTGGCGTTGAGGGCGCCGATGCAGAAGACGAAGGCGCAAATGCTGACCACGAAAGCGAGGATGTGCTGCCAACAGTTGTAGTTTGTGAAATAGACTTTGTCCTGGACTTTAAGGCCAAACTTCGTGAGGGTGAAGAAGGAGAAGAAGGCGGCTACCAGCATAGTGACATAGAGATGCGGGTTGTCGGAGAAGTGGAAGGGGGTGAAGTCGAAGGCGAAGAGGCGCTTGATGAAGAGCCAGGAGAGGTCGATGCGTTCGATGCGGAAGAAGCATCGGGTGAGGACGATGATGAGGAAGGTGAAGAACACCGCCGGGATGCGTCCAATCCGCTCGTTGAACTTCTTCAGGAAGAGCTTGTCGGCACAGATGAAGATGCCTTGAAGGGCACCATAGACAACGAAGTTCCAGGCTGCCCCGTGCCACAAGCCTGAGATAAGGAAGCAGAACCAAAGGTTGAAGTATTTGCGGGCTTCGGTCTTCACGCGGCTGCCGCCCAAGGGGAAGTAGAGGTAGTTCTTGATGAATACGCTGAAGGTCTGGTGCCAACGACGCCAGAACTCCGAAATGGTGGTGGATACGTAGGGGTTGTCGAAGTTCTCGGGGAACTTGAAGCCCATCATGCGACCCAAACCGATGGCCATATCGCTATAGCCGGCAAAGTCGAAATAGATTTGGAAGGTGAAGGCGAAGATGGCAATCCAGGCGCTGGTGGAGTCGATGGTGGCAATCCTGTTGGCGATGTCGGCCAGCTGAGCAGAGGTCAGCACGTCGTAGTTGGAGGGGCCCAGAATGCTGTCCACCTGGAAGCCGATGACATCGGCGATGAGGACTTTCTTGCACAGACCGATGACGAAGCGGTAAAAGCCGTGCAGCCTGTCGGTATAGAGCGACTCACGGTTGCGGATCTGGTCGGCGATGTCGCAGTAGCGCACGATGGGACCGGCGATGAGTTGGGGGAACATGACGATATAGAGCATGTAGTCGCTCAGCCGCTTCATGGGCTCATTCACCTTGCGATAGGTGTCGAGGGTATAGGTGACGCTTTGGAACGAGAAGAAGCTTATTCCAATAGGCAACAGTATCTTGGTCCATTGCAGCGGTTCGGCGTTGAACCAGCCTAACACCGAGTTGATGTTCTGCATGGTGAAGTTGCCGTACTTGAAGAAGAACAGCAGCCCGATGCTGATGGCGATGCTGATGCCGCAGAGCACTTTCTTCAGTACGGGCTTCTCGGTCTTGTTCATCCAGCGCACCAGATAGAAGTTTGCGATGACGGAGACGATGAGATGGATGATAAACTCGGGAGCGCCCCAGGCGTAGAACACCAGCGAGGCGAGCAGCAGGAAATAGTTGCGCGTCTTCTTCGGCAGGATGAAGTACACCAGGAAGAAGACCGGCATGAAGTAAAGGAGGAATATGTTGCTACTGAATACCATAGTTTGATTGCTTTTGTCTTGCGAGCTTCGATCGTTTGGTGGGGATACTGTCTTTCAGCGCGGGGAAGATGTTTTCGGGGTAGTTGTCGATGAGCCACTGTGCGTTGTTGTGTACCACTACGTCAAGGGGTTGCCCCTGTTCCTCGCTGGTTTTCTTCAGTCCGGCAATCCAGGCCGAATCACCGTAGATAGTTTGTTCCACGTTTGCGCTGATGGCGTCTATCTCTTCGGGGTCGTAGCAGAGGGCGAACAGCGCCTGTTTTGTGAAGCCGTTGTTGAACTTGTAGAGCTGTGTCGTGCTGTAGAACAGGACGACGAAGTCGGTGTTGAGCAGTTCGTCCACCAGGTTGACTTCCTTCACCCATTGGCGGGGAGGGTCATAGAAGATGCTGCTGTTGTAGTACCAATAGGGGTAACGCGAGAAGATTTTCTGCATGGGAGTTTGGTAGACAATGTTCCACCAGAACGAGTCGCCGACGACAAGCATACGAGGTTTTACTGCGGTGCTGTCGTTGTCGGTGTTTGCGGTGGCATAGTAGAGCTGTGGCTTGGGCAGCGGGTGGACGAGGTTGAGTAGTTCCTCGAGATCCATATCGGCAGGCTCGGGGTCTTTCAGTGTTCGGGAACCGATGACGAGGTTCTGCATATTAATGCCGCCCAGGTGCTCCATATATCGGATAAGCGTGTCGGCTGCGAAGAGGGCACCGTATTTTGTCCAATGGGTTCCGGTTTGGGGAAACAGCATGAAGTCGGCGGTATCCTTCACTTTCAGGAAGTATTGCTCCAGATTGAGGCAGTTGACGCCGAGACGCTCATATTCCTCGGCACAGAAGAAGCGGGCCGACATCTTTTGGTCGCTGGTGAGCTTGGTGACGGGTTGGTCGGGGAGGTGTTCTGGATAAACCATGTCTTTGGAGGGTACGATGCAGACGAAGAGGTGGCTGCCATATTGTTCAAGGATGCGTTGCAGCTGGTAGATGCGTTTGGCTTCAGCCGCCAGCTGACGGGTCATCTCCTCGGCATTGCCGGCATGAAGAAGGTATTGAACTTGATAGTAGTCGTTGACCGCCCAAGGTTCATAGAGCCAGCCGTCTTTGCCTTGGACTAGGATACCTCGGGGAACGTAAGTCTTTTTGTAGCAATCCCAAAGATACTGGTTGTAGCTGCGAAGGATAGGTTCGCGGAAGCCGAAATTCTGCTTCAGGTATTCCTCGGTTCCGCTTTGGAAGCTACCGTCGGCATAGCTCTTGAAGGTGAGCTCGGGCATAGGTTTGGGCACTTCCACTCCTTTCAGCTTCTCGAAATCCAGCCAATGTGTGGTCTGCTGGATCATGAAGGAGAAGAGCACCAGACCCAGCAAACCGCATAATAGGATGTAAATGAGATTCTTCATTCAAGGTCAAATAATCTGCAAAAGTACAAAAATTCTGATTAATTCTGTACTTTTGCGGCATGAATACGAAGAAGATAGAACTGCTTTCGCCCGCCAAGGATGTCGAGGTGGGCATAGCCGCCATCAATCATGGTGCCGACGCCGTTTATATCGGCGGCCCCGACTTCGGGGCACGCGAGAAAGCCTCCAACAGTATCCAGGATATCGAACGCCTTTGTCGTCACGCAGCGTTGTTTGACGCCAAAGTGTATGTGACACTGAACACCCTGTTGTATGAAAACGAATGGGAACGTGCCAGGAAGCTGGCCTATGACTGCTGGAACGCGGGCGTCGACGCCCTCATCGTGCAGGATTTGAAGCTCCTCCAGCTCGACTTGCCACCTATCCCGCTGCATGCCAGCACCCAATGCGACAACCTAACATTGGAACGAGTGCAGCAGTTGGAGCAGATGGGTTTTCAGCAGGTTGTGCTGGGTCGCGAGCTGAGTCTGGAACAGATTAGGGAAATCCGCTCGAAGACCACTGTGCCGCTTGAGTTCTTCGTTCATGGTTCATTATGTGTAAGCCACAGCGGACGCTGTTATCTGAGCCAGCATATCGGCAACCGCAGCGCCAACCGAGGTGCCTGCGCCCAACCCTGCCGTTTGCCTTGGGACTTGCTTGACGAGAAAGGCGACGTGCTGATCAGGAACCGGCACCTGCTCTCGCTGAAGGACCTCAACAACAGCGCCCACCTGGAGGAACTCATCGATGCTGGCATCACCAGCTTCAAGATTGAGGGTCGACTGAAAGAGGCCGACTATGTGAAGAACGTGACGGCTTACTATCGCCGGAAGCTGGACGAGATTATCAGGCGACGCGATGATGTGGAGCAGGCCTCGCTAGGACATTGCGACTACGCCTTTGAGGTGAATCCCGAGAAATCCTTCAACCGTGGCTTCACGGACTATTTCATCAACGGCAGACAGAAGGGGATAGGTTCGCCCTTCACACCCAAGTCGATGGGAGAGTACATCGGCGAGGTCAGCTGGTGCAACCCGCTTCGTATGGAGATTGATACGGAAAAGGTTTTGCATAATGGAGACGGACTGTGTTTCCTGAATCAGGACAATGAACTGGTGGGTCTGCGTGCCGATGTGGTGAATACAGGTAAAGATGGTGTGCCCACCGTTTCGACCAACAGACCGCATGGGGCATTCAAGGGCGCGAAGATTTACCGCAACCTCGACCTCGAATGGCAGAAACAGGTGGATGCTTCGACGGGCAACCGCAAGATTGATATTGAATTGATTTTGTCGGAAACGGAAACAGGTTATGAAATGATGGCCACCTGTGGAGATATGGCGCACCGCGTCTCTACAAATGTCCTTTGCGACAAAATCGTAGCGAACAACCCCGAGAAGGCCACCGAGAACATCCGGAAGAAAGCCCTTCAGTGGGGCGATACGGTGTTCAATCCTGTGAATCTGGAGCTGCGTTTCAGCGAGCCTCGGCTTATTCCAGCTTCGATGATCGGGGAGATGAAACGTGATTTGGTGACGAAACTGACGGAGGAATTGATTGAAAAACACATCAACAACCGATTGACCTCGCCCATAGAGAGCCTCGCTTCACTGAGTTCCGTTCCCAATGACATGGTCGCTACAGACCCAGACGAAATCCCCACCCACCTGATGACCTGCCACCATTGCATCCGCTACGCCAACAATATGTGCAGCAAGGAGACGGGTCAGCGGGCCACACCTTTATATATCCGCAACGGGGCGAACACCTTCCGTCTCGATTTTGATTGCAGGAATTGTTTGATGACGGTTTCTGCGGTTACCGATTGAGCACCAGTTCGTTGTATCCGAACACTACCTCCAAGCCTTTCTCTTTGAAATAGGCTCTCACCTGTTTTTCGTCCCATTGGGTTGCTGCCAGGATGAAGTCACCACCCCAGGCGCCCAAGGATTTCAGCACACCTTCAAAGTCGGAGAAACGCTTTTGCACGGGCTCCTGTCCGATGCAGCGGCTGATGATGCGTTCGTGGCATTGCATCAGCAGGCCGAAGTCGTCGAGGGTCTCGCATTTTGGCAGACTGCGGCTGATTTCCGAGACAGCTTCTATGTCTTTCTGCAAAGCCTCTGGGTCAGCTTTCTCCAGGAAGGCTTTGACTTCTTTGGAGGAGTTTTGCTTTTGGCCTTGATAGATGAAGAAGAGATGGTCGGCGAAGGGAGGATTGAAGGCTATAGGTTCAACTTTAGGTGACGGCCCTTCGACGGGCTCAGGGACCTTAGGAAGCTGGTAATAAATCGGGCCGTCCGCTGTGGCGCAGGCGATGTCGTAGCCGGAGCCTCCGAAGGTGAGCTTCAGCAGATCGTAGGGGTCGACTTTGGCCCAACGTGCGAGGTTGGAGATGAGGGTGGAACTGCTGCCGAGACCCCATTCGGGATTGAAGTCCAGGCGGGTCTCAAAACGAGTGCAACCCTCAAAGGCTGAGGGATTCAACTGGCGAACCGCTTTCAGTATTTGAGCTAGTCTTTCAGCTTTAGATGGGTCATCGCAATGGACGATTTCGAGTGTTTCGGGGTTTAGGGTAGCCGAAAACCACAGGCCGTCAGGTTTATAGGCGTTCCATTGTAGAGATGCTTCAGAAAACACCTCTACAGTCATGGATTGTCCTAATTTCAACGGAAGCGCCAGAGCCAATGCGCCTTTCAGGACGAGATACTCGCCCGTCAAAAGGAATTTGCCGTGGGCTTGGTAAGAGCTCATTTTCTCAAGCTGTCTAAGTATTGTTCAACGCCGGCGTAGGAGACGGTTTTGTCTTTGAAATAGTCGCGGGCTTTCTTTTTCTCGTCCTCTGAGGCGTTGAGTTGGTTGAGGATGTTGTTCAGGTGCATCTTCATGTGGCCTGCCTGTATGCCTTTGGTGGTGAGCGAGCGGACGGCTGAGAAGTTGTTGGCCAGACCCATCGTGGCGGCAATCATCATCAACTCTTTGGCGGTGGGGTTGCCCAACAGTTCGAGGGTCTTCTTCGCCAATGGGTGCAGACTGGTGAGTCCGCCTATGGTGCCTAAGGCCATCGGCACTTCCAGTTCGAAGTGGAAGATGCCGTTCTCGATCTTAGCGGATGAGAGGCTTTCGTAGTGTCCGTTGCGCGAGGCGTAGGTGTGGCCTGCAGCTTCCACGGCGCGGAAGTCGTTGCCTGTAGCGATGACGACGGCGTCGATGCCGTTATAGATACCTTTGTTGTGGGTGGTGGCCCTGTCGGTGTCGATGTGGGCGATGTCGACGGCTTTCTTGAATTTCTTGGCGTATTCGGCACCTGTGAGGTGTTCGTCGATGCCGTCAAGTTCCTTTACGGGACATTCCACCCAAACTCGTACGCGGCAGTCGGGGGTGTTGTTCGACAGGATGGTCATGATGATCTCCACCTTGCGGAGCTCTTCGGGGAGGTCAGCCTGTTCAGCGAAGAAGTCCTGCAGGCTGTGACCGAACTGCTCAAGTGCCGAGTTGATGAAATTGGCGCCCATTGCATCGCCTGTGCCGAACTCCACGCGGATTTGGAAATAGTCGGGAATTTGATCGCTGTAGTCGATGAGGCGCATTCCGAGGATGCCGCCGCCGCGTTTGCGCATCTTTTCCGTCATCGTGTCGGTATCGTGCAGGAGTCGGGCTTGAATCTTGGGGAACAGCTCGAAGAGTTTCGTCTTGTCGCCGCTCCAGCCGAAATGCACCTGACCCACTTTGCGGACGTCGATGACTTCGGCGTGAAAGCCCCCTCTCTCGCCCCAGAACTTGGCGGCAGCTGAGGCGGCAGCCACAACGGAACTTTCCTCGATGACCATAGGCACAATGTAGTCTTTGCCGTTGATGGTGACGTTGGGCGAGATGCCGTAAGGGATGAAGAAATTGGTGATGGTGTTCTCGCTGAACTCGTCAAACAGCTGTTGCTGCTTCTGGTCGGGATGCCAATAGCTCTTCAGCAGGTTGACCACCTCGCCCGGGTTCTCGAAATAGTTGGCAATGAGTTTCAGCTTCTCTTCCTTGAGAAGTTTCGAGAAACCTTTTTTTATGCGTTCGCGGGTGGCCATCTTATTTTACCATTCCTCTTCTTCGATGATTTTCTCGGGGATGAGTGCTGCTTCAAACTTCTTGCCCCAGTCTTCGGCGAAGGCGGCCAGCTGCTCCAGATATTTGTCCCAGATGGGCTGGTACAAGGGGTCTTCCTTGTTCATCCATTCCTCGCAGGGATGGTTCGACTGGGTCTTCTGCATGAAGTCTGTGAGGGTGTAGCGCACGCGGCCTTCGCGTACTTCAATGGTGAAGTAATAGGTGACCCAGGGCCATTTCGACTTGACGGCGTCGCCGTTGTCGAGCTGGAACTGATGCTTGCCTTTCATCGTGCGTCCGTCGTTCTGCTGCAGGATGGTAGCGGGACTCTTGTAATAGGTGTTCATGAACTGGCTGAAGATACGGTTGAACACATCATCCTCTGAGCCAACGGTAGTGACGACCTTGCGGAAACATATTTTCTCCGTCTTCGGGTCGATGGGCAGGGTGGACTGGGCAAAGCTGATGGTCGCAAAGGCGATGGCGACGAATAACAATGCTACTCTTTTCATTTCTGATTCAAATTTGTGACAAAATTAGTAATAATTCATGTTGCTTCGACGCAACGGGGGTGAAAAAATGCAAATATCAGGCCAAAAATCAGAACGGGACTATGCGGGAGTCTTCAGAGTAGTCGACGTCGAGCATAGGATGCCCCATATAGTACAATGTGGAGGCTTCCTTCAACGATCCTGTTATCCGCTCTGTGACGTTGACTGTGGCTTCCGAGGCACCAGTCAGGTCGACATCCAAGTCGTGGATTTCGGTTTGGACCATATTCAACTGGCTGCCGCCCTCAAGTATTATGGTGCTGTTGTAGGCAGAGCCTCCGAAAGTGACTAACTGGGATGCGCCGCTGAGGTTGGCGACGTAGTTTAAAGCAATGTCGAAACGGCCCTTGCAGGTGGAGGCATCGCTGACGCTAACTTCGCAGTTGTAGCCCGACAGTTCAAAGTCGAGGAAGTGCGAGGCATCTTCGAGAGCGACTTCGCAAACTGCTCCTGAATAGTTGAATCCTGTGCACACCGAGGCATCGTCCAGGTTGACGTACAAAGTGTCGGAGGTGGCGAAGAAATGCCCGCTGAAGTTCACCCGTGAGGCGCCTTCAGCCTCAACCCATTCTATTCTCTTCAAATGGACGGTGGCGCGAAACACCGAGTTGACAACGGGGTTGACGTTGTCGGTGAAGCCAATCTCAAGCAACGTGCCTTG
>Ga0310690_10008941_pt1 | contig 12629 bp, 14 predicted proteins | sample AusTroGonzalo_MG_2_FD_207661 | JGI IMG/M metagenome (GOLD analysis project Ga0310690, IMG submission 207661) | Bovine rumen microbial communities from tropical cattle in Woodstock, Queensland, Australia - Gonzalo_04 (v2) (version 2) | ecosystem: Host-associated > Mammals > Digestive system >...
CCTTCAAACGGGCTTGCGAGCGTTGCAACGAATTTGCCAAGAAGGAGGGCCGCCGCCCGCGTATCATGATTGCCAAGATGGGACAAGACGGTCACGACCGTGGTGCCAAGGTGGTCGCCACTGGCTATGCCGACATCGGTTTCGACGTCGATATGGGTCCGCTGTTCCAAACCCCCGAAGAGGCTGCAAAGCAGGCTGTGGAGAACGACGTCCACTTCCTCGGTGTATCTTCCTTGGCCGCTGGTCACAAGACGCTGGTTCCGCAGGTCATCGAGGAACTCAAGAAGTTGGGCCGCGAGGACATCATCATCACCGTAGGTGGTGTGATTCCGCCGCAAGACTACCAGTTCCTGTACGACTGCGGTGTCGCTGCCATCTTCGGTCCTGGCACCCGTATCGCGGATTCCGCGAATGCGATGCTGGACATCATCATGAATGAAGAATGATGAATGTAGAATGAAGAATATAGAATGGGAGTGGGGATTTGGACTTGCTCCCATTTTTTTTACCCAATATAAAATATGACGATATGAGCAACCCCCTTTTCAACATCCAGTACGGTCTGTTCGTCATCACGACGTGCGACGGTGGCCGCGACAACGGCTGTATCAGTAACACCATCGCGCAGGTGGCGATGCAGCCCGACCGCATCTCCGTGGCCTTGTGCAAGGAAAACCTGACCACCGAGCTCATCCAGCGTTCACGCCGATTCACGGCTTCCATCCTCAGCGAAGTCGCCGACTTCGAGCTTTTCAAGCATTTCGGATTCCTGAGCGGTCGCGATGTGGATAAATTCGCCGACTTCAAGGACTGCCGCCGTGTCGGCAACGGCACGTTGGCCATCACGCGCGGCACCAACACCTTCCTCTCCGTCGAGGTGGAGCAGGTCGTGGACCTCGGTTCGCACGTCCTCTTCATCGGACCTGTCACCGAGATGGAGGTACTCTCCGACGTGCCCTCCGCCACCTATAGTTATTACCAGGAACACATCAAGCCGCAACCCGAACCCGTGGGCCAGACCGCCGAAGGCAAGACCATCTGGCGTTGCGTCATCTGCGGTTACGAATATGAGGGTGATGAACTGCCCGAGGACTTCGTTTGTCCTCTATGCAAACATCCGGCGTCGGATTTTGAAAAGGTTAGCGTGTGATTTCTCTTTCAGATCTCGTGGTGGTTTCACGTTAAGAAGTACTTTGCATCGACAACGGCATCATGCCGGAGGCATGAGACGCGCTGACAAGCGCAATTAACACCATAATTTTTTTTTTCTATTTTTGCGCCAGTAAAACCTCACCAAGAACAAGAATCATCAAGATCAAAGTAATATGTTACGTGACAAAGTTTTCAAGCGAATGAATAGCACGAATCTTAACAGCCCTTTCATAAAATACGGCTGTGAGATTGTCAAATACCAACCTCAATACTATAAGGATCGTGTTTATACTAAAAACGAGTGGATATCTGTTAGCGACATCGGGAGAAGCTTTGATGGAGAGGTGTTGACCAAGGAGGAATATTTGAGAGTCGAGTCCGCATACGTTGATACCGTAAAAGAACTTTTGGAAGTATCGGGTGTCAAGTTCTTAACGATTGTTGAACCAAACACTTTTTATTGGCGTCGATCAAAGGCGTTCAACCAAGAGAATAAAGCTATCTATCAGATTGTATCCTCTTTGAAAGAGGGGCAACGTATAGCAGCTTCCAAGATAGATACGGTTTTGAAAGCTTGTTTGAGGGAATTGTTCTGGTGTGCATTAGTGAACGAGGCTAAAAAAGTGCAAGTGGATGTCGGATATGATTATTACCTTCATTTTCATAGCCGCTTGCCTGAAGAGACCATCAGCAAAATTGCTCGTAGTCACGGATTGTATTGTAATCCGCGATAAGCAGTTTGAAGATTGAATAAACGATTATGTCTACTCTCACCATCCATCATCTCCGCCACTGGTACGAGCCGAAGCTGCCCCATGCAGTCTTCATCAACGGCTACTACGTCGGTATGATGAAAGACCACGACCTGCGTATTGAAATCCCGGTAGGCATCTATAACCTGAAGGTGCAGTTCGGCGGGCTTATTCCGTTAGGCAAAAGTGGCAAAAGCATCGATTTATCGGTCTATTCTACCACGCAGGTAGAGGTGCCACAAGAAGGAGACGTCCTCTGCGAATTCCATGACCGCGAGCGTCTGTGGAACATCCTCTTCGACATCGACCTCATCCTCTGGGTGGTCTCATGGTTCGTCACTATGCCGCTGCTATACAAAATCCTGTCCGATGTCTTCTTCGTCATCTGGTTAGCGCGGTTAGTAATGATTAGAAAGAGGTATTATAAGTTAGCTATTGGAAAAATGTAGTGAGATGAAGATTATTCGTTGGAATAAGTTGTATTTTTGCGCGTTCTTTTACGATAGAATATGAAAAAGTTCTCCCTTACAGCCCAGATTGGCATCGCCCTGCTGCTTGCAGTGGTGGCGGGCATCTTGCTTCGCAACCAAGCCGGCTTTGTCGATACGTATATCAAACCCTTTGGCATTATCTTCCTGAACTTGCTGAAGTTTATTGTGGCACCGCTGGTGCTCTTCTCCATCATGGCGGGCATCCTTTCGATGAACGACATCTCGAAAGTGGGAAAGCTGGGATTCCGGGCACTGCTCTATTTCATGACAACCACCCTTTTCGCAGTGACGTTGGGACTGGTGGTCCCCAGTCTGTTGAAGGGCTTCCTGCCGGTCATCAACATTGATTTGGATGCTGCGGCGGAGCCTGTCGAAACATCCAACGTTACAGTGATGGACCAACTGGTCAACATGTTTCCGGAGAACATCATTGAGCCGTTGAGCTCGATGGCAATGATGCAGGTCATCGTGATCGCCCTGCTTTTCGGCATCGCCATGGTCCACGTGGGCGAGAAAGGCGAGATGGCGCGGAAAGTGACCCTCAGCTTCAACGATGTGGTGGGCAAGATTCTGGACTACATCATGGCACTGGCTCCCATCGGTGTGTTCTGTATGCTGACCCCTGTGGTGGTCGATAACGGTCCGGCGGTGCTGGGTTCCTATGCGGCGCTGCTGGCGCTGGCCTACTTCTGCTTTGTGGTTCACGCCGGAGTGGTCTATTCCTCCGCGGTGGCGCTGTTGGGGAGAATGTCGCCGCTGAAGTTCTTCAAAGGTCTGCAGCCGGCTATGCTGTTCGCTTTCTCCAGCGACTCGTCGGTGGCCACGCTGCCCTACACGATGCAGTGTACGGAAAAGATGGGCGTCAGCAAGGACATCGGCAGTTTTGTGCTCTCGTTGGGCGCGACCATCAATATGGACGGTGTCGCCATCTACCTCGGAGTGGTATCCGTCTTCATGGCGACCTGCTGCGGCATCGACCTCACCATGAGCCAGTATTTGGCCATCGCTTTCGCCTCCACGGTGGCTTCCATCGGCACTCCGGGCATTCCGGGCGGCAGCTTGGCTTTGATGGCGATGGTGTTCGCCTCGGCGGGCATTCCGGTCGAATGTGTGGCGGTGGCCGCCGGCATTGACCGCCTCATCGATATGGGCCGCACCGTCATGTCGGTCACTGGCGACGCCTCCTGCGCCGTGGTGATGCAGCGGATGGTGGGGAAGAAGTTGTGACGCTATATTATTCAAAAAAATTGACGATTATGGAAAAGTTATTGATTTTTTGTGCCGCCATGCTTGTTTTCGGATTGACGGCCTGCAAGAACGGTAACGTTAACAGCCTTGAGGCTGACACTACGCCACAAAGCGACACCATTTCTTATGACTCCGACACTCTCAAGGAGGTCAAGCAATACGATTCTGAAGGCCGGAGAACGGGGTTTTGGACGTATGAAGAATACGGGTGGATCATAAAGGAACATTATGTTGATGGCGTGCTGGATGGCCACGCTACCTATACGGATGACGAGAGAGTCAATCAGAATGTGAGAACTAGAATTGAGATGGATTACTGCAAAGGTGTCGAATGCGGGGAATTGAAGATTTTCTTTGAGGAGAAGCCCGGCTTGCTCCTCACCAATATCACCAAAGTAGATACGGTAATTGAAGGATTTCGGCTCGATTACCGGGCATATATCAAGGAGTATCTTGACGATGGAAAGACTGTCCGATTCGAGGGCGTAGGCTATTACGGGGACAATGGCTCGCTACTTGCAGAGGGCTATTGGTGTGTCGGCCGCTGGAAAATTTACGATACCAAAAGCAAAACGGTGAAGACCGTGACCTTTAAAAAGCCGAACTGCGAGATAGAATCGTACGTTTACTCTTTGGGGATTTAGAAACTGGCGAGTAGGGACGAGAATTTTGCGCCTCTACAAGGGAGAACATCCAATTGTCTGAATAGTTTTCGAAATTCGTAAACAGAACCCCTATTCGTAATGTCTAATCCTCACATCGATGCCTTGTAACTGCGCAGGAATTCCGCTCACATCGGTTTGGCCGTAGTGGTAAGGGAACAACACCTTGGGCTTCACGATCTTGGCGGCACGCACTAACTGCTCAGGGGTCATGGTGTAAGGCTGGTTGCAGGGCAGAAAGGCGATGTCAATATCCTTAATATTTTCCATTTCCGGAATGTCCTCCGTGTCACCAGCGATGTAGATGCGCAGTCCGTCGATGGTGAGGATGTAGCCGTTGTCGCGCCCTTTGGGATGGAACTGCAGATGTCCCTGGGTGGTGTTATAGGCGGGCACGGCCTCCACAGTGATATCGTCGGCGAGTTGCAACTTGTCACCATTGGCCATCGCCGTGCCGCTGCCGTACATCTTGACACAACGCTGATTCATCACCAGTTGCGTTTTTGCTGTGGAGAGCAGTCGGAGCGTGGCCTCGTTGTAATGGTCGAAATGCTCGTGCGTGACGAGGATAATGTCGGCTTTGGGAAAGGCGGAATAGTCCACCGTCCTGTTCTGCAGTTTCGCGCACGGGTCGATTTCGATTTCCCGTCCATCGTATTCGATGCGGATGCTGGAGTGCATCAGCGCGTAGATCTTGACAGTTTTCCCGCTTTTGGTGGTGAAGACGTCGGTTTCGTAGTTTGCTTTTTGCCCGCAGGCGGAAAAAAGGCCGATGGTGGCCAGTAGGCAAGTGATCATTTTCTTCATGACGATTCTGTACTATTGATTTTCAGCGGCAAAGATACATTTAATTCCCGAAATATGTGTACAATAAAACACGAATAACAATGTCAATGTAATCATATGACCATTGTTATTTGTATATTTCATTGCTGCTAGAACCTCCAAATCTCTATCGGGTACTTGTCCTTGTGCTGCCAAACGACTTGGCCGCGGTGGTTGATGTAGCCGGACCGTCTGTCCTTCGGGTCGTTGCTCAGAATCACGTATGCGAGTCCTCCGTAGAAATGACCCGCATCAGAGAACTGCAGTGGAATGACCAATTCGCCTTTTTTGTTGATATAGCCCCATTTGTCTGTGCTGTCAACCGTTTGGACGACCAGTGCCAGCCCGTCGGAGAAATGCAATGGATAGTATTCCGGATCCAGCGTAAATACCACAGTTCCCGTTGAATCGATGAAGCAGTAACGGTCGCCGATCTTCACAGCGGCAAGTCCTTCGTAGAATGCATCCATTTCGTCGAATTTCTGCTCTGTGATGACTTTCCCTTTGCTGTCGATCAGGCTCCATTTTTCGTCACTCTCCGTCCAAACCCATGCGAGGTCGCCCGCCCATGCACGGTAGGAATCATCATATTTCGGCGGCACAATCCAATGCCCGTCAACGCTGATGATGCCCCATAGACTGTCCTTTTGGGCCAAAGCCGCGTTTTTGTTGAGGAATTTCGGTGGAGACATGAATTGTGGTGTGAAAAGGTATTCGCCCTTCGCATCAATGGCACCCCATAATTGTTCCTCTCCTTCGTTAAATTTACATGTGCATCCCTCCGCAATACCGTCCTGAAATGGCCAGGCAAAGCAGAATTTCTCTTCCCAAAGGATTTTTCCACAAGTGTTTATGTATAGATTTTGAAATTTGTTTTGGAAATATCCCCTTACTACGGTAATGGTATCAAGGAAATGATCCCCCTCTTCAAACTGGGGCTCAATGGCCATGGTGCCGTCCTGTCGGATGTAGCCGTTTTTGCCCTTTACAATGACCTTGGCGAGGCCATTGTGGAAATAGCCAGCGTATTCGAACATCGGGCGGACGACCCATTCGCCTTTAGCATTGATATAGCCCCACTTCCGTCCCTTGGTTGCGGGAACTGGCCCGGACTTGAAATCAAAGAAAGGAGCTCCGATTTGGCTGAAGCTCGGCCGGCAGATGATGTTCCCTGTGGTGTCCATCAGTCCGTAACGCACGTGATTGCCGTCTCCCGTCCAAAACGGGTGCACGAATCCATCATACGCTGAATCCGTCTGCGCATTCAGCTGTATGCATAAACTGCAGATTGCCAATAGTATGAGTAGTCGCAATGTTCGAAGGTTCATCATAATGATTCCATATTTCGGTTGCAAAAGTAGTCATTATTTTTATATCTTTGCAAACTCTAATTAAGTAAAAACGATGAAAAAGAAAAAGAATCAAGAAAACAGAGAATCAATGGTTTGCGAGCCGGTGGTGGGTTATAATTGTCCGCCTGCGAGGCACCCAAATCCTATCACTACTCCTGATGTCGCCGATGCGGATGGATTAATGAGTGTGGATGAGTATTTTGACAGATTGTGGTCAGTAGTGGAAGCAAAGTATGAAAAACTACAGAGTTAAAATGTCGCCCGCCGCTCTGGCGGATATAGACCATTTATCCGATTACCTTGTGTCTATTATGTCTGTCGAGGGCTCTTGGCGATATAAAGAGGCCATGAAACAAGAGATACTGTCATTGTCGGTTTTTGCTGGGCTATATCAACCGAGTCGTTCTGTCGTTTTGCGGCGTATCCATCCAAAAGCTCGCAGGATGTTGTCCCATAACCGAAAATGGAACTATGTCTTTCATATTCAGGATGATTTGGTGGTTGTGGACAGGATTCTGCCGTCGAAACTGATAACGAAATAGGGAAGGGATTTTTTCGTACAAATACAAGTAGTACGCGGAGATTAAAGTCGGAACGATACCGGCACCTGGTAATAGCATTGCACCGGTTTCCCCATGTTTTTTCCTGGCTTCCATTTCGGCATTGACATGACGGCGCGACATGCCTCCTTATCGCATTCGGGGAAGAGAGGGACTTTCACCTTGGCGTTGGTCACACTCCCGTCTTTCTCCACCACGAACTCAACCAAAACCGTGCCCGTGATGCCGTTATTCTTCGCCACTGATGGATATTGAATCTCCCTTACTAAAAAGGCTTGCAAGGAATCCATTCCTCCGGGGAATTCTGGCATCTCCTCTACGAACATCATCGGAGAATTCTCGAAATATACATCGTCTTCGACGTTACCTACCACTATCCCCTCGGTAGTCTCCCAATCATCTGGATCAGCCAGCTGTGAAGGTATTTGTGTGCAGCGGTTCGGGGAGGACTCGGACGAATTTTCCGGGATGTCTGGTATTTCTCCCACTTCTTCTATGATACCGTCCGCCACATACGGATCGGATTGTCCGGGAGGCGGTGGAACTTCTTGTCCATCTGTCGCTTCCGGAACTTGCTGGGAGACAGCCTCTACTGCAGGTTCCGGCTCGTTGCTGGCGGACGGCGCGGGTGTCTTCGGACTGTGGCATGCGCCCATCATCATGGAGGAGACGGCGATGCCTGCCACCGCGACGGCTTTGCCTAAAGCACGGCGTTTGGAGAGCTCCCGCTCCAAGTAGCGCACTTCGGCCTCGCAGTAGGGACACGTGCCGCGACAGTCGCCTTCGTGCGTGCATTCGCGTTCCACCAACGGGATGTCGTTCTCTTGCGCGACCTTCCGTCGCACGTCCTTCAGGATTTCACAGGTTCGTTTGCCCCTTTTCATAATGTAGAATGTAGAATGATGAATGATGAATATCGGGTGCGAAAATACTTTTTTTAGAAACGGATAATACAACTATTTAGTATCTTTGCAAAAAATTTTAAAGCAATGGATACGATATTAAAATGCATTATTGTTTTGATAATAAGCGCAATGTGCTTCGCTGCAAATGCGCAGAATGTGAAAGGTGACTCTGTTCGCGTCATCGAAGAATTTCCTGATGATGGAGGAATGATGGACGAGGATCCCCCAGCGATGTTCGTGGAGGAGATGCCCGAATTCCCCGGCGGGACGGATTCTTTGAACGCATTCCTCAGAAGGGAAATCGTCTATCCGAAGGTGGCGTTGGAGAACGGCATCAAGGGTACGGTGCTGGTGGAGTTCGTGGTGGAAAAGGACGGGCGGGTGACTAACGGCAAGGTGAAGGTGCCGCTCTATCCTGACTGTGACGCTGAGGCGGTGCGCGGGGTGATGTCCATGCCGAATTGGAAGCCCGGCAAGAATATGGGGAAACCGGTGCGGTGCTATTTCCAGATACCTATCACTTTTAGACCTTGATCTCCGCGTATCACACGTATCTTCGCGTATAAAAAGCGGGGAGGTCGTTAGAACCTGTAAAAGATACGTGTAAATCCGCGCGATACGTGGAGATAAATAATCTCCGCGTATCACACGTATCTTCGCGTATAAAGCGGGGAGGTCGTTAGAACCTGTAAAAGATACGTGTAGATCCGCGCGATACGTGGAGATTAGTAACGCTTCCGGCAAATCATTTCAGTCGTACCTCGCGCCCCTCCGAAAGCACAAACACCGCAATCTGCCCGTTCTCGTTGCCGAAACGGATGGCGGCGGCCAGAGAGTCTTCGGGGAAGAGGCGGGAGCTGTCGAAGTAGTAGAGACTGTCGTTGGTGTCGAGCCAACCGCCGACATAGCCGTCGTGCCGGAGCGCGTGCCTCACCACCTTGTTGAGCTGATTTCGAGAGTGGCATCCCTGCGTGGCCGCATACGCCACGATAACGCCTTCTGTCGGCTCCGTCATCGTGGTTATGTCCATCGTGAAACCGTCAGGATGGCGGAGGCTGTACGCCCACACGCTGTCTGCCACCACCCTGACACTACGGCCCGCCAACTTACTGCTACTATAGCAAGAGGTCAGGAGGAGGGTGCAGGCGAACAACAACGTCACCATCGCTTTTTTCGGAAATATTCGCCTATACATAATTTTTTTTGTTTGTCAATTTTTTTGACCATTAATCCCAGGGTTGCGGCCTGCGGCCTTACCCTGGGATACCCGGCTTTTGCCCCTACCGGGGCGGCTCAAGGAATTAAATTTTTTAAATAATGACACCTCTTACGTTCTACCCTACATAAGCACCGATTATCCACCAACTGCTAACTACTAACTACTAACTGCTAACTCAATGTAAAAGCTCACCGGCCGAAACCCATCGTTGCAGCTGATCATGGCGGAGTGGGGGTCCTTCATCCAGCCGTCGTAGAAGTTGCCACGACCGGCGGCCAGCTCTTGCACAAACCACCGCATTGACTCCCACGCACTGTCGCACATCCCCTCGGGTTGCGCGCCGTCCACCGAAATCCACGTCTGCCCCTCCTGCACGTCGCACGCATGTTCGATGGGGTTCTCGAACTGCGCCTGCAAATCGCGGTAATCCGCCTTCCGTATAGCTGTAATCTTGATGTTCATAAGCGGTTATTTAGGATCGCAAAGATACAAAATTATTCCCGCAAATATTTTAAGGTGAAAAAAATGCACCTTAAAAAGCATACTAAACGATCAACTCTTTCGTTTCTGAAAAAGTGTATCTTCGCACCCAAAATTCTGAATTCTTAATTTTTAATTCTGAATTGAAATGAAAAAGGGCAAACGGACTTGTGAAATCCTGAAGGATGTGCGGCGAAAAGTCGCGCAAGAGAACAACATCCCGTTGGCGGAGCGCGAATGCACGCACGAAGGCGACTGTCGCGGTACGTGTCCTTACTGCGAAGCCGAGGTGCGCTATTTAGAGCGGGAACTCTCCAAACGCCGGGCTCTCGGTAAAGCCGTCACTGTGGCGGGCATCGCCGTCTCCGCCATGATGATGGGCGCGTGCCACAGTCCGAAAGCGCCCGCGACGTCCGCCGGCAGCGAAACTGTGCCCGCATCCGTCAACACGCTGTCGCAGCCTGCAGAATCATCCCCCGGACCGGCCGACGAACCCGCAAACGAGCCAATCAGAGGCAATCGGCCCGCCTCCGCTCCGAAAGAAGAAATTCTTCGAATCGTGGAAAACGGTCTTTGTGTTTCAACAGATGAACCCGATTTTGGGGAGGATGTTTTTGACTATGAGGGGATCGTTGAAGTTGATGATGATTACGATGAGCCGCCGATGATGGGCTTGTTGACGGAGGAGATGCCTGAATTCCCTGGAGGAATGGATTCCTTGCAAGCCTTTTTAGCAAGAGAGATTCAATATCCTCAGGTGGCGAAGGATAATGGTATCTCAGGCACGGTTTTGGTTGAGTTCGTGGTGGAGGAAGATGGGCGTGTGACCAACGCCGTGGTGAAAGTCCCGCTTTTCCCCGAATGCGATAAGGAGGCATGGCGTGCCGTTATGTCCATGCCGAAGTGGAAGCCCGGCAAGAATATGGGGAAACCGGTGCGCTGCTATTACCAGGTGCCGATTCAGTTTAAAAATTAAGAATGAAGAATGAAAAATAAGAAAACCCTATTGATTACTTTGGCGCTGCTTTGCAGTGTGTACATGGCTTTTTCACAGTCAATACTGTGGAAAGTGAGCGGCAAGAACATGAAATCACCGTCTTACCTGTATGGTACCATCCATATACAGGATGCGCGGGTGTTTGCCTTCGACAGCACTGTGACGAATGCATTCTCCTCCTGCGAGGCTTTTGCCATGGAGGTGCTTTTAGATGAAATCAGTATGAAAGGCGTCAAGCAAGCCATGATGATGCCCAAAGGAAAGGTGCTGAAGGATATGTTGTCGAAGGAAGACTTTGCTTTGTTGGACAGCCTCTGCAAGGCGAAAGTGGGAGTGAGTGCAGTTTTTATGAACGGGATGAAACCTTTCTTTGTGGCCAATGCCATAGAACAGGCCGATATGCCGCAAGACAAGGAGATGGCCTTGGATCTCTTTCTCCTGAAAGAAGCGCGTGAGCAAAATAAGCTTTGCTATGGTGTGGAGGAGTATATGGACCAAATCAAGGTTGTTGACGCATTCAGCTTGAAGGAACAGACTGAAATGCTCATATACATGCTGCACGACACAGCGTCATCCCGAGGATTTGAGGAGATGCTGGATGCCTACCTCCGTTTTGATTTGGATAAGATGACCAAGATGATGCAGGATACGACTTTGCCTAAAAAGTTCGAAAAAGTGCTGATTAACAATCGTAACGTCACCATGGCGAAACATTTTGAGATAATCGCCAATGAACATACGCTATTCTGTGCTGTGGGTGCCGGACATCTCGGTGGCAAGAAAGGCGTCATCGCGCTTCTGCGCAAAAAAGGGTACACAGTGGAACCCGTTGTGTTCGGTTGGCTGTCGGAAGAAACCCCAAAATTCTGATTCCTCGTCCGAGGTTTATGCTCCGCGAATCGCTGGAATATCTCCGCGTATCGCTCGTATCTGCACGTATATTTGTTCATTTTGAACATTTGCGGTTGCCATATTAAGACGGCGGCTGCCATTGTATGACAGCCCTACTTTACCCTATACGTGAACCGGTCAAATTTTTCGAATCCTAACGTTTGTAACTGTTTCACACTGCGCTCTACATCCTTTTCTGTGTTGAATTCTGGAATCAACGGAACGCGAATGAAGACGTGGTCGCGGTCGTAGTTTTCGGACAGCCATTGCAGGTTTTCCCATACTTGGGTGTTCGATTTTCCAGTGTAGGACGTGTAGATTTCGTCGTTGGCGTCTTTGATGTCGATGATGAAGTCGTGGACGAGCGGGGCGATTGTCTGCAGGGATTTCAGCGGGACGTTCAGCGAGGTTTCGAGGGTAATCTTCCAGCGGTCGGCGCAGAGGGTGTGGAAGTGGTGGATGAACTCCGGACGCAACAGCGGTTCGCCGCCGCCGAAACAGACTCCGCCGCCCGTGGCGATGAAGTAGAGGTCGTCGATGAGCAGTTCCTGGTAGAGGCTCTCCGGCGTGAACCGACGCACGCGGGCATCTGCATCCAGACAGCTGGGGTTCAGACAGTAACGACAGTGAAGCGGACAGCCGTGGAAGGCGGTCAACGTGGTCACGCCCTCGCCGTCCACCCCGATGCGGTGGCGGTTGATGCCTATAAAAGGAGCTTCACAGGGTGTCGTCTCTTCGATATGTTTCATACTTATGCTATAAATGCAAAAAAATCCCCCTGAGTTAATACAGAGGGGGATTTAGTATTCGTAAAACAATGATTAGTTCTGTTGACGGGCCTGAATCTTGGCGTTCAATTCAGGATCTGCGGGGAGACCCAACAACACCTTCATTTCGCGGAGGATACGGTTGTTGTCCAAATCGTCAGAATTCACTTTGTAGGCTTTTTCACACCATTCGTGTGCGTTCTCCATGGCGGCTTTACGCTCAGGGCCTTGGTAGATTCTGTTGGCCTCATCCCATTGACGGGTATCCATGGCTCTCTTACGTTGATCCATCAAATCGTAGTATTCCAGAGCGTAACGGTAACCCATT
>Ga0310690_10008942_pt1 | contig 12629 bp, 11 predicted proteins | sample AusTroGonzalo_MG_2_FD_207661 | JGI IMG/M metagenome (GOLD analysis project Ga0310690, IMG submission 207661) | Bovine rumen microbial communities from tropical cattle in Woodstock, Queensland, Australia - Gonzalo_04 (v2) (version 2) | ecosystem: Host-associated > Mammals > Digestive system >...
TTCCTGCTCTTCAGATATCGGCGGCTTTTGAAGAAGTCTTTATGTCCTTCGAGTTCGTGATATATTTTCTCCCGGAGTTCTTTTTCTTCTGTCCGGCTGCAGGTTACGCAGGCGTCGGTCAGATAGTCCCAGTAGTACTGAGCGACTGCCGAGAGGGTCTCTGACGGTAAGGAGAGGCGCTCCATGTATTCCATGCCCATAGACGCGATGATGATCTTGGAGCACGCTCTGTCCGCTTCGATCACGGGCGTGGTGGTCTTGGACATCGAGTCCGGGTGATTCCTGACGGAATAATATATCCCTTTATCGAAGCTTACCGTTTTCGCGTTCGCTATAACGCGGGGCAGCCACTCGTCCTCCTCGTGGTGCAATCCAACGGTAAAAAACAGGTCGTTATCTAAAAGAAAACTTCTCTTGAATATCTTGTTTACAGGGCAGGTCATGGTCAGCTCGTAGCGGTTCTCGAGAACATGACCGAGGACGTCGCCCTCAAATCGTCCGTCTATTTTGTACTCGGGCTGAACGGCGTCGATTCCCTCGATACCGTCGATGAACCTCTCTCTGCGGAAAAATATGATCTCGTTCTCACCGTCGAGCGCGGTTTCACACAGCTTCTCGTAAACGTCGTCGCCGGCGAGCAGATCGTCGCTGTCGATGAAGTGGACATACTCTCCCTGAGCCGCGCGGAGTCCCGCGTTCCTTGCGGCTGAGGCGCCGCCGTTTTCCTGATGGATAACTCGGACGAACGGGTACTTTGATTCGTAGTTATCACAGAGCCTTTCGCTGCCGTCCGAGGAGCCGTCGTCGACCAAGATGATCTCATCGCACGGACGGGTCTGACTCAGCGCCGAGCCTATACAAGAATCCAGATATTTTATTGCGTTATATACGGGTATGATTACGCTTAGCTTTTTCAATATATATCTTCCTAATGGTTATTTTCTGAATACTTTCAAAATCTTCTCACCGAAGTTATACAGTCCTCTGTGTCGTGTATACAGGCGGTAGATAAAGTGAAAATGCGACTGCTGCATTATCAGATATTCTTCCGAGGCGTCAGAGTATGCGTGGAACGGGAGGAACTGCTGTTCAGGCGCGCTTATGATCTCTTCTATCTCTTCATCGCTGAGATCCTTGTGCAGAAATCCGATGTCGTTCAGCCTGTAGTATCCGTTCTTCTGCGCGCTGAGATAGTGCAGGATCTTTACGTTCCGCAGATATGAGAAGGCGCGGTATGTACCCGTCAGCTGACAGTTCCACTCGCCGCCGAGTTCGCTGATGACGTTCATCTCCAGATTGACGTAATTCAGCGAATACTGATCGTGGTGCATTTTCGGCTTGCGTGTAGCGTCCCAGGTTTCGAACCATTTGCGGAAGAATTTGTGAGCGTACTCGTCGTCCTTCGCCATGATCACTCCGCCGTTGTAATAGACTGTGCAGTTTTCGATGTCAAGCCCTCTGTCGCGGGCTGATCTGATCAGCGGCTGTCCGTTTTCTTCCTGTTCAGACATCAGACAGTGTTCATCCTTGACCATGCACACGGAAGCGGGCGGGACGGTACCCGATATATCCTCACAGACGATAGTGTCTGAATCTATATACAGCATATCGCCTTTGATGATTTCGCGCATATTTGTTTTAAGGTAGCGGCTTTTCTCAACCGTATTATAACCGTCGGGGATATCGACAGCCATGATGGATATACCGCCGTCATCGAACAACGCCGACTGCTCAAGATACGCGCCGGTCTCTTTGTCGGTCAGGATCACGACGCCGATATCCTTCATGTGCTTTCTCACCGAAGCGACCGAGATCCTCAGCATGGTCAGATATTCTGTTTTTCCGGCGCCGATGTGCACATAAACGATTTTTATCATTATTATGTCCCTTTATGCTTTGCTGCAGGGGCCGTAGGTGTACTCGGTGTCCCTGCCGTTTTGGATGTTATCTATAAGATCCAGCAGACGATCGCAGGCGGATTCCGCATTCCATACGGTCTGCATCGTATCATATGCGTTTTTCTGCAGCTTCTCTCTGAAGCTCTTGTCGTCGATCAGCTTTCTCACGTTGCGGTACAGGGTATTCTTACCGCGTTTATCATATATAAGACCGTTTTCTCCGTGCTCTAACAAAAACGGCACAGAGCCGATCTCGCGGCAGGCGACCACCGCGCAGGCGGAGGACATAGCCTCGTTCATCACGGCTCCCCAGCCCTCGTTTTTGTCAGAGGTGAACAGGAAGATGTCCGCTTTCTGCATCCTCCCGAGCACCTCGGGAGGGGAGAAGGGGCCGCTGAATAATATCACATCATCAAGGTTTTCTTTCTTGACGATCGTTTCATATTCTTCTCTTAGCTCGCCTATCCCAAGCATTTCTATGTGAAATGAGATCCGGCCGGCTTTTAGCTGTTTCGCAAGATTTATGACTTCCTCCGGGTGCTTCAAAGGGATGAAGCGGCTGACCCAGATGATATTTATTAAGGGATCGCTGTCCTTTTCCGAACGCAGCTGTTCATAAGGGACAGTCGTAATCTCCGGAAAATATCCCCATTTATAGGTCTTATTCGGGTATGCCAAGATCGAACGGCAGTCCGGCGCGGTGTAAGCGGAGGCGCACAGCATATACAGGTTCTTGTTTCGGTAACGGGTGTCCCTTTGATAGCGCACCTTCCAGGCGTGCGGATGGAATCGCCAGCGGAATTTTTTGAAAAACCGCTCGCTGTATCTGAAGGTCAGCTTATTGTCCCGCAGCCGCTTTTCTATAAAAACATCGGGAGCCGAGCCGATGATGACCACATCGCTTTCGTACCCCAACCGCATCGCTTCGTTGAATGATTCATCGTCTTTATAAGAGTTCACCGCATACGACGCGCCGCTCAGATCGCGGTAGCCCATATCGAGGCGTTCCTGCGGTATCGGCTCCGTCGCCACAAAGCGAAATCCGTCGCCGATCCGTTTTACCATCGCTTCACAAAAAGGCGTCTGATGATGTAATAAAAAGTTTGAGAAAAAGGTTACTTTCATTCTATCGGTTCTTTCGTGCGATCTCTCTTACTGTGTTTTCAAATACAAGGAGGTTTTGTTCTTTGTCATATTCCCGTTTCGCTCTGATCCTGCCCGCCGCTCCGAGTTTCTCCCCGCCCGAAGGATCGGAGAATATCTTGTCGATATAATAAGCGAGCAGCAGCGGGGAAGCGGAGGGGTATATGTACGCTTCTGCACGGTGATCGGCGAGATCCGATACTCCGCCAACGTCGGCTGCGACGGTCGGTACGCCGAGCATCATCGCCTCAGCCATCGAGTTGGGCGAGTTCTCTATCGTGGACGGCAGGACAAAAACGTTTGATTCAAGATACTCTTGCTTCATCTCTTCCGCCGACAGAATACCGAGCAGCTCGACGCGATCCTGCAGACCGTATTTGAGTATCAGTTCTTTTATGTAGCGGATATATGAGCTGTCCTTAAATTCCTTCCTGCTTACGGAGGTCTGTATCGGGTTGTATCCCGACGCCGCTATGGTCAAGTCGGGATACTTGTTTTTCAGCATCGCGACAGCCTCCAGCAGATAGTGGAAGCCTTTGATCGGGTAATAATACTGCGTGATGAATATGCGGTGCTTCCTGCAGGCTTCATAACGCCATTCACCGTCATAGAAGCAGTCGCCGAGCACGTCGCCGCAGTGATAGTATCCGGCGGACGGATTATACATCCTCAGCACGGCTTCGTCAAGCGAGGTGCGCCCTATGAAGTGGGATATCTGAGCTATGGCGTATTCTTCGTCTTTTGAGCGCGACTGCAAAACTTTCTGTTCTTTTTTGATGTTGCTTCGCCTCAGGATATCGCGCGGCGTCCAGCGGTTGATTATCCTCGGGGGCAGCCCCAAAGTGTAGCTTTGGGCGCACGCGCAGCAGATCCCCTGAGCGAAAAGAGCTGTTCTGTCAAGTAGCCCCGTTTCTCTGCAAAGATCGACGCTCACGCGGGTATAAGCCGCTTCCGTTCCGAAGATGACGACAGCGTCGGGTCTTGACCGATCCGCGGCGTTTTTGAATCTGTCGCGCATCGTTGATATTGTGTAGAAGAATACGCCGACGTCCCGACCGCTTTCGGTGACGACCGTATCCGGCTCATCGCCGTCTTTTCCCGCGCAGAACAGCGATATATCTATATCTTTGTTCAAACCGGCGATCAGGCTTTTGATCCAGCCGGCGCAGGACAGAACGCCGTCTTTTACGTCGGCTCCGCATATAAACAGCAGTTTCATACTAAGTTTCCTTACTTTTTAAGAGATGTACCAGCATGGGCTTCTTTAGATCTTTTTTGACAAGCGAAGCACAGTCGGTCTCGTAAATACAGCAAAGCGCGAGAGGCGCGAGCAGGCACAGATTGTTCAGCCACATTCCCGTGTTGATAGCTGACAGGATGATCGGTTGGATGAATATCCATACCACAAATCCGTAACCGGTCTTTTCCGCGAAAGGACGGTAAAAAGTATTGAATATACACCTGTACATCAAAACCATCAGTACGCCGCCTACAAGACCGTATACCGCCAGATTATCGAGGATAAAGGAATGGTTGCCCGAGCCTTTGCCGCCCTGTGAGAAGTTTCCGAAGATCGGATGACTCAGGAAAGTCTTTATCGACAGCATATACAGATGATCGCGGCCGTCGTCAAGATTATCGACGGCTTCCTGACCGATAAAGACGGCGGTCATTTTCTGCGTCATGGTGTCGTTTCCGATAAAAGAGCCGATCCGCGTCAGTATGGCGGCGACGGTCGTTCTGAAAAGCACTACGGCGATAGAAAAAATGACTATCATCATGATGAATCTCTTGAGCGAGATATCTCTTTTTACAAAGAACAGCAGCGTGGATACCAGGGACAGCATCAGCGCGTAGGTGTACTCGGAATACACTGCCAGCGCAAAAACCAACAGCGCGAAGCCTATGGCGAACGCAAGGTGCAGCCGCTTCATTTTATATCCGAGTATCACGCACGGATAAAGCAGAACGGCAGAATATACAAAGGTGTATCCGCCGATGTTTTGTTTAAGATACTTGATCGAGGTGGGATCCTGCGAAGATTCTATGGTCGCCAGAGTGCGCGCCGCGTCCGGATTGCGGATACAGCCGATGATAGTGGTGACAGCGGAGAAGGCGAACAGCGCCGCGGCGAGAATGGTGAAAAACGAATAATGCGACGGATATCTGGTCAGATAATAACCTACGCATATCGGGAACATGAACAGCAGTATACGGTAGAACGCCAGAAAATAATCGTTGTCATCCGCTGAGATGGTCACCAGCAGCTCATATACTACGAACGGAGCTATGAGCATCATGTAATTTTTGATGTGTTTCAGACTGCACGCGTAAAAGGTGAACAGCACGCTGATCACCACGATCACCATATAAGAGTACGTAGTCAGATATTTGCTCGTCAGATATGAAACGATCGGAACGATCGTATACAGCAGTATATAGATAAAGACGTAGCTTTTTATATTCAGTTGTTTAAAAAAAGATTTGACTTTATCGATACTCATTTTTACTCTCTCTTTTATTATTTCAGCGTCATAAGAAGATCCATTATCCTCTTCGCCTGAATGACGTTTGTTTTGTTTTTCAGAACAAACTCCCTCGCGGCGGCGCCCTTCTCGATTCGCTCCCGGGGAGAACGCGAGAAGATGTCCTGCAGAGCTTTTGCTATCCCTTCGGGCGATTCTTCTTCGATGAGATAGACATAAGGATCGTATTCTTCAGGCATACCGGGCAGCTTTGTCGTCAGCAGAGGCGTGCCCGAAGCCATGTATTCCATGTTCTTGGAAGGGAAGGAGTATTTAGTATACTCCGGAGCGGAGGGTCGGGGATTTACCAGCAGAGAGACTTTCTGCTCCTCTCGTACGATCTCGTCGTTGGGTTTTGTACCCATGTACATTATACCCGGATTCTTTTCGGCGAGCTTCATCAGCTCACGGTCGTAGTCGCCTTTGCCGTACACACGCAGCTCGGAGTCCGGGATATCGGCTTTGATAAAGCCTTCCGTCAGATCGCGTATGCCGTATTTCCCCTGTATATTGCCGGCGTAGACGATCACTTTTTTACCGTCGTTATTTTCGTAGAATAGAGGGGTATCGTTCGCCGGAACATTCTCGTCGACATGACCTTCAAGCACGATGTAAGGCTTGCCCTTGTTGACGGCTTCGTTCATGTATTCTGTAAGGAAAACATAGCCGTCAAAGCGGCGCAGAAGATAGTTGCCGACCTTTTTTCTTATCTCGCCCGTATCAAACATATCGGGCAGATCTGTCACGATAGCAATATTCTTGATACGTCTGAGCTTACAGGCGAACACGAATCCCAGCGAGACGGCAGAGTTGAGGAAATCACAGACGGCGTAGGTTTCGGAGTCCTTCTTTTCCCTCAAAACTCCAAAGAACGCGCCGAAGAAGATCATCAGCTGACGTATGCCTGGCAGATTGATCGTGGAGATATAGTGGAATTGCGCGTTGCCCTCCTGCTCGTCCGGTTCGCTGACCCATTTGCGCGCGGTGACCGCGCGGTTGATCGGCAGACCGGAGAAGCACCGCAGCTCGGCTCCGTTTGCGGAGAAGCCCTTTATCAGCAGACCGTGGTACTTCTGGTCGGGCTGCATAGCCGACGCGTTGCGCTCGCTCACTATCTTTTTATAGGTTTTATCAGTACAGTTGGAGTAACCGTATAATATCCTCATTATAAATCGTTGAATCCTCTCAGTACAGCGTTTCTCTCACTTTTAAGATCGGGCAGCTCATATCCCGTAGGCATACCGTCGCGCATCCCTCTGCGGTCGATCAGTATACCGTTTTTGTTATAGTCGGGATGGACCATGATCTCTGTATCGTCGGGGAGTTCCGCGTCGCGGATGTCCATGATGTAGGCAAAGTGTTTTGTGGTGACGAATCCCTGCTTCACAAGCCATTTGTTGTAGCTGTCCTTCACGATCTGCTTGTAGAACGGGATGTGTCCGACGTTGCGGTGGATCCTTATCTTGCCGATGCCGTACTCTCTGCACACCTTTACGGATATAGGCGCGATGAAAACAGCTGTGTGGATATGATGATGCGAGTCGGCGTGATTCATAGGGATGCCGGCGTTTTTGATCTTCTCCGCCTGCGCGGATAATTCCTTGTAAATCGCGGCTTTCTCCGCTTTTGTCAGCGGAGCCGTCCGGTTGTACCTTTTATTGAAGCGTCCGTTTGTCACGAAGCGAGGACATCTCTTGATGTCCTCCGTCAGCGGAGCGCCCTCGGTTATATTGAAATGTATGCCGATCTTATCGGTAAAGCCTTTTTGTTCCGCAAGTTCCACGGCATGATCAAAACAGGTGAAATTCGCGAGCATAGTTGTGTCGGTTATAAGCTCTTTTTCGAATGCCTCGACTATAGCCGCCGAATTGCGCTCGTTCAGGCCGAAGTCGTCTCCGTTTACGGTTATCTTTATCATGTTTTTATTCTCTTCCTTGTCTTTTGCCATAGTGTATCGAATCTTCCCCGCGCCCATATAGCCGAAGAATAGTAAGCGTCCATCACCGCGGCGGAGCCGGTGCGGTAAAGCCGGATGAACTGACTGTGCAGCGTTCCGACCGGCGCTGTGACGCGAACCCATGTCCGGACGTCCTCCGAGCCGAGGATCTCTCTATAAAAATCGATCCTTTCTCTGCGCGGCATACGGTTGCCCTCTCTGTACATATTCGGTATACAGGTGAAGATATACGCGAGATTCCCTTTTGAAAGCAGCGGAAGATCCGACTCTTCCATCGAAAGGTCGCGGTAAAGTCCGCACCGCGCTTCGATGAAGCGCTTGTTTTTTTCGTAAAGGTCTTTTCTGTATCGGTTCGCCAGAGTATCCTCACCGCGTCTTATCCAGTGATAGTACGGCTGACTCACGAGAGTCACCAGTGACGCTTTAGGGAAACAGCCGCAGTTGAAGAGCAGATCCTCTCCCGGTTCAGAGTTGATCTGAAACGCGGTCGCCGGAGCTTTGATGAGAAGCTCCCGCCTGTAAATTTTGTTCCATACCATATTGAGAGCGCCGGATGTCTCCAGCGCTCTTACAGCTTCCGCCGGGCTGACGCCGTCAAGCGAGGGTATCTTCCGAACGCGGGAGCTGTCGGTCTGAGTATAGTCTATGAAATATGAAAAGGCGATGATATCAAGACCTTCCCCGAGGTAACCCAGGGCTTGTTCAAGATAATCCGTTTCGGTGGTATCATCGGAGTCTATGAATGTGACATACTCGCCCTCAGCGGCGTCCAGCCCTGTGTTTCGCGCCGCGGCAAGTCCGCCGTTATCCTGACGGATGACCCGGATCTGCTTATATCTTTCGCGATAATCGCCGCAAATCGCCGGACTCCCGTCGGTCGAACCGTCGTCGACCAGTATGATCTCGATATCTTCCGTCACAGAACCGAGCAGGCTGTCAAGGCAGCTTTTCAGATGCTGTTCGGTGTTATATACCGGGATGATGATACTGAGTTTAACAACTGAGCTGATATCGCTCACCTCTTGTCATTTTTGATTCTTTCCAGCAGTTTTAGGTGTATATCCGCCATATTCTCGTAGGTGTACGGCTGTATCCTTTCGATAACGTTTGCGGACATATCGGCGCGCAGAGCGTCGTCGTTGAGTATGGCGGTCATCTTTTCTTTAAGATCGTCCTCGTCGCCGACCGCGGTCAGATAACCCTCTATGCCGTCTCTTATCAGCTCGACTGCGCTGACGCAGTGATAGGTCGCGATCACGGGGCATCCCTTAGCCATAGCTTCGTTGATGACCAGTCCCCAGGTCTCGGTACTGGACGGATGCACGAAGAGATCGGCGGCGTAAAAGTACTCGTTGAGCTTTTCGGGGAGTATGAAATCCAACAGTTCTATATTGCGGATATCCAGATCCCTTATCAGCTTTTCATACTTTTCCTTCAGCTCGCCGCCTCCTATAAGGTACAGATAGCAGTCGTCGGGCATATCCTTCCACGCTCTGATAAGACATTCGTACTTCTTCAGAGGGATGAACCTGCCTACGCCCAGCGCTACCTTTTGGTTTTCGCGGTGCAGTTTTTTCTTGTATTGCTCCTGAAGAGAACGTTTCTCTTCAATGGTTATTATCTCGTTTTTGTGCAGCGATGTGAACGGATGGACGCAGACCTTATCCCGATCGGCTCCGCAGTCTATGATGGCGTCCGCCGCTATCCGAGAGCCGCACAAGAAATACGCGCCCGACCGAAACACCTTGTACTTTATCTGATCCTTGATGTAGTCGGAAAAGCTCTTGCGTTTCCAAATATCTATTCCGTCAACATTCACCAGAACGGTCACGTTCTGTCTCAGCATTTCCTGCAGCACTTTCAGCTTGAACAGGGAGGAGTAGCCGTCTATGATGCAGGCGTCGTACTCTCTGCTTCTCAGAACGCGCAGGAACGACCGCGTCGGTGAATTGTGATACAGCTTGTACGCGGACGCTTTTTTAGTTTTGAACATCGGCGTGCTGTATGTGAGCCAGTCTTTTTCTCTTGTGATATCGCTGTCGTACAGGTAATACGCTTCGATCTGGTGGGTGTAGCTCAGCATATTGATCCATTCTATCCTGTACGGAGTAAGCAGATTGGTAAGATAAAAGATCTTCACGGTCATCATCCTTTCATACAAACGTGTTTTGCGGTCGGTCTATATCACGTTCATGGCTGAGAGGACTAAAGCTTCCTGTCCAGCTTGAACAGCAGATACGGCGCCGCGAACATCACGCGAGCGATGTTTTCGGCGGACTTCGTATCCATTTTTTCTTTGTCCACGAACTTTCGTCCGAAGCGGCACAGCGCTATAGCCGTCCTGAACAGCGGCGAGTGTTCCTCTCTGTAGCCGGGTATAAGCTCGCAGCATTTATCATACAGAGCCACACGAGTGTGCAGCTGTACGGCGGCTCTTCTGCCGGCGTTCGCGCCCCTTATCCTGACTCGCGACAATACCCTCGGCAGATACAGGATCGGAGCTTTGTGTATCAGCTGTTCCCATAACAGCGCGTCCTGACCGTAGCGGAAGTCCTCGTGGAATGAAAACCCGTTGTCGGTCAAAAGGCTTTTCGCGACCATTACGGTCGGCGTGCCAATATAAGGAGAAAACCGGCTGTATAGGCCCTCAGCCTGTCCGGGGGACATCTCTTTTACCTGCGTCGGTACGTCATCGCCGAAGGTCTCGTAGTCGGTATATGACCAGAGCGCGCCGTGCTCGATCATCTTCTCTGTCTGATATGACAGCTTCTCAGGCGTCCAAAGATCGTCTGAGTCAAGGAAGGCTATGTATTCTCCCGCGGCTTCCTGTATGCCGCGGTTCCTTGCGGCAGCTGCGCCTCTGTTCTCAGTCTTGATATATCTAATGTGTTGTTGATGTTTTTCCAAAAACTGCGCGACGTCTTCTTTTGAGCCGTCGTTTATCACGATGATCTCTGTGTTGTCGAATCCTTGCGCCAGTACGCTGTCGACCGCTTCGCAAAGCCATCCGGCTCCGCGGTAGAACGGTATGATAACGCTTACCTTTGGTTTTGCGTTGTTGTTCTTTTCGTTCATCGAGCTTTCTCCGATCCTGCCGCTTGTTCGAAGCAGTCTACATATTGCCTGACGCACGCTTCTTTGGATGCGTGCCGCATGAGGTATTCTCTCGCCGCAGCCGCGGATGCAGACGCTCTGTTCGCGTACGCTTCTTCTATCGCTTCTTTCAGCGCCGCCGGATCCTCCGGCTCGACGCAGACTCCCGCGCCGGATTCGCGCAGTACATCGGCGAGCTCGCTGTCGGTGTCGAACGCCGCGATCACCGGCGTATCGCACGCCATGATGCTCCACAGCTTGCTGGGCATAGCCGTCTTGCCGACGCCCTTCTTACAGGTGATCAGCGCAACATCGCCCATGCTGTATACCTCCGGAACTCTGTCGGGGGGCAGGAGAGGGTTGATCGCGACATTGTCGAGGTTCAGTTCCTCTGCCAGCTTAACGGCTTTGTCAAATTCAGTACCTCCGCCGAAGATAACGAAGGAGATTTCCTTGTTGTCCTTCATCATCTCCGCCGCTTTGAGGATGACGTCCGCTCCCTGAGAAGCGCCGAAATTACCGGCGTATACGACCGTAAAGCGATCCCTGTCAACATTGAACTCGTCAAACAGTCGGTTCTCCTCGCGGGGAACGGGCTTGACGGCCTCGGTGTCGATCCAGTTGCTCACAGCGGTCAGACAATCCTCCGGCACACCTCTTTCGAGCAGCTGACGCTCAGCGGTACGGGACAGCACGATTATCTTCGAGCACAGTGGGTATGTTTTGCGCTCCAGTCTTGCTCCTATCCTGTACAGCGGCGATGACTCGGTCGTGATGCCGGTCGTCACCAGCGAATCGGGGAAGAGGTCCTGCAGTGAATAGATCAGCGGTACGTTCAGCTTTTTCGCGAGTTTTCCGGCGAAATATCCCTGCGTCGGCGGTGTGCTGACGGCAAAAACAGCATCGGTATCGCGATAATGCTTCGCTATCATGCTTCCGCGTAAATTGCACCAAAAATACCGAAACGCCCGCAGCAGGGGATTCTTCCCTTCTCGGGGCGCCTGGTAACGGTGTACGCGGATGCCGCGATACACCTCATGTATCCTGTTGTGATATCGTTTTATCGTTTCCTCCGGTATCCCTCTGCAGGGGGTAGGGCACACCACGGTTATACTGTGTCCCGCCGCCTGCAAGCCTTCCATTATATCCAGCTCGATATGGGTGAAAGCGATGTTCTCCGGATAGAAATATGCGTCAAGAAACAGCAGCTTCATTTCTCGGCCTCACACGGTAGTGGTATTTGTTCATACGGCGACCTTCGGGAGTGATATATCTGCTCGACAGTACCAGACCGTTTTTCTGATAAAAACTGTTGGCGTAATCATTATCGTCGGCGTCGGTCTCCAGGGTGATATATGTATACTTACTGAAGTCTACCCTGTTTTTCAGATCCTGCATAAGCAGAGTGCCGATGTTCTGATGCTGATAATCCGGGTCGACGGCGATGGAGAATATCTTTACATAATTCTCGCTGCGGACAGATTTAGACGGCATCCCCAGCGCGCCGAACATCTTAGCGAAGATGGACGGACGGCGTAGGAAAGACAGGAAGGAGTACCACATGAATGACAGCAGATGTCTGCGGAGCATAAAGCGGAAAAGGCCCTGTGTATCCCACGAGTAGGCAAGGAACCCTACCGCGCGGCCGTCGTCCTCGACAGCGACCAGCAGTTCGGAGCTGTCATGTTCGATGAACGAGCGGTAAAGCTGCCTCAAAAATCCCTTGTGCAGAGATGAGAGGAAGAATCCCTGGAAGGCGGTTATATGCAGGAGGACAATAGTATCCAGAATATTCTTTTGTGACGGTTTGATAGTTTTTACGCGAACCACAATAAACCTCCGGAAAAATGAACGCCTTATATGTGTATGAGAGAGGAGAGGCAATATTCATGTGGTTAAAGTGTCAGGAGCGATTCTGACCCATTGTTACAATAATCCAACTATATTATAGTACATTTTTACATAATGTGTCAATTATTTTGGAGAATATTAATAAAAAAATTAAGTCAACAA
>Ga0310690_10008943_pt1 | contig 12628 bp, 20 predicted proteins | sample AusTroGonzalo_MG_2_FD_207661 | JGI IMG/M metagenome (GOLD analysis project Ga0310690, IMG submission 207661) | Bovine rumen microbial communities from tropical cattle in Woodstock, Queensland, Australia - Gonzalo_04 (v2) (version 2) | ecosystem: Host-associated > Mammals > Digestive system >...
TAATCAATATTATCGTCCAAAGTTACCGTATCAAAAACTGGATTTATCTTTTTAACTATTTTCTTTAAACCAGTTTTCTTTTCAATGAGAATTGGAATATGAATTAATTCATTAGGATAAATAAAGTTATCTGCAAACTCTTTTATATTTGAATAGCATCTTGCTATTCTATCATTTATCTTTGTAATCTTAAATCCACCTTCCTCTAAAGGTTCTACCTTAAATGCTCCTTTTTCATTGAAGAATCTATGAAATGCTTTTTCTATAGCTTTAACCTCATATTTTAGATTTCTAGTAGAATCATAATAAGCTGTATCATATTCTGTGATCTTAAAGATATCATCTTCAAGAATCCTTATTTCTTGAGAAGAATTAATACGCATTATAAGCTCATGGACATCGTTAATTGTGATCCAAGACTTAGTTAATCCAAATCTAGGATTTTCAACTGTAACTGAATATTGAAGTGTATCACCGTTCAACCAAGCGAGCTTATATTTCCAATTAGGATCGTAATAAATAAATCTAAATTTTGTACCATTAATTAAAAATGGAAATACATTTTTATCCGCTCCAAGGTTTTTAGTTATCTCATAAGATCCTATTAAATCATTATGTGAAATATGATTATGTAATAGAACGGCTGAATTGCTTGCATCTATACATTTAACTTTATCTAAGACTGGCTGCCACTCAACATATAGATACCTTTTATCAAAAAAGTCGTATATTCTTTCCATTTTAATTTTTCTCCGTTGCTATTTCCTTTACCTTTTCTCTAAATTCAGGAATTGTTAAATTGTCATTCTTTGTATTCAAGAATTCTTTGAATATTATTGGTAAACAATTAGGACAAACACCATAATCTACCATATATTCCTTAATGGTATAATTTTTGTTACAACATTTACAAACTTTTTGAAGTGTTTGTGGTCTGGCAACAATTAATCCTCGTTTATAAATAAAATTGGGACAAGAATAAGATGGATCATCCTCAAGTCGTGTATCACAACCTTTAATACAATCCATCAAATCCTCATCCCAATTATCACATAGGGAACAATTCATATATCCTCTTATTTAAAAAAAATAGTTTATATCATTAAGATATCCATCAGACATCTCAATAATATTTACAAATGGTAAATCTGACAATTTATTTATCAGAGCTACATTATGTAAAGCTACAATAATTTGTGTATCTTTACGATTTGCGGACAAGACATCATAAATCTGTTTAAGATTATAGACATCCAATCCTTGATCAGGTTCATCCATTAAAATTGTATAGATGTCAGATTTATCATTCATTTGTCCATCAGCATAAAACTTTCTAGCAATAGCTAATTCATCATCAAATGCATGATTCGAACAATCTTTATCAAAATTATTAATCAATTCATTAATTGAAACAAGCTTTTGACCAAACATTTTCTTCATCAATCTTTGAAAATCAAGCATTTGATTCTGACCATTACTAGCAGATGTCATAGATAAAAACTGTTGGGCGGATTCAAATGAAGCCATGACGGATTCATTACCACGACGATTATTATGCTGCATTGAATACAAATTAAAAACAGGTTTGTTAAAATCTGCTTTCAATGAAATAGATTCATATAGATCTCCATTGAAAGCAATATCAAATCTAGTATTCATATCACTGCATTTTAATGTAGATACATAATATTCATCACAAAAAGTTAGGTATCTCAACAGATTAATAACTGTTGATTTACCAGAACCATTTTTGCCAACTAGAATATTTACACCTTCTTTGAATGAAATCCCATCTTCCAATTTTTTGAGAATGTCTTTACAATCTTCGTTGGTATGAATATAATGCATTCTACCATTCGTAAATTTTTGAACGGTTTTCACCGAATAAATCATATTCTAGTTCCTTCCAGGCAATAACCTTTGATGGTTTAACCATAATAGGTTGATCATCTTTGAAAACTTTCCAAACAGGATCAAAATTAACTTGTGTTAAACAAGCATCAAGCCAATCATCTTCATCTTCAAGAGCAACTTGCACCTTATAGTTTTCTCGTGGTAAATCTTTTGGATCAGTATGTATGTTTCTTGCAAATTCAATACCATAATTAAATGCCGACCAAAACATCATTCTATCATCATATCTACCTTGATAAAAACTCTTTGAAATATCTTCAAGTTTCATTTATATATGCACTCCTTTTCACAATATTCACAAATAGTATCTGGACAAGTATGTACTTCCCAATCAAGAGAAACCCAAGCGATAGGTTCTTTTGAAGTATTCCATTTCTTGAGTTCATGATTATAAGAACCCTTGACATAGGAATAACCGTCTTTAATTGTCTCAATACATACCATAACTTCATCATGTCTTTCTGATGGAAGATCACTTGGGTCATTCTTTAAATTATGAACCTTAAGTTCTGATTGAAGCATATTAATCTCCTAATATTTTATAACCAAATAATGATAATTAGCTGTTAATCATGTTTAGCTCCAAAATCGAAAGATGTTAAGTTTCGATTAAAATTTTTGATAGTTTGTTTTAATTCAAAACACAATTCATTATAAAAATTTAACTCTTTCTTAATCTTCTTAATTTTATTTGAATGTTGCCTAATTTTACTAACACATCTATCAAATAAATCCATATCAATCTTACTTGTAAAATGCCCATCATCTATTGGAATTTGAGATCTTGCATTATTAAAATATTTTACCTGGGATTTATGATACAAGAGAGCTTCATGCAAAATTGATGTGTGAAATCTTATAGCATCCCATTTAAGATAATTATCTGATATTGCGCGTTTAATAAAATTTCTGTTCATAAAGATATTGCCTCAAACTAATTAATATGATGATCCACCATAGATAAACTTTCCGTTTGTAAGTTTTTCAAATTTTTCAAGAATGATATCTCTTGTTTCTGAAACTTCATTTTCAAGATCATCTTCATCCAACTCTGCTTCAAAAATAGATGCTAAAAGTTGAAACGAATCACGAATATGTTCACAAAGATCATCTTCATATACTAGACATGTTCCGCAAAGATAATATTTCTTACCATTTTCTTTGATAATCTTATATTGTTTCTTTCCCAACTTCATTGCTTTAGCTGTTAGCTCTATAATTTCTTCACGCGTCATATTATGCCTCATTAAACTCTTTGGTAATATCTTTAAAATTTTCATCTTCAACTGATATCAATTCTACAAATTGAGAATCAGTCATTGATAAATTTTCCCATTTATCTTTTATCTCTTGTAAATCCTTTCCTTTAATCCAAATTTCATTTCTAAAAGAAATCCGTGCTTCCATAAAAATCCTTGCTAGTTTTTTATGGAAAACTAGCAAACCAGTTAGTCTAAATAATAAGATCACCAAACATACTAAAAGCTTCTGTTAAATGAACTGAAAGTATCTCGTCATATCCGTGCATATCAGCAATTGTTCGAGCAACGCGAATAATATTTCTACGCGATCTAACTGATAAATTATTTCTAACACAATGTTGAGTAAGCATTTTGTCCAACTTATTAGGTAAACATATATCTGCATATTGATTATAAGTTCCTCTAGTTCTTTGTTTATCAACTGCTGTCTCAATCATTGTTTTAAGTATCTTAACAGAAAACTCAGGGTATTTTAACGAATCATTAGTATGAATTCTAATTGGAAATCTGTCCAACAATGGAGAACTAAATTTTTTCCAATATTGTTCAATTGCATGAGAACTACATAAACACAATTTATTAGGGGAATCATAATTCCCACAAGAGCATGGTCTTGCTGTCATAATTAACTGAAATCGTGCTGGATATGAAGATGTTCTTCCACCACCCCTACTCAAAGTAATTCTTCCACTTTCAATGGGTACTCTTAATAACTGAAGCACACTAGATTTAAATTCTGCAGCATCTTCAAGTAAAAGAACTCCATTATGTGCCATAGAAATTTCACCAGGATTACAATTTACTCCGCCGCCACATATTCCTTCAACAGACGCTGATTGATGTGGGATCCTAAAAGGTCTTTTATTTGAGTTATTGTCATAACCAGCAATAGAATAAATTCTATTAACTGATTCCAATTCTTCATTAGTTAGAGTAGGTTGTAACTCTGGAATACATCGACAAATACTATTTGTAAATTCAATATCTGTTCCCCAAAATAATGCATGATGCCTACCTGCGATTGCTACTGCTAATGGATATTTTATTGCCGAAGTGTAATTATCCAGTGAGCTAGTATTTTGAAAAACTTTATTAGATGAGGTTGACACATGTTCTAAAGCATCAATCTTTAAAGGCTTTCTACCTAACACTTGATCAAAAATATCAACAGCATCTTTCAAATGGTCTACTTTCCATACTTTCATACCCTCTGGAATAGCAACACTACAATTAGGTATAATAGCTTTTGTTATTCCATGTTTCTTTGCTGTTTGTAGAGCTGCAAATATGTTTCTAGATGTAGATTCAACGTTGCCATATTCATCCAAACTTCCTACAACTAAAATATTTTCATCTTTAGGATATTCATTAATCAATGCAATTGCAAAAGCCAATTGAGACAAAGATTTATTATAAGATGATTCATCAGCTGGATGTAATGACAGCATAATTCTTTTATTATCTGGAAATTTATAATCACTTGATAAAAAAGCCTTCTTTAAGGTAGTTCTACATTCCTCGCAAAGACTATCTTTTATTCCACAAATATCAAAAGACGGTAAGCCATTTCTAATATCAATCTCAACAATAGACAAATCTCCTTCATAACCAAAAGGTGCATAAGAATAAATTGCCATTAAAAACTCCTTTTAAAATTGTAAACAGTCTAATCCAAAAAAGTCTCTTTATTGCATAGATATCTAACTGCTGTGTCCAGAGGGATAAGTTGCCTCAGGAAACAGTGCAGTTTATTTAAATATGGATTATAGTATTTACATTTACGTAAAAAATATTAAAACTCTAGACAGTCTCTTTATCTATTTGATATATTCGAAGCTGCGGCTGTGTGTTATTACACCTGCAGCAGCTTCGACATTAAAATATAAGAGTTTCAAATATTTTTTAAATCTGTTTTTTGCACATTATTGCCTTAATATGGTCTCTCTAAAAATCTGATTGATGATTCAGGTGAAGACGCACCAGGAAACTCTTTCCTGGTGAATGATGGCCTGAATCGTCTTAAACTTCATGGACAATTAATATGCATTAATCCATTTTTTGAACATTTAACTGATTTTTGCATCTCTTTATTTAGATTGATTGATCCAGCAGGATGTCTGGAGTGAAGCGAAGCTGATTTCCAGACATCCTGCTGGAGATATAAACTCCTCAGTTACAATATTCAATTATTGCAAATAAAAAAATAAACACACTAAATGTTCTTTTAAGGTCTCTTTATCGCGCAGATCAATTAAGATGGTAGACTGAGATGATCTTTGGTCATCTCATTCCCATCATACTGTGAATTATAGACTGGGAAGCTTTGTCTTCCCAGTCGAATCGAACATTCTCATATGTTTATTGCCTATTCAATTAACACACATAAATAAATTATTCTTTCTCTATAGTCTCTTGATGATTGAGTCTGGTCTTCAGATGGAAAACCAGAGACTCGATATTAATAGTTTTTTTATTTCATGTATGTACTTAAAAAAATACATTCGTAGTCAATGTTTTTCTCTGTATTCCTTAGATTTAAAGAGGCGCGACGGTATCTATGTTTGGATACCGTCGCGCCTTCTTATTAAATATTTTTTGACTACACAATATATTTTTTCGATTAGAATGTTAATTCAAATTTTTGATTTTTAACATTTCTAATCAAAAGACTCATCAACATGTCCCAACGACGACTGGCTGGATTATATGAAATAATTTGATTAAACAATTTATCTACCATATTCAATGATCCCTGCATGGTTGAAGAACTCTCTAGAATTAATCCGTGAGTATAAATCAAATTAAGCAATGTATAATAGGCACCAGCACCCTTGAAACAATTCATCCAACGTGTAGGCAAATTACCCTTCTGCGCAAAATGCCAATGAGGAATTCCTCTGATTACTTTCAATAGTTCATCATAATCTTCAGAATCAATAATTCTATTAAGTTGTTTTTCTTTAAGGTCTTTATTACATACAGTACTGTGTTCCATCAAATCATAAAAAATAAACTTAAGATCGTCAAATGTAAAGAATTGGAATCTTTTATCATTCGTAGACTTGAGTTTATTTTTAAGATGTACAAGCAATTCAAGTTCGCGTACTGTTTGCTTAAATACATATCTTAGATTATATCTAGATCGTACTGCATGATTCCATCCATTAGTATCTTTCAACAAACGGAATGTCTGAACAGTAATCCAACGACGGAACAATTCAGGATTGTCAATGAAGTTACCATTCTTAAGGGTATTTAAAATAGAGTCATTATCTTCGAACAAATCCTTTACGTCGGTATTCTTTGACATAATTTCTTCAAGTTTGTCAACATTCACACCAGCATATTTCAACAAATCCAATCGCTGTTGAACTGGTGAAGTTGCGGAACTCTTCGGAATAAGATAATAAGTGCCATGCTTCGGTGAAACATGCTCCAATGTTTCATCACCCAATTCAAAACTTGTTCCACAAACAGGACATTTTACGTCTACCATTTTACACTCCTAATCTTCTTTAAAATAAATATCTTCTTCTTCAAAATCATCACTCGGTTTATCATTTGTTAAATAAATTCTATCCCAAGTCCATGATCCTACAATATCAAAATTATCATTTTCCTTATGATAATCTCCGCTACCTCTACCACAACCGATTGCAGTCAATAGAGATATCGGGAAAATACACCAATTTCCATTATTAGATTCTTCTTTATATTTTTGTAAATCAATATAAATCTTTTTATCATTATTTACTAAATACTTTACAGAATCCATATTAAAATTGGTTTCTTTGGTATATTCATAATCAGAATCATTTAAATCCCAAATTTCAGAATAACTGACTCCAATTTTTTCAAGTTCGTCCTCTTCAGTATAATCTCCAACCCAAGCAACTCTAGTTGGTTTATCAACTAATTGATGTGCAAACTGATTACAAAAATCGTTATACCACCAAGAATGCTCCATCAATTTTAAACCATTATAATGATCTGCTGATTGATTTTTAAACCAACTTTCTGTTTGAGTTCTGAAAACTTTCTTAATGAGATTACCCTTAGAGTCAAAAGTCTCTATTATCTGATGATAATATTGTCCCACAAGATTCTCCTTTAATCAAACCATTTCTTAAACAATACCAATTTTGGATCTACTTCACTTTGCCAATACCATTTATCACCAAAATCCCAAAGCTTATTAATAATTAACCATAATACATACAATTCTAATCTTGCTCTAGCAATGTATCTAACTTCATTGTCAATTAATTGTTTAGTACTTAAATCATGTTCCTCTAAAGCAAAGAAATATTTTGAATTAGACCTTGAAGATGGCGTTGATGTTTTATAGTTTTCGAAATAATCTAATAATGTTTGTTTAACATCATCAGGATGATCAAATTCTACAGTAACCAATTGTCTATCTAATTTAAAAGTTTTATTTTCAAAATTTATTCTGTATGCACTTCCGTTTTCAATTAATCTAATGATTTCATTTATTTTCATAATGACCTTACTAAATTATCAAACATATCTCTATTTGATAATGCTTTTTTTGCTGCATATAGAGATAAATATCCTGTAATTTCTTTTGGTGTTCTTTCACGATTTGTTTTAACATGTCGTCCAGTACCTCTAGAAACTACTCCGTCTTTTTTCATTAACTCAACACCTAATCCACCTAGCTTAAACCTTTTAGTTTGTGTTGCTCGTAAACAGTCTAATACATATTGATTCAATGTTTGAATATCTCTTACATTATTCATATAAGCTAATACTCCTTTAGACCAACAATATTGACCATTGTACAAGTAAAAATTAACTGAATTAATTGCCGACTTTAATGAATTAGCTTTTTTACATCGACTTAAAATTTCCTTCTGAAAATTCTTCAATCGTTTTCTAGATAAACTTATTTCAGAACCTCTAATCATAAATCCTAAAAATTTGAAAAATTTATCGTTGCTCAAAATCTCAACTTTATTAGGATTTAAAATTAATTCTTTTTCAGCCAACCTAGTTTTAAGAATATTTTGTCCAATTTGCCAATCTTTTCCAATAATAAGAATATCATCAGAATAACGAACATAATAGACTTTTAATTTCTTAATTTCTTCATCCATATCATATAGAAGAGCATTTGCCAAGAATGATGCAACAGCACAACCTTGTTTCAACGATTGATAATGATTGATAACTTTTTTATTTTCATCCAAACAAATATTACATCTATAATATCTTCTTAAAAGATTAATTACAGATGATTTTCCACAGATGTTTTCAACCTTATCAAAAATATCCTCGATAAATCTAAGAGGAACACTGTCAAAATATTTTGACAAATCTGCTTTAATACCAATTGTTTTTTGTTTACAATTAGTTATTTCTGTTACAACTTCTTTAACAACTTTGCCACAAGACAAATTTGTTTGATAGGCTTTACTTCTATCAGATATAAGTTTTCCGCAAAATTCAAAAAGCATATCATTTATGATAGACAGAATAATTCTATCCAAGTCTTCATTAATGTATACTATTCTAAATCCACCATCATCTTTTGGAATTCTCTGTTGATGTGGCGGAATAATGTTATATTCGTTATCACGAATTGACTTATAGACTTTCGCCAAAGTCACTGGACTACAGAAATGTTCCAATTCTGAATATTGCATATTTTTATCAACTGCAATTTGAATAGCTTTTTTCCATCTTTCAGGTTTGAACATCTCCTCAAGTAATTTGTCCATCTCTATACCTCATAATTAGTCACTCGGAAAATTTTTCAAGTTTTCCTCATCAAATACTTGATCTGGTATTTCAATTACAAAACACGTAAAACCATTAGCATTCATCCCAAAGCAGATTCTTTCTGCTTCTCGTTTGTCATTTATAAGAACAGCTTTTTCATTATCTTTATATTCAAATACTTTCTTTGGATAAATCTCAATTTTTGTAACAAACTTAAAAGTAGTATTTGATGTAAGAATAATTATCGCATATCTTACTTTGCATTTCAAATCGCCAAACATTTAAACTCCTAAACTAGCATACGCATCTTGAATCTTATTTTTAAGTTTTTCAATCAAATCTTCCTTTGTTGAATACTCAAATTCATCAAGATAAATAATGTGATTTCCTATGTCAGTTCCATCTGCAGAAACCATACCCATTTGTCGTACCCACGCACCAACATATTCTCGTCCATACCCAACATCATCGTTAAGATAACTTTCTAGTCTAGCCATTCGTTTTCCATTTGATCTGACATTATCCTCATCATAAAGTTTTAATGTAATGCCAATATAAGCTGGCGTATCAGTATATTCTTCTGAATCTATTTCATTGAAAGTATCATATAGATTATCATATTCTGGATACATTGGGTGTTGTTTTCCATCAAACAAATCTGGTGTTCCATCTAATTGATATGGAATATATTTCTCATACCAATCTTGGAATTCTCCCCAATCTGTAAACTCATCATTAAATTTATCGAATTGGCCAGATTTAATGTTCCATTCATAGAAATCTCTAAAGTTTGGTTCACATAGAGTATCAAAGATAAGCTGGGCTTTTTCTGCCCTAGATTTTGTTGGTTCATCTTTAGCATAAAATGTTATATTATCCAATTTTGGACAAATTTCAGCTTTATAATCAACAAAACCATCTGTATAATTTATGAAACCATCATAGCTAGACCCATCAGAAATATCAGGGTCATAATCAAATAAATCTGCATTATAAAATCTGCGATCATCTGTAACTATTTTGGTGATTTCATCCATAAAAGATTTTTCTTTAATCATTTTTCTTTATAACCTTTATAACCATCAACCCAACAAGAATCAACTAATCCATAAACGTTATCTATAGTATATCCATATGGGTTTTGATAATCAGACCAAAGATTAAAAATGTATTGCAAAGGGATTTTAACATCCTTTTCCAATTCAATTTCTAACAATGATCCGCCACCATTCCATGAATCATACAAACCACAATTAACTGATTTATCAAGTGTGATATAGCCGAATGGATTTCCTTCAACACTTGCAGGGTGATAACGATTAAATTTGTTTTCTATTTCAGAAAGTTTTGTTTTTAAGTTTATGGCATCTCTTAAAGGCATCTTAACCAAGAAAACCAATTCACCCATATGACTAGTTAAATTGATCAATTCATTAATTGCCGTTTTAACAAATTTAGATTCATCAGAACATGTCTTATTAGAATATCCATCTGACTTCTTAATTTCTTTCTTTAACAAACCAAGTCGTTTTTGTTGTTTTGCAAGCCAATATAATCCAGCGGTTTCTTCAAGACCGTTACAATATCCAGAATCTTTATTGTAATTCAAGATATTATGATCCACAAAGTCATGATTCATATCCCCACTATTTATACCAATTACCACATTTACATCTGGATTTAAAAATGATTCTGGGTAAGTCCAGCAAAAGTTATCATAAACTACATCGCGACATTCATCAATATCTAGTTTATGTTCTTTTGCAAAATTTTCTAACTTAATAAAAAATCGATCTTCATATGCCCAATCATCACAATTAATATCCCATTCGTTAACTGTATCAAAAAAGATACATTCTGGGTCGTCACTTGCAAGAATTTTTCCTACAGCACTTTCTGGAAATTCATCCCTATAATCTACATAACGTTCAATACAGTCAGTAGGTTCCCCTTTCTCATTTTTCGTAAGTGCATATTCGTAATAATCTCTAGTAAAATCAATTACTAGTTTCTTTTCCTCATCTGTCATATTATTTCCTTTAAATACTTTTTGGAAACTTTTTCCAGTTGACTTTCATTCCACATATGTGACATTGGCTCTCCTGTCATATAATTTTCAAGGATATAATCTTTGTACTTTCTATCCTTAGATTTAATTACACAAAGCCAAGTTCCCGTCCAATCAGTTGCCTTTACAATATCTCCCTTACGAAAATGAGCTTTTTTATCGATTACTTGTATCATTTCACATAGTAATACATTTTCGCTATCCTTACCGTCATAGTGCCTAGTTACTACTCTACCAACAATACTAATTTTGTCACCGCACATTAAATTCTTTTTGAGATTATTTTCGCATTTCACAAAATTTAAATTATCGGCTATATTATTACATAATAGAAAATGATTTTTATCTATAATTCTAGACACTGATCCTTCAATAACCAAACAATTCATCTGATTCATATTTTACCCAAACTTAATTTGCAATTTTTATACATAATTAGCTTAGAATGTTTCTTCCACCATTTTTTAACCAATCTCTTTTTCTTAGATTTATATGGATACTTTTTAGTTAATTGTCTTAGAGTAATATCCACAATATTCTTAGATTCTAGAGGTTTGTTAACCCAAAAATTAAACCAATCATGCAATGATTGAGGAGAATCATCTTTGCTAACTGTAAATGATAAGTTTCCATCCATTATTCAAAATCATCCTTATTAACTACTCTAACTATATAATGATGTCCATACATGTATGTTCCAGGTAACGGGATCAATAATATCACCAGTTTCATATTCTTCATCAAAATCATAATCTCTACTCATAATAAAACTCCTTAAATTAGATTAGATAAATCGAAACCCAACAAAGATGAAAATTTCGCAAGCTGTTTTTCATTATCTATATGCTTAGCAAGAATTGATTTGTCATTTTCTGACATACTATCGAAATCTCGTTTAATTAAAACATTTTTAGCAGAATCAACTAATTTATCAAATTCTTCACTAGAACAAAAATCTTTACTTACTAACAACCCTTTAATGGCAAGAATACCAGCTTCTAGAAATAAATACAATTTTGCTTTACTATTTTCTTCAAAGTATTTTGTAAACATTTCTATAGTTAATTCTTTTTTATCTTCATTTTCCATTAATCAAAATCCTCTTTGTTTTTTACTACAACAATATTGCCATACTGGTAGGTGGAAGGACATGGGATCATTGCATTTATGTTATATTCCATTTCTTTTATTAAATCATCAAATATTCCGGTCATTGAAATACTGGTATGCTTGATATCATTAATAAATTCTTTTGGATTAAATCTCATGCACTCTTTTTTAACGAGAATATGAAAACCACCACTAGTTTCAACAACTACAAAATTTCCTTTACCTATTTTATTAATAAAGGCATCGTACACAACAGTATAGATTAAAGGCTTATCTTCTTTTCTTTCTACATCGATATCAAAGTCAACCCAATACTTTGTGCCTACATTATCAAATTGCAATCGTCTCATTTTTGAAAGAGATTTACACATTTTATATAATGACTGAGCAACACCGCATTCTGCTGTCTTTGTTTTCAATGCTCCAATCCTTTTGTGAATAGTATCAAGATTTTCCCCACTGGGATCTTTAAAGAACATATCCAAATCAGGTCCAAGAATATTATGAATATAATTTGCTCAGTCATTAT
>Ga0310690_10008946_pt1 | contig 12627 bp, 14 predicted proteins | sample AusTroGonzalo_MG_2_FD_207661 | JGI IMG/M metagenome (GOLD analysis project Ga0310690, IMG submission 207661) | Bovine rumen microbial communities from tropical cattle in Woodstock, Queensland, Australia - Gonzalo_04 (v2) (version 2) | ecosystem: Host-associated > Mammals > Digestive system >...
TCGGGCGAGAACATAAAGCCCTCCACCTTACCCTCGGTCTCAGACAACTGCTTGCGACCAGAGCCATCGAGGTCCATTTTCCATACCTCGCCACCCTTGATGAAGGCCACAGTCTCGTTGTCCAGCCACTGAGCGTCAGTCTCGTTGTCAGCATCCTCAGTCAACTGTTTCTGCTCGGTGCCGTCGGCATTCATCATCCAGAGCACCTGGTGACTCTTGTTCTCCTCCACGCTGTAGTAGCCCATCTGGAATACAATGTGCTTGCCGTCGGGCGAGGGCTCATAGCCACCAATACGACTCATGGCCCAGAGTGCCTCGGGCGTCATCTGGTCGCTGGTGAGTTCGATGGTTTGCTTCTGGATATTCACTTTATCAGTCTCTTTCTGTGTGCCGCAGGCAGTCATCATCAAGGCTGCCGTAGCAAGTGATAATACTTTGTTCATATATAATAGGCTTGTTTATTTCTTCTTCACGGGGTCGCAGGTCAGTCCGCATCCCAGCTTATTGAATATCTTACGGTCCACCTCAGAGAGCATCACGGTAGAATGTACCTGACAGCCCCTGAGTTTTGGCAACTGCTCCAGCGCGCGGCGACACAGCTCGTCGTCCTTAGACAGCACGCTGAGAGCCACCAACACCTCGTCGGTATGCAGGCGTGGGTTCTTGCCGCCCAGATACTCAATCTTGGTCTTTTGTACAGGCTCAATGAGACTCTGCGGAATCAGCTTAGCCTGATGGTCGATGCCAGCCAGATGCTTGGTGGCGTTGAGCAACAGGGCAGCCGAGCATCCCAGCAGGGGTGACGACTTGGCCGTGATGATTGTGCCGTCTTCCAGTTCCATAGCAGCCGACGTCTGTTCTGTGAGTTCTTGTTTAGCCTGAGCAGCAACAGTAACACGTCGATATGCTGTGGTGATCTTAGCCTGATTAAAGAGCATCAGAATCTTGTTCACCTCGCGCTCGTTGTCAGCACCCTCAGCCATCTTATTGGTTGCCGTATAGTAGCGACGGATAATCTCGTCGCGGCTGGCCTGACAGCACACCTCGTCGTCGCTGATGCAGAAGCCTACCATGTTGACACCCATGTCCGTGGGACTCTTATAGGGGTTCTCACCATAGATACCTTCGAACAGCGCATTCAGCACGGGGAATATCTCGATGTCGCGATTGTAGTTGATGGCAATCTTATCGTAAGCCTCCAGGTGGAACGGGTCAATCATGTTCACATCGTTCAGGTCGGCCGTAGCAGCCTCGTAGGCAATGTTGACAGGGTGCTTCAAAGGCAGGTTCCATACAGGGAAAGTCTCGAACTTAGCATATCCGGCACGGATACCACGTTTGTTCTCGTTGTACAACTGAGACAGGCAGACAGCCATCTTACCAGAGCCAGGACCAGGAGCGGTGACGATGACCAACTCGCGAGAAGTCTCCACATAATCGTTCTTGCCGAAGCCCTCATCGCTGGCGATAAGTTCCACGTTGTGGGGATAGCCATCGATGAGATAGTGCACATACGACTTAATGCCCATGCGCTCTAGGCGGTGGCGGAATAAGTCGGCAGCCTTCTGGCCGTTATAGTGAGTGATGACCACCGAGCCCACCATGAACTCGCGGTTCATGAACTCCTCGCGCAGACGCAGCACATCCTCATCATAAGTGATGCCCAGGTCGGCACGCACCTTGTTTTTCTCGATATCCTCGGCGCTGACCACGATGACGATCTCCAATTGGTCACGCAGTTGGGCAAACATGCGCAACTTCGAGTCAGGCTTGAAGCCCGGCAGCACGCGCGAAGCGTGGTGGTCGTCAAACAGTTTTCCTCCCAACTCCAGATACAGCTTTCCGTCAAACTGCGCGATGCGCTCTTTGATATGCTCTGACTGTATCTTCAGATATTTGTCGTTGTCGAATCCAATTTTCATTTTGTCTTATTGTGATGGTTATCTTATTTCCTTTATTTTCGATTCTGCTGTTGCTGCTGCATCTTCTGAATCTCGGCAGCGCGCTTCTGCATCTCCTCCAGACGTGCAGCCAGGCCGCTCATCTTCTTGGGGTTGTTCTGGTTCTCCTTATAGTTAGCCTCGAGGATGGCCAGCAACTTCTCGTCGTCGGTAGTCTTGCGGAGTGTCCACATGATGGCAGCCGAGAAGAACAGAGATACGAAGTAGTAGAAGTTCAGACCGCTTGAGTAGTCGTTGAACATGAAGAAGAACATCAGAGGCATGACATACATCATCCACTGCATCATCTTCATCTGTTCAGCCTGCTGACCCACCATCTGGTCGCGCTGCTGACGCATGGTCATGTATGAATAAAGCAGGTTGCTGACGCAGAACAAGATACAAGTCAGCGACAGGTGGTCACCGATACCCCAGATATTGAAGCCCCATTCGAAGATAGGATCATAGGTGGACAGGTCGTCCATCCACAGGAACGACTCGCGACGCAGCTGAATGGCGTTAGGCACGAAGTTGAACATCGCAATCCAGATAGGCATCTGAATCAGCATGGGCAGACAGCCACCCAGGGGCGACACACCATACTTAGAATACAGAGCCATCATGGCCTGCTGCTTCTGCATCTGATCCTCGGGCTTGTTATATTGCTTGGTAGCCTCGTCGAGTTTGGGTTTCAGCACGCGCATCTTGGCGCTCGACATATAACTCTTCTTCACCATGGGGAAGGTGAGACCCTTCAGTAGCAGGGTGATCAGAATCAAGACGATACCCATAGGCAGCCCCAGTTTGGTGAGCCAGTCGAACACATAGAGTGTGAACCAACGGTTGATGAAGCGGAACAAAGGCCATCCCAGATATACCAGACGCTCGAGCTCCAAGTCCTTGCCAAATGTGCTCTGCTCCTCCACGTCCTGAATCAGGCGGAAGTCGTTGGGACCGATGAACATCTCAAACTCAGAAGCCTGCTCACCAGTGGGGTCGAACTTCGTGGCCAGACGAGCCTCATAGTTCTTCAGGATGCGAGTGCTCTTGTCCTGAGGTGTGCTGGTCAACTCGGCACCAGCATTGAAGGCGTCCTTCGAAATCAGGACAGCCGAGAAGTATTGGTTCTTGAAAGCCACCCAGTCGATAGGCTCGTCGATGGTCTCCTGCTTGTCGGAAGTCTCGTTCAGGTAGTCAGTACCGCCGTCGTTAAACTTATAGGTTAGTGCCGAGCGATAGTTCTCAAAAGTAAAACCCTTCTCCTGCTGGCGGCAAGAGTCCTGCCACTGCACGACAATCTCCTTGCTGGTAGGATCCAACTGGTCAGCCAGTCCGTTGGCCTTGATTGAGAAGTGCAGCAAGTAGTCGGGGCCCAGTGTGTATTTGAATACCAGTGTGCCGCCGTTCTGTGCCTCGGCAGTCAGAACCAGAGAACCGTCCTCGGTTGTTGAGTCGGCGAATACCAAATCCTTGGTGTTGATATATTTGCTGACACCCTTCAGCACGAAGTTCATCTGCTGACTCTGGGCATCAAACAAAGTGATGCCGGGCTGGTTCATCGTGTCCTTATGAGCCAGGATGCGGGCGCTGGCGATGGTGCCGCCCTTGGTGTTGAAGGTCAGCTCCAGCGAATCATTCTTCAGAGTGACTACACGGTTGAGGTCGGCCAGCGAATCATTCTTGGCAGAGTAGAAGAGGGCGGTAGAGTCCACCTCGACAGGCTTGGCCTGTGCTTCTTTCTGCTGTGTGGCTGCGATTTGTTTCTTAACAGCTTCGATGCTGTCCTTTTGGTGATTGTAAGCTTCGATTTGCTCTTGTGAAGGCGTGTTCAGATAACTGAAAAGAATCAGAACAACGGCAATTAGGCTGAAGCCAATGAGAGTGTTTCTGTTCATTATTTTAGAATATTTTTATTACTTTTTATCAAACAAGGTGCAAAGTTACAAAAAAAAATCATAACTTTGCACGCAGTTATGAGAAAATTAGCATTATTTATGGTGGCGGCATTTACGCTGGGCGCTAGTGCTGCTGAACAAGGTAATAATCCGAGTGGGCAATACTTCCGATTGTTTGCTCCTCTCACGTTTTATCACAACGTTGCAGGCAGTCAGTTCTCTATTGCCTCAAAGAATCCTGACGAGGTAAGTCAGGCCATCGACCAAGCCCTAATGCATGTTTATCTGACACGCCCCGACCTGGTGCAGGTCACTCAGTCGGAGCAGGAAAAATCGGGTGCTCTCCGTCAGGACATCATCGAAGAGTCTGTCGTAAAGCAAGACGTCGAGATGGTGGAGCAGGCAGAACCGCTGCCCGATATGCCTGAGGCCGAGCCTGTACAGGTGGTTGTCGAGAAGCCCAACTTCTGGAAATACAAGTGCGACACCTATCTGCAGTTCATGCAGAACTATGTGTCGGACAACTGGTATAAAGGTGGTGAGAACAACTATGCCGCCGTGGGAAGTATCACGATGGAAGCCAACTATGATAATAAGTCTAAGTTTAAGTGGGACAATAAGTTAGAGATGAAGTTGGGCTTCCAGACATCGCCCTCGGACACCGTTCATCGCCTCAAGGCCAATGAGGACCTGCTACGTTATACAGGCAAGATTGGTCTGCAGGCAGCCAACCGATGGTACTACACCCTTCAGCTCTTGGCCTACACCCAGTTCACCCGTGGTTTTAGGGCTAACAACGAGAACACCTTCTCCGACTTTATGTCGCCTTTCAACCTGAGTGTCGGTCTTGGTATGGATTACAAGGTGGAGTGGTTCAACAAGAAGTTGACAGGTACCGTCAACATGTCGCCTTTGGCCATTAACTATCGCTATGTGGATCGTGCTAATCTGGCAGGAAGCTTTGGTGTGAAGTTGGACCGCCATACCCACTCGCTGACCGACTTCGGTTCGCAGCTCACGGCTTCTCTGCAATGGAAACTTAATGAGAATGTTCAATGGAAGTCGCGTATCTACGGCTTTACCAGTTATCACCGCACAGAGTTGGAGTGGGAAAACACCTTCTCGCTGCGCGTGTCTAAGTATATCACCGCCAATCTGTTCCTGTTCCCACGTTTCGACGATGCCAACAACTGGGACGACAATCTGGGTTACTGGCAGTTTAAGGAGTATTCTTCTCTGGGATTCTCCTATACCTTCTAATCCTTCTTGGTGGGCAGGTGCTTGAAATGGCTGTCGATGTCTTGCAGTTCCTTTTCAAGCACCTGTTCCATTTTCATTTTCTCAAACGCTTCCCTTAGGTTCAACAGATAGGCGCCGTCTTGTGCGGCACGACTCGCTGCGATGAGCAATCCGCCCGTGTCGATATGGGCCCACAACTCTGTAGATGCCGTATAGACGATGTTGGATGAAGAAGCGATGAGGTTTGATAATGTCAGAATCTTTCTTGTTCTTGCTTCATAGAACTCCCTTGGCCCGTCCACGTCAGGGCGATACATATAGCCATGAAGTAGTCCGATGACCATATTCGTCATCAGGGGCAAGGCAGCTTGGGGACCTACGACAGAAAAATCCTGCATTGACAGCAATTGCTGGTACTGTGCTTTATAGAGGTCGCCCACCATTTCTGGCGAGAATTCCATAGCTGGTTCTTGTGCTGGGTCCGATGCCACTTTCTTGAGAATAGCCCTTTCTTTTTGGAATTGAAGAAATACTGCAGCAGGAAGTTGTAACCAGTCCTGTTTCAGGTTCTTAAATGCTTTATCATAGACCATTGATGGAAGTGCTGTCTTGCCACTCTTATCCTCAATTCCCTTGGGTGTTCCGCCTGCCGTTTTTCCAGCAATGGTACTCACGATGCCGAAGAGCCAGTTGGCCGCTTTCTGATTGAATGGCTTGTTGGGAATCATCATCCATCGGGCCGTTTGCAGTCCGATGGCGGCATGCAGTAATGTCAGGTCGCGCTTGCTCAGTCCTGTCAGTTTTGCAAACTCATCCTCAATGCTCTTCACCTGTTCTTTGGCTTTGTTGATTTCCTCGGAAGTCAAGAAATCTTCTATGGCTGGATGACCCTTTACGTCCTGATTGTCGGCCCGCTCTTTCAGCGATTCCCACGAGGGAATCACCTCCAGTTCCATCTTCGTGGGCTCCTTGCCAACCACCGTAGGGTAGTGATGCTCCTCAGGCATACTCACCCCTTCGGCCTGCGCCAAAGACCTGGCTCGCTCTTTGAGCGCCTCCAGACGTTGCCCCATCTTGTTGAGTTGCTCGTGCTGACTCTCATTGTCTTTCGCGAGTTGCTCCAAGTCGCCTTCCTGCATCTTCATCACGCGGAGGGTTTCCTGCTCTTCGGGTGTCAATGTCTTCTTTGCCATTCCTTGGTCAGTCCGTCTTTTCGTTTCTGCTTTCCTCGATGCGTTTCAGGGTCTCTTCCAGGAAGTCGATGGTTTCCTGAAGATTCTTGCGTTGCTCCTCGTTCTGCATGCTTTCCTGCTCCATCCGCTTGATGATGGCCTGCTGCTTGGCAATGATGTTTCGCTTCATCATTTCCAGTTCCATGCGCTGACGCCTCCTGATTCTCGTAAATCGGTAGAGCATGCGTCCGCCCAGCAACAGCGGGTTGCCAAAGAAAAGCAGGTTCCAAGGGTCTGTAAAGAAGCCTTTGATACCCTTTTCGTACCCCAGGTGCTTTTTCAGCACCTCGTTGACGTTGTTCTGGGGATCATTCAGCATTTGGTCGGCCACCTTGATGGCCATGATATAATACTCCTTTACATTCATGCTTGAACGAGGGTAGGGGTTGTGTTATTCCTTCACCGTGATAGCCTTCAGCAGATCCGACAGACTCTTATTGTCAGTCCACGAGAAGCCCTTCATGTCAATCACCGTGCGATATTTTCTGTTCACCTCCTTGTCCTTGGGCAGATGGCGCGACACCTCGCGTTCGTGGGCTCTGATAATCTCGCCATTATACAGGATAAAGAAATGAGGGAACACGGGCAGCGTGTAGTCGCCTTCGTTGTTCAGGTCGGTAGCCGTGGTGCTAATCATGTCGCCCGTAAACGAAGGGATGGCATTGATGTTGACATTGTTGCGCAACTGCTGGTTGTAGGTCTCCAGATCGAAGATGTCTACACGATACAGAATGTTCGAGCCAACAGAGTCGATGATATAGGCCAACTGGTTGTTGACGTTCGTAAACGAACGGTCGTCAAACTCCACCTTGGCGATATTTGCCATGTTAGCCTCCATGGTGTTGTCGCCTTGCAGATACACCAGGGAGCTGTTCTTCAGGAACACGTTGGTGAATTCCTGTTTGATCTTCTTGCCATTCTTCAGAGTAATGGTTGAGGGTTTGAACTGCTTGTAAAGCGTGAGTTGTGTGGTACGTTGCTGAGCGAAAAGACCCAGCGAGAATGCTACCAGTAGCGTGGTTAAGATAAGTTTTTTGTTCATAGTTTCAGTATTATTGATAGTTAAAAAGCTCATCGATCTGGTAATCAATGAGCTTCGCAATTTTTGCGGTGCGTACGAGATTCGAACTCGTGACCTCCTGCGTGACAGGCAGGCATTCTAACCTACTGAACTAACGCACCATACCGTGATTTTGTTCTTTCTTTTGCATTGCAGATTTGAGAAGCGGTGCGTACGAGATTCGAACTCGTGACCTCCTGCGTGACAGGCAGGCATTCTAACCTACTGAACTAACGCACCAGTTTGCGTCTCTTTCTGTTTTGCGGGTGCAAAGGTACGAATTTTTTGCGAATAAAAAAAACAATTCCCCAGAAACTTTCTCTCTATAACATCCTTTAACAAATTCCCCGCTATCACAGCATATACACACCTTATTATATTTTGTGACTAATAAGTAAAAGCGCCCGTCATTCATAAAAGAATGGCGGGCGTTTATCTTCTTTATATCATTTTCTCCAGTCTCTCGACAGCCAGAGTGATATCCTCTCCAAACCGCTTATGGTCACGGAGGAAGTCCGTCCTGCCGTCGGATATGGCCTCATAGAGTTCTTGGCTCATATCGTCCACATAACTGCCAATAGCCAGTTCGATGTCATCCATCTGCCAGTCGAGGGTAGAATGGATATAGACGTTTCGCTTCTGATGCAGGAAGCTATATGCGGTCTCTATGCTGTCTTTGAGTATCATTGATAACCGTTTTGTTTTTGCTTTTGAAATGGTCTTTGAGTCGTTTATTTCAGATACTCATCATCCCTTACCAGCACCTTCTCGATCTTACCGACGTACATGGTGTGGAAGTCGCGCTGCGGATAACTCTGGTCAAGGGTGTCCTGATAGAGGAAACCACTTTCCTGAAGTTCTGAAGCATACAGCTTCTTGCAGACAAGTATCAACTTGGCCTCCTGGAAATAGACGGAGTTGTCGGCATAGACGGGCGTGAGACCAGTCTTGGTTATCTTATCCTCGTCACGTCCAGAAACGCTGCCCAGATAGGCCATCTGTTTCTTGAACGACTTGTCCATGACGCAGAGCGTGAAGTACGGCTCTTCGTCCACGAACTTCTTGGTATATCTCGAAGGGCGCAGGTAGATCACAGCCGTTGGGTCATTATGGCCCCACAGGCATCCGAGGTGTCCCCAAGAGACCGTCATCGTGTTACAACCCGACTGCTCGTTACCAGCAGTCACCAGCATCCATTCATCACCAATCAGGTTGAACGGATTGAACTTCATGTCCTTATAGTTAATCTCTTTCATCTTCGAAATAATCTTATCAAATTTCCGATTAATCAAACAACTTCTTCCACAGCCACAAGACCACTACGGCACCGATGACGCAGAAGACGAAATTGGTGAGATAGCCCTTGCCCAGCAATTCGATGTCCAGCAAGTGACTGATGAAAGTACCCGCATAACTGCCGATGATGCCCACGATGAGGTTCATGCAACATCCCTTGCCCTCACCGCTCATGATGCGGTTGGCAACATAGCCCACAAGAATACCTGTCAGTATAGGCCAGGCCGTGAAATCTGCAATGTGTTCCAGCATAATATAGTCATTTTATTAATGTGTTCTAAGGCAGCCCGACGTCATTGGTCGTAGCCGATGGGGCGGAACTGCTTCTGTTGCTCGCTCCACACAAAGCCCCTTTCGTAGAGATAGTCCTTGATCTCCTTGGGTTCTCTGTTGAAGGCATAGCAAAGCGATTCCAGCGTGTCGAACTCCTCGTCACGCAGCAGCATGTTGACGCTCGAAACCAATATAGCCGGGTCTTTAGGCAAGAAATCCATGTCTCTAAATCATTATGTGGAGGCAAAGGTTACTTTTCTTCTCTACTTATGACTTCTCCTTGCCCTTGAACGACTTGACCTTCATGCCCAGCTTATCAGGCATGATAGCATTGAGGAAGATGCCTACGATGGCGGCGATGGCAAGACCAGAGAGATGGATGGGACCAAGGGCGATGTCGTCGTTGGCACCATACTTCACGCCAATGGCGAGCACCAGGATGAGAGCAGCCACAAACACGTTGCGCGAACTCTTCAGGTCGACCTTTTCTTCGACGAGGTTGCGCACACCCACAGCCGAGATCATGCCGTAGAGAATCAGGCTGACGCCACCAATAGTGGCAGCGGGCATCAACTGCACCAGACAGGCGAACTTAGGACAGAAGGCCAGGATGATGGCCAGGCAGGCGGCGATGCGGATGACCTTGGGGTCGAACACCCTCGTCAGATTGAGCACGCCGGTATTCTCGCCATAGGTGGTGTTGGCAGGGGCACCAAAGACGGAAGCAATGGCGGTGGCCACGCCGTCGCCAGTAAGGGTGCGGTGCAAGCCAGGATTAGCGAGGAAGTCTTTGCCCACGGTAGAGCTGATGGCAAACATATCGCCGATATGCTCCATGATGGTGGCAAAGGCGATGGGCATCACGGCGAGGATGGTGGAGAGCATCAGCGTGGTGTTGCCATCCTCAAGGACGGCCAGGATGGTGTGCTCTCGACTGATGGGGAAGCCCACCCAGGCTGCGTCGGCAAGAGGCGAGAAGTCGACCTCGCCCATGAAGGCTGCGATGGCGTAGGACACGATGACACCCAGCAGCACGGGGATGATCTTGATGATGCCCTTGCCCCATATCGACGACACGATGACGGTGACGATAGAGATGATGGCCAGCAACCAGTTGGTCTGACAGTTGGCGATGGCAGAGCCCGAGAGTACCAAACCGATGGCAATGACGATGGGGCCAGTGACCACGGGAGGGAAGTACTGCAGAATCTTCTTCACGCCAAACGACCTGATGAGTGCCGCCATGACGAAATACATAAGTCCGGCGCAGGCCACACCCAGACAGGCATAGTCGAGGGCAAGCGTCTCGGAGAGTCCCTGCGACATGCCCATCTCCTTGACAGAGGCATAGCCTCCGAGGAAGGCAAACGACGAGCCGAGGAAGGCGGGCACATTCCATTTTGAGATGAAATGGAAGATGAGGGTGCCGATGCCTGCGAAGAGTAGGGTGACTGATACGTCGAGGCCGGTGAGAAGCGGCACGAGGACGGTGGCTCCAAACATGGCAAACAGGTGCTGCACGCCGAGTATCAGCATGCGTGGTGTGCCCAACTGGCGGGCATCATAAATAGCGTTTTGTGGTTCCATAATTATTTTAAAGGACAAAATTTGCGGACAAAGTTAGTGATTATTGCGGAAATATCACTACTTTTGTACTCGATTTTTCATGATTCCACAATTTTTTTCAAAAAAAACAGATTCGGATGTAAGTTTTTCCATCTTCCTTCGACTAATGGGTAAAGAACCAGATTAAGAACAACGAAAATGAACGAACAAGAGCAATTGTTTCTCAGTCTCGTGGAGCAGCACAAGCAGATTATATATAAGGTGTGCTTCATGTATGCTTCCGACGATGAGACTGTCAACGACCTCTTTCAGGAGGTGACGCTGAATCTGTGGAAGAGTTTTCCTCGGTTCCGAGGCGACAGTAAGGCGACGACGTGGGTCTATCGCATAGCGGTGAACACCTGCATCTCGTGGCTGCGTGTGTCGGGCAAGCGCATCAAGACGGTGCCCCTCACATTCTCGATGACAGAGCTCTTGTCCGACGAACAGGAAAAGGAAAACCTGCGAGAACTCTATGCAATGATCAATCGCCTGGGCAAGTTGGAACGCGCGCTGATTCTGCTGTGGCTGGAAGAGCGGAGCTATGAGGAAATCGCCGAGATACTTGATATCTCCGTCTCGAATGTGGGCGTGCGTATCAATCGCATCAAGGCGAAACTCGTGTCAATGTCTAACAATTAAAAAAACAAAAAAAAATGATGGAACTCGAAGAACTGAAAAAGAAGTGGAATAAAATCGACGAACAACTCTCGAAGAGTGAGGTGTATAACCGCCGCATGCTGATGGAACTGCTGAAGGGCAAGAACCAGACGCACTATGATAAGTTGCGCAAGCAGGCCATCTTCAACCTCCTCGCCACGCTGTTCATCCCTGCCGTAATCATCCCCTTGCTCCATGATAAGGGCATCTTCCACGACACCTCTTTCTATATCCTTGAGGCTGTCTGCTTCCTAGGATTGCTGATGGTTGGTTGCCGACTCATCCTCCTCTCGCGCTTCAATGTGATGAATGGTGTGCGGGCTCAGCTTCGCGCCCTGACCAACTACAAGCGCGGCTATATTTACGAAACCGTCATCGGCTTGCCGCTGGCCTTCCTGGGCATCTGCCTGACGCTCTTTTTCGAGAATACTGCATCACCTTTAGGCCTCTTCTTCGTAGCCCTTGGCTTCAGCTGTGGATTGCTGTGCGGATGGTTAGGGTGGAAGAAACACCAGCAGACGATGCAGGAGATAGAGGGTAACCTGAAAGAATTAAAGGACTTTGAAGCCTAAATGTAAATAAGTGATAATTGGGCCAGCAATATCAATGGCTATGTGTTCAGAAGATAATCTGGACACATAGTCATTTTTGTATACTGAGATGGCCTAATCTTTTAATTGCTTTCCGTCTGAGAATGCCTTGCCTACAGTCTTGCCCAGCTGGATGTAAGTGTGATGAACTGGGTCGAAAGTAATTAGTTCCATCTTTTCTACATCAGGCTTTCCATCTTCAGCCAGATACTTCTCGTCGCAAAGGATGTTGACAATCTCGGCTACAAGATAATAGCCAGTCTCACTTTCATCAATCTTCTGCTTAACACGACATTCAAGAGTCATGGGGAATTCCTTGAATACAGGAGCGTTCACATTGGGTGCCTTCTCGATGGTCCACCCAGCCTTCTCCATCTTGTCGGGAGTGTTCCTGCCACTTGTAATGCCCACATAGTCAGAAGCTACCATTGTCTCAGTTGTGGCAAAAGCCACGGTAAACTCTGGATTCTCTGCAAGGTTGTCTGTGGTCTGATGAGATCCGAGCGAGATAATAATCTCATGCATATCCCACTGACCGCCCCAAGCTGCATTCATAGCGTTGGGCTTACCATCCTTGTCGTAAGTACCGATAATCAGTACTGGTTGTGGAAGAATCCACGCTGTTGATTTAAAACTCTTCATAGTTATATATTATTTCATAGGTTTCATAATTTCACTTAATAATATTTGCAAATATAGCGATAATCATGGAATTTTCGCTATATTTGTCCCCAATTTTAGGATAGTTTATGAAGTTACCGAAGTTTATCATCACCATGGACGGCACTTTCCGTCTGGGCATGGTTGACCAGCATAAGCACCTGCTGAAGCCTGGCG
>Ga0310690_10008947_pt1 | contig 12623 bp, 10 predicted proteins | sample AusTroGonzalo_MG_2_FD_207661 | JGI IMG/M metagenome (GOLD analysis project Ga0310690, IMG submission 207661) | Bovine rumen microbial communities from tropical cattle in Woodstock, Queensland, Australia - Gonzalo_04 (v2) (version 2) | ecosystem: Host-associated > Mammals > Digestive system >...
GCAACGGTCTGTGCCTCCCGGATGCACCGGGCAATCGCCTCAAAGTTCCTCGGCGTTTCCATCCTGTTCTCCTTTGTCCGCGCTGTCCGCCGGTTTCACCGTGTCCGCCAGCACCTTGGCGATATGCACGCCGTATTCAATATTCTTGTCGCTGATAAAGATCAGCTCCGGGCTGTAGCGGATAATCATCCGCTTTCCCAGTGAGCGGCGGATGAACCCCTTTGCGCACTTCAGTGCATCCATCAGTTCATCCCGCTTGTCGTCCTCCAGCACGCTCACGTAAATCTTCGCATACCGCAGGTCTCCCGTCACTTCCGCCCGGGTGATGGAGAACGTCCCGCCGATCCGCGGATCGCCCAGTTCCTCCCGGATAATGGCATCCACTTCCCGCCGGACCTCCTCCGAGATCCTGTCAATTCTCTGGTAACTCATATTTTCTCAGGGATTTCTCCTTTTCCTTGGGGGGCTCCTTCCATTCCCTTATCTCGGTATTTCCTCCATAATAAAGCACTCGACGATGTCGCCTTCCTTGATATCGTTATGGCCTTCCAGGCTCATACCGCATTCATATCCGGCTGCCATTTCCTTTACGTCGTCCTTCAGGTGCCGCAGGCTGCTCAGCTTGCCTTCGTGCACGACCACGTTATCCCGCAGCAGCCGCACGTTCGCGTTGCGCTGCACCTTGCCGTCCGTCACATAGCAGCCGGCGATAATGCCCGCGCCCGTGATCTTGAACACGTTGCGCACTTCGGCATGGCCCAGCAGCACTTCGCGGTATTCCGGCTCGAGCAGGCCCTTCATGGCCAGCTCCATGTCCTCGATCGCCTTATAGATGACCGTATAGAGTCGGATATCGACCTTCTGTTTCTCCGCAGCTTCCCGGGCGGAAGCATCCGGCCGGATGTTGAAGCCGATAATAATCGCGTTGAACGCGGAGGCCAGGTTCACGTCGTCCTTGGTGATGGCGCCCGCCGCGCTGTGCAGCACGCGGATCTTCACCTCGTCGTTCGAAAGCTTCTCCATGGCCTGCTTGACCGCTTCCACGGAGCCCTGCACGTCCGCCTTGATGATCAGATTCAGCGTTGTCACCTTGCCGGCCTCGATGGAGGCGAACAGGTTTTCCATGCTCATCTTGGCCATGGTGGCTTCGCGGCTGGCTTTCAGCTTTTCGCGGCGTTCGTCCGCAACCTGACGGCTCAGGTGGTCGTCGCCCACGGCGATCATTTCGTCGCCGGCGCTGGGAACGTCGTCAAAGCCCATGATTTCAACCGGCATGGAAGGTCCGGCGGAAGTCACGCGCTCGCCCTTGTCGTTGATCAGCGCGCGCACACGGCCGGAGGCCATGCCCGCGATGATGTTGTCGCCGACGTGCAGCGTACCGTTCTGCAGCAGCACCGTGGCCAGCGGGCCCCGGGCCTTGTCCAGCTTCGCCTCGATGATGACGCCGCGGCCCAGCCGGTTCGGGTTCGCCTGCAGCTGCAGCATGTCCGCCTGCAGCAGGATCATCTCCAGCAGGTTGTCCACGCCTTCGCCGGTCTTCGCGGAAACCGGAACACAGATCGTTTCGCCGCCCCAGTCTTCGCACACCAGGCCGTACTGGGTCAGGTCCTGCTTGACCTTTTCCGGATTCGCGTCCGGCTTGTCCATCTTGTTGATCGCCACAATCACCGGCACTTCCGCCGCCTTCGCGTGGTTGATGGATTCAACGGTCTGGGGCATCACGGAGTCGTCCGCCGCCACCACCAGCACGGCAATATCCGTCGCCTGGGTTCCGCGGGCGCGCATGGCCGTGAAGGCCTCATGGCCGGGGGTGTCCAGGAAGGTGATCTGACGTCCGTCCACGTTCACCGTGTAGGCGCCGATATGCTGTGTGATACCGCCGGCTTCGCCCGCGGTCACGCGGCTTTTGCGGATGTAGTCCAGCAGACTCGTCTTGCCGTGGTCGACGTGGCCCATGATGGTCACGACCGGCGGACGTTCTTCCAGATTTTCCTCGGCGTCGTCGAAGTCTTCCGCCACCAGGGCCGCTTCTGCGGTCTGCTCCTGCTTCCGCTCCAGCGTGATGTCAAAGTCGGAGCAAACCAGCTGCGCCGTGTCAAAGTCGATTTCGCTGTTGATCGTGGCCATGTTGCCGAGCATGAACAGCTTCTTGATAATCTCTCCGGCGGGCTTGCCGATCTTTTCGGTCAGGTCGCGCACGGTGATCGTGTCGCCGGCCATGTAGGCGGTCTCGATCTTGATCGGTGCCATCATCTGCTGGGCGCTGGGCTTCTTGCTCCGGGCCCGCTTGCCGCCGCGGATCACCTCGTCGTCATAGCCGTTGAATGTGTTCTTGCTGGCCTGTTTCCGGTTCCGGCTCACGTGCTCCGGATCGTGCTGCCGGATGTAGTTCTTCTTGTTCGGGTCGTAGTTGGAAACGCGTTCTTTTTCCATCGGAACGGCGAGCTCCGGCGCCTGTCTGCGTCCGCCGGCTCCGCCGCGGTTTCCGCCTTGCGCACCGCCCGCCGGACGGCCGTATTGTCCCTGCTGCCCGCCTGCCGGACGGCCGTACTGGCCCTGCTGACCGCCCGCCGGACGGCCATAGGGGCCCTGTCCTGCCGGACGGCCGTACGGTCCCTGCTGTCCGCCTGCCGGACGGCCATAGGGGCCCTGTCCCGCCGGACGGCCGTAGGGACCCTGCCCGCCGCCCTGACGGTTGAAGTTGACCGCCGCGCCGCCGACCGGACGGCCGTACGGTCCCTGCTGCGCCGCGGTGCGCGGCACACCGGGACGGGGCGCGTCCCCGGGACGGCTGATAATCTGGCCGATCGCCGGCTTTTTCGGTGCCGCCGGCTTGGCGGGTTTCTCCGGTTCGGGTTCGAACACGGTCTGCATGGGCTTTGCCGGCTCCGCAGTCTTTTCGGGCTTTTCGCCTTTTTCAGCCTGCTCAGCCTTTTCCGTCTTTCCTGACTTTTCAGGCTTTTCGGCTGCTTCTGCCTTCTCGACCTTTTTTGCGCCCTTGTCTTCTTCGCTTTCCGCTTTTTCGGAAGCTTCCGCGGCAGGAGCCTGCGCTGCAGCCTTTTCCTGCGCTGCAGCCTCCGCCATCATTTGCTTCTCGTCATCGTCCAGCATGGTAAATGCCTTGGCATGGGAAGACTGCATTTTCAGCTGTACCTGCTGCTTTCTGCGCAGGGCTTCCTCTTCCTTCTGGCGGCTGTACTCCTGGTCCATCTGCCGCAGCGTGTTAAACAGATCGTCCGCGTCTTTGCGAACCACCGTCGCCTTTTCCAGAATTCCGGAAGATTCTTCCACCAGTCCCTTGGTGGCGTCCTTCAAAGTCACCTTTGCCATTCGACGTTTGTCCCCCCTGCCGTATCCGGCATAAAAAATGATTTTTTATTCGTCCTCCGCCCTGTTACAGGCAGCTGATCATCTGTTCCGAAAAGGAGCCTTCCTTCACGGCCATCGCCGCGCCCGGCTTCCCGGTTGCTTCCTCCAGCAGTCCCGGGGAAAGCAGTGCCATTCGTGTTCCCGTGTATTCGCACAGTTCCTCATAGCGCTTCCGGGAATTCCCGCTGATGCCGCCGTCCAGCAGCAGCAGTCCGCACTGTCCGGCCGAAACCGACCGGCGGCATCCGTCCTCGCCGAACACAGCCTGCCCGGCCCGGACGCACAGGCCCATCAGGCCTTTCATCCGCCGTTCATCCATTTCCGGCCTCCTGTGCTTCCTCCATCGCTTTCGTCAGCGCTTCGGCGGTTTCCGGCGGCAGCGTCACGTCCAGCTGGCGTTCCAGCTGTTTCTGGCGGATCGCCCGCTTCAGGCAGTCCGCGCTCCGGCAGACGTACGCGCCTCTCCCCGGTTTCTTCCCCACAGGATCCAGAGAAACTTCCCCCTCCGGGCTTCTCACAACCCGGATCAGTTCCTTTTTCTCCTTCATCTCCCGGCATCCGACACACATCCGCATCGGAATCTTCCTTGGTTTCATAGCAAGCTCCTAAACCCTGGGCCCTAAACCCTTAATTACATGGTGTCGTCGTCGCCGTTCAGCGTCTCGTCAAAGTCCATCGTGAAGCTTTCGTATGTCGGCGTTTCAAGCTGCACATACTCGGTCGCCTGGCCGTTTTCGTCCACCATGTCGTCCATCTCGGCGGCCTGGCTCTGGCTCTTGATGTCGATCTTCCAACCGGTCAGCTTCGCGGCCAGGCGGGCGTTCTGTCCTTCCTTGCCGATGGCCAGGCTCAGCTGGTTGTCCGGCACGATCACGCGGAAGGCTTTCTCGTCCCGGGCCTGGTAAACGCTCAGCACGTGGGCGGGGTTCAGGGCGTTCGCCACAAACTCGGCCGGATTGCTGCTCCATTTGATGATGTCGATCTTCTCGCCTTTCAGTTCGGCCACCACGCGGTCCACGCGGCCGCCCCGCTGTCCCACGCAGGCGCCCACCGGGTCGATCAGCATGTCCGCGCTGTGTACGGCGATCTTCGTGCGGCTTCCGGCTTCACGGGCAATGTTCTTGATCGTCACGATGCCGCCGGCGATTTCCGGAACTTCCATTTCGAACAGACGCTTTACCAGGTTCGGATGGATCCGGCTCACATACACCTGCGGGGTATAGCCGGCACGCTGGCTTTCCTTGTGTACCTCAAGAATATAAACCTTGATGTGATCGTCGTCGTGCAGCTCTTCGCCGGGAATCATCTGTTCCCTCTCCAGCACGCCTTCCGTCCGCCCCAGGTCCACATACACGGCCTTGGGCTCAATCCGCTCGACGATACCGGTCAGGATTTCGCTTTCCTTCTCGACATATTCGTCGTAGATCTTTCCGCGCTCCGCCTCCCGGATGTGCTGGATAATCACCTGCTTGGCCGTCTGGGCGGCCACCCGCAGGAATCCGCTGGGCGTCACGTCGACTTCGGCAATGTCGCCCATCTGATAGGTGGGGTTGATCTTCTGGGCGTCCTTCAGGGTGATCTGGTTCGTGGGATCTTCAATGTCCTCGTCTTCCAGGATCAGCTTCCGGGCGTATACGGAAATCGCGCCGGTGTCCCGGTTCACGGTCACATCCAGGTTGTTCGGCGCCGTTTCTCCCTTCGGCAGGTTCTTTTTATACGCGGCTTTCAGCGCCTCCTCAATCGTATTGAAAAGCGCTTCCTCGCTGATTTCCTTTTCCTTGGCCAGCATTTTGATGGCTTCAATGACTTCAGACTTCGTTGCCATTCCCGTTTTCCCCGCTTTCTGTGTTCTCTTGATATTCTTCCGCATGGTCGTCGCCGGAGAGGTCCACCTCTTCGATGCCTTCCATGTCCACAACCGGTTTCACCAGCGCCGCTGCCTTCCGCGGAATCCGCTTTATGCCTTCCGGGGTTTCCAGCAGGATCTCCCCGTTTTCCAGGCCTGCCAGCACGCCCGTCAGCAGCTTCAGCCCGTCCATGGGCTTGAACAGTTTGATTTCGATTTCGCTGCCCAGGTTTCTTTCGAAATCCCGGTCCTTTTTCAGGGGCCGGTCGATCCCCGGAGAGGAAACCTCCATAAAGTCGTAATCCACACTGTCGGCAATGCTCCGTACGGCCTTGTGATAAGTCTCGCAGTCGTCCAGCGATATGCCTTCGGGCTTGTCAATGTAAAACCGCAGGTACCGTCCCGTCGGTTCCTTTTCCACCGCGACGTCCACCAGCTCAAAGCCCATTCCTTCCGCGATCTTTGCGCACCGGCCTTCGATCGCGGCCACCACTGCTTTCGCCATTCTCTACCGTTCGCTTTCCGGGCAATCAAAAAGAGCGGAAAACAAGCCCTTCCTCGGCCGAACCGTTCAGCGGATAAAACCTCCGCCGGTGAACGACCTTCAGGCTTTTTCCACTCTTTACGTTAAACCCTTCTTTCAAGGCACGAAGCCGTTTAATCGTGCGGAAAACCACACGCCGGAAAGTATAGCACACTTTCCGGCGCATGACAATCCTTTATTTCAACGTTTTCAACAACTTTTTCAGGACTTTTTTCCCTTATTTATTCCTTCGCGGCGCCCGCGGTCAGATCCCGCTGGGCGGCTTTCTTCTGCTGAGCTGCACGCCAGGCATACATAATCAGTGCAACCGCAATGACGCCGTAGCTCAGGAAGGCCCGGAAATACTCGCCCACCGCGGAATCGCCGAACATTCTGGATGCGGCGCTCTGGGCGGTGATAAACAGCGAGTGGAACAGGAACGTACCGATCAAAGCCTGGGTGTTGGTGGCCCGGTCAATACTGGCGCCGCCCACCAGGATCGCGGCACCGGCGTACAGACCGACCTGTTCGTGGGCCGCGTAGGTCTGGAAGGTTCCGATACCGTCGCTCTGCATGAACAGGATCTGGCCCCAGCCGGCCAGCACCGTGGAAATCATGATCGCGATCACGCGGGTCCGGTCCACATTGATGCCGGATGCGTTTGCCACCGTCTGGCTCTGCCCGACCGCGCGGAACTTCTGGCCCAGCCGGGTCTTCATAATCGTGGAATTGAACAGGCACAGCGCCAGGATCAGGATCCACGTCACCAGCGGCAGTTTCAGTTCCCGTCCGTGGGTGCCGTTGAATACGCCGGCAATGGAAGGAATCGAGAAGATTCCGGCAATCAGCGCAGACAGCGCCACGGAAACGATCATCCGTTTCTTTGATACCTTCTTCCGGATATACATCCAGACAGAGGTCAGCGCAAGCACGGCGGCTGTCACGTACAGCACCAGCATGAACGGCACCTTGGCGATCCCGTCGATCGCCGTATACAGGCCGACGGAGCCGGTCAGGTTCAGTGTATTCTGCACGCCGGACGCGCCGACGATCGTCACCTTGTCACTCAGCGGAATGATGCTGCCGAAGATAAACAGGAACAGCAGCTGATACGCACCGTTGGCAAAGTAGCCGAGAATCAGGGAGCCGATGGTTTCCTGGCCTTTCATCTTGTTCAGCAGTTTACCGATCAGGAATCCGAAGAAGGAAGCCAGCGGCAGGGTGATGGCGGCCGCCAGCAGGATGCCGGGCACGCCGGTAACGCCCCAGCTGATCACCAGCAGCAGGCCGATCTGCGCCGCCATGGCGCCGATCGTAATGGCAAAGTTGATACCCATGCCGGCGATGATCGGAATAATCAGCGCCAGCACGATGAACGCGTTCCGGTTCAGCCGCAGCAGCAGCTGGCTGGCCACATAGTTCATGTCCAGCCCGGACACCACAATGAACAGCGTGCTCAGGGCAATAAACAGATAGGTAACGATATATTTCCGGAAGTGTTCCAAAACCTTATTCTGCTCAGTCACGCTTCCCACCTCCGCTCTGTGTCAGGGCATACAGGATGATGCCGTTGGAGATCATAATCCGCATAACCTCGCTCAGTCCGCCGCCGGAAACCGCCGCGTTGGCGATCTGCTGGCCGAAGACCAGCACGCCCTCAAACAGGAACACACCGATCAGCACATGGCTGACTTTTGCTTTCGACACGGTGGCGCCGCCGATCAGGATCGCGCTGGACGCAATGAAGCCCAACTGGCGCGGCGCGGTGTAAAGCTGCGCGTAGCCGAAGGCCTGGGAATAGATCACGATGCCGACCGCCGCGATGATTGTGGACAGCACCGTACCGATGGTGCGCATCCGGTCCACGGAAATACCGCTCGCCTCCGCAAACCGCGGGTTGGAGCCCACCGCCGTCATGGCAATACCGGTGCGCGACCTGGAGTACAGCCACATCAGCAGACAGCACACGCCAAGGAACAGAATGCCGCCGGTGGGAATCTTGATTCCGAACAGTTTGAAGCTCAGCGCGTTGTCAAGCAGGTGGGCAAAACTGCCCAGCAGGCTGTGCGTCACGCGCAGCCCCCGGCCGCTCAGTAGCCAGATGATCTTCGGATTGTTGAAGGGCAGCAGCATCCAGCCGATGCACATCAGGGACACGAAGGAGAATCCCACATAGGTGGAAATCGTCATTTCGTTTCCCTTCATCCGGTTCAGAAGCTTTGAATAGCTCCAGCCCAGCGGCAGCGCGATGATCACGCCGCACATGCAGGCAAACAGCAGGGCCCCGAAGCCGACCATGTTCAGCTGCAGCGACAGCACGATACCGAGCAGTCCGGCAATGCAGCCGATGGTCATGCCCATGTTCAGGCCAATGCCGCACTGGATGCCCGGCATCATCGCCAGCACCAGCACGCCGTACATCGTCATACGCTCCAGCACGTTGCCCAGCATCATCCGTACGCTGATCTGGAAGATCTCCGCCAGCAGGCACAGATAGATGAAAAACAGGGTGATGATCGTCCGCGGCACGCCGAAGGATGTCGTCAGTTTCGTCCAGAAGTAGAGTACCAGTCCCAGCAGCAGCACCGCGATACCGCCCAGCAGCAGCGGCAGGGCCAGCGAGCCCAGCTTCATGCTCCAGGCGCTTCCGCCAAGGATGCTGTCCGCCTTCTGCGCCGCATAAGCATTGTAGGTGGTGGCAAAGTCTTCGTTCCCCTGACGAACCACGTTTTCAATATTATCCCGCAGGGAAGCCTGCAGTTTGTCGCTCATACCGCCCAGGTCCGGAATGATTTTCACAAGTTCCGCGTAAAGTACGTCATAGGCGGCGCCTTTTTGCTCCAGGGCGCTGTTCAGTTCGTCGGAATAACGGATGTAGGCATAGTCCACCAGCGCCTCGCTGGCGATCACAGCGCCCTCATCCTCTTCCGCCATAAGTTCCGGCAGCGCTTCGCCGTTCGCCGCGGCGGCAGCGCACTGTTTCGCGGCGTCCGTCAGACGTTCCCTGAACGCTTCATATTTGCTGATCTCGGGAATGTCTTCCTGCAGTTTTGTCCAGATCGCGCCGTCATCCAGGCCGTCGTACACAGTCCAGTCGCTGATGGTGCCGGTCACCAGGCTCACCGCGTGGTTCGCGGTCTTCTCATCTTCCTGGGCCTGCTCTTTTGCAGCCATCGCCCGGGCCATATCGACAAACCCGGTCTGGAAATGTTGGTTGTCCGCCTTGTCCATATCCGGAACCAGCCGGACCAGCTCCGCGGTGATCGCCGCGTCGTCCGCGCCTTCCGGTGCGATGTCCCGCCAGCTGACGACGCTTTCCATCAGCTGGATATACAGGTCGGAATACGCCGTCTTTTCAACGTCCGTCTTGGCGTCGGTTACGGCCAGCACGTCCTCCAGGCCGTCAATCGCCCTGCGCAGCGCTTCCTCGTCCTGAACCACGGGATTGCTGTATTTCTGTTCCGCTTCCGCCCGTGCCTCTTCCATGGCGGCGTCGCAGATTTCATTCACCTCGTTCAGGCCGCGTTTGCGGAAGTTCTTGTCCTTGCGCAGCTCGGTCAGCTTGTCCGCCCGGGCTTCCTGGGCAATCTTGTCCACCAGGCCCTCCGATGCGGAATGCAGCACCGCCCGGGTGCGCATGGCCATCAGGTTGCTCTGGCTCTGTTCCGTTCCCCGCAGGATAAAGCCCACGATTGCGGCCGCCACCAGCAGACCGGCGAGAACGAATAAAACGATGGAAGCGATCCGGTTGCTTGCTTTTTCTCTGCGGACCGGTTGCTTTTCCGTCATTCGGTAACACCTTCTTTCGGTTTGACGCCGGACATTGCCAGTCCGAAGGCTGTGTCGGAAGCGTCCACATCCAGGATATCCACAATCTTGCCTTCCGCCACGATCGCGATCCGGTCACAGATGGAGCGCATTTCCTGCAGCTCCGAAGAAACCATCACAATGGTCAGTCCCTGTTCCCGGTTCAGCCGCACCAGCGTCTCCAGCACCAGCTGCTTCGCGCCGATGTCGATGCCCCGCGTCGGTTCGGAAACAAACAGGAACCGCGGTTTCAGCGCCAGCGCCCGGGCGATGCAAACCTTCTGCTGATTGCCGCCGGAAAGGGTGCCGACCGCTTGCGTCGGAGAAATGCAGCGGATGTCCAGTTCCTTGATCATTTCCTTGGCATAGTCACGGATGGCGCGGGTGTCTTTCTGGCGAAGGAAACTCTTCATGAAGTCCCCGTTCACCTGCATGGCGGAAAAGGCAATGTTGTCCTCAATGGCCTGATCCAGCAGCAAACCGACGCCGCGCCGGTCCTCGCTTACCATTGCCATGCCGCTCTTCAGGGCAAGCGCGGCATTGTTCAGCTCAACCTCCTGCCCGAACAGGGTCACCTTGCCGGAGGCTTCGTACAGGCCCATAATGCCGTTCGGAATGCCGATCTTTCCCTGCCCCGCCAGTCCGCCGATGCCGAGGATCTCGCCCTTGCGAACGTCCAGATCAATTCCCCGGGTCATTTCACCCGGCATGTTGACCCACAGATCCCGCACGGTCAGCGCCGCCTCGTCGGAAATCTCATGCGCAGTCTTTTCAATCCGGATGGAGTTCTCGCCGCCGCGGCCGATCATCATCGCCGCCAGGTTTTCCGGCGTCGTCGTCTCCTTCGGGATGGAGGTCACCAGCATGCCGTCCCGCAGGATCGTGATCGTATCCGCCGCGTCCATCACTTCGTCCAGCCGGTGTGTGATGAAGATAATGGCGATGCCCTTGGCCGCGATCTGCTTCATGACGTCCAGCAGCTGTTTTGCTTCGCTCTCCGTCAGCACGGCGGTCGGCTCGTCAAACACCAGCAGTTTCATCCCGGATTTGTCAATTTCCCGGGCAATCTCGATGAACTGCATGTGTCCGATGGGAAGACCGCTCACCAGCGCGTATTCTTCGATGTTCATGCCGACAGCGTCCAGTGCCTTGCGCGCGTCGGCGGCCATCGCCGGCCGGTTCAGCAGCTCCAGGTCCTTGCCGAGCACTTTGCTCACAGGCCATGGCTTTGTAATTTCGCGGTTCAGCTTAATGTTGTCCGTAATCGTGAAACCGGGAATCAGCATAAATTCCTGGTGCACCATGCCAATGCCCTTTTCCATGGCGTCCATCGGAGACTGGATCTGAACGGGCGCTCCGTCAAAGATCACTTCTCCCTTGTATCCGCCTGTGGAATGGATCACCGGCATGCCGAACAGCACGTTCATCAGGGTGGATTTTCCGGCGCCGTTTTCGCCCAGCAGCGCGTGAATCTCCCCGGGATGCACCTTCAGCGTCACTTCTTTCAGCACCGTGTTCAGGCCATAGCTTTTGGTGATATTGTTCATTTCCAGAACATATTCGTTCGCCAACCGTGTCAACTCCTTGCATTGCGCACCGGTTTCCGAACAGGTTCAACCTGACTGAAAACCGGTTAAATAAAAACAGAAGAAAGGCTGTCCGGTGTTTCCAGACCGATCCGGACAGCCTTTCCCCAGCCGTCATCAGGCCGGAGCCTGATTTTTGATTACTTCAGCCAATCCGCGAAATTGATGGGATCCAGCGCGATCAGCAGGTAGTTCGGATATTCATTGTTGTTCGCATCCACGTAGGTGCCCAGTTCGATTTCACCGCCGGTGGCGTCTTTGAAGCACTTGTTCAGAACATCCATGTCCAGTTTGCCGTTGGTGCGGCCTTCGGCATACTCAACCGCGTAGGCATAGCCCGCGTTGATCATGCTCATGTTCACCGGCAGCGCCCAGGTGGAGAACCGGTCGATGGCGTTGTGCTCGTTCAGATAGGCAGCCAGGTTGGCAATCGCGCCGTCGATGTCACCGTAGGTGGCGGTCAGACCGAAGGCTTCCTGGAATCCGTGATAGGGGCTGGGGCAGCAGGGCAGCGCATAGTAGGCGTTGGGCTGGTTCACGATCGCCTGCTGAAGGGCAACCTGCAGACCGCAGTTGGTGCAGTAGAAGCAGACTTTCTTGCCCGCGTATTCTTCCATGACCTTCGGGATGTCTTCCAGAACGGCAGCCTGCGCACCGCTCATGCCGGCGTCGCCGGTGGGATCGGGACAGTCACGTTCCACGAATTCGATGCCGTAGCTCTCGGCAGTCGACTTCATGGCGTCGCGCTTCGCAACGATGGTTTCATAGGACAGGTGACGCGCAAAGGAATAGTGCACCAGCACGTCGCATTCCCACAGCTTGCTCAGGTCGGCAACCTGGTAGCCGCAGCCGATTTCGTCGTTCGCCAGAACGATGTCGGTCACAGCGGAGATGTCGGCGGGGTCTTCGGCGGGAACGCCGGCGATCAGCAGGATGTCGCTGCGGCCCATGTCGTTCAGAATCTGGGTGAAGGCAGCCGTGGCTCCCTGAACAGCCTGAACAAAGATGATGGCCTTGACTTCCGGATCACTCGCGAAGGAGATCAGCTTGGAAATCGTGGTTTCAACTTCAGAAGAGAAGTTGTCCGGATAGGTGTCGTGGATCACGATGTTCGGATACTTTTCCGCCAGCGTCTTGGCGGCGTAGTATTCTTCTTCACCCTGGGAAGTGGTACCGGTCATGATGGCGATCTTGTATGCGGGGGCGGTTTCGGCCGTCGCAAACGACACCATACCCATGACCAGCATGAGGCTCATCATCAGTGCAATCAGTTTTTTCATGGTTTGAGGTTCCTCCTTTTTTGTTGTCCGCTCTTTCCGGCGGATCAATTCAGTAAACTTTATGATATCGTAATGTCTGCTCCCGCGCAACCCGTCCGGTATCCTGAAATGCTCTTTTTTTGTTTTTTTATTGTTTTTTACTTCTTTTTCTGATATTCCGCCAATTTCCCGCTGAAAAAGTTGACTTTCCAGGTGATCTTGTCCAGGTATTT
>Ga0310690_10008950_pt1 | contig 12621 bp, 9 predicted proteins | sample AusTroGonzalo_MG_2_FD_207661 | JGI IMG/M metagenome (GOLD analysis project Ga0310690, IMG submission 207661) | Bovine rumen microbial communities from tropical cattle in Woodstock, Queensland, Australia - Gonzalo_04 (v2) (version 2) | ecosystem: Host-associated > Mammals > Digestive system >...
ACCCGGGAAGGGATCAACCTGATCGACCACAATATCATCTGGAACGTGCCCGGGCGCTTCGACCCGGCGAAGGTGCCGGCGGAACCCGGTTCCTCCGGCTGGTATAAGCTTCGGGAACTGGATGTGATCAACGGTTACGGGGTTTACGGCGAAGGGACGGACCGGCTGCATGTGTCCCATAACCTGATCGGCAGATGCCGCCACAGCGGCTATTACCTGAAGCCGGTGTCCTTCCGCATGCATGGGATGGAGCGGGGCGGCACCTCCCGGGACGCGAAGATTATCAACAACATTTTCTATGACTGCGGCGAGGCGGCCATCGATTTCCCCACCCGGGACAATACGGCGGAGGGCAACCTCTATGTGCGCATGCAGGGCGGCTACCTGCGGGTGATGTATCCTGAACCGGAAGTCTGCCTGAACCTGCCCGCGTGGCAGGAATTCTGCGGCTTTGACCGGGAGGGGCAGAACGCCTGGTTCGATATCGCGGTGGATCCGGAAACCGGGGGAACCGTTTTCCGCACCGCCGAAACCGGGCCCTTCGGTTTCCGCGGGGAAGCGGAACGGCTGAAGATGATCCTGGATCCGGCGTCGGTAAAAAAGGTGGCCGCGGATCCGGGCCTGCCGGAACCGCAGGAAGCGGAAGTCCTGCCGGGGCCCTTTGAACGGTTCACAATCTGCAACGAATAACGGATAATGATCCGCGGGGCCGGAATGGAAACAGCCCGCCCCGCGCGGACGCTGTTCCGGGAAATATACACGGGGAGGAAGAAGCATCATGTTGCGTCAGGTAAAAACGGAAAACGGATGGGTCCGGGGCATTGAGGCGGCGGATCCGCGGATTACGGCGTTCAAAGGCGTTCCCTTTGCCGCGCCGCCGGTGGGGAAGAACCGCTGGCGGGCGCCGCAGCCCTGTGAAAACTGGGCGGGGGTACGGGACTGTTCCCGTTTCGCGCCGATCTCCATGCAGTGGATTCCCGGCCTTGGGGATGATATCTACTGCCGCGAATGGCATGTGGATCCGGAAATTCCCATGGGGGAGGACTGCCTGTATCTGAATGTCTGGACGAACGCGAAAAAGGCGGGGGAGAAGTTGCCGGTGCTGGTCTGGTTCTTCGGGGGCGGCCTGCAGTGCGGCTATCCGGCGGAAATGGAGTTTGACGGGGAGCGCATTGCCCGCAGGGGCATCGTTGTGGTGACGGTCAACTACCGGGTCGGCGCGCTGGGCTTCCTGACCCATCCGCAGATCAGCCGGGAGCAGCCGGACGCTCCGGCGAACTTCGGAAACCTGGACCAGCAGGCGGGCCTGAAATGGGTGCAGCGCAATATCGCCGCATTCGGCGGGGATCCGGACAAGGTGACTATCGCCGGCCAGTCCGCCGGGGGCGGAAGCGTCATGAGCCAGCTGGCCTGCAAGGCGAACAAGGGCCTTTTCCGCGGCGCCGTGGTCATGAGCGCCATGATTTTCGATCCCTATCTCCGCCGGGAGGTGGGCCGCCCGGAACTGCTGAAGGAAGCGGAAAGGAAGGGCGAGGATTTCTTCGCCTTCCTGGGCGTGAAGAACCTGGAGGAAGCCCGGGCCCTGGACGCTGTGACTCTGCAGCGCAGCTATGAAAAGTACATGGAAGGCCATATACCCTTCTTCACCGTGCAGGACGACCTGTTCTGCACCGGGGATCCGATCGCCCTTTACCGTAAAGGGGACTGTGTGGACGTCACCATGATGGCGGGCAACACGGCGGACGAATTCCTGAACACGGTTGACGCGAAGGATGAGGCCGGACTGAAGGCGGAAGCCGGACGTGTTTTCGGAGACCGGGCGGAGGAGTTCCTTTCCTTCCCGGAGAGCCGTTCGGAGCTTCCCGGACAGGGCTTCGCGCCGGTCAGCGGCATCGAGTGCACGGTCAAGGGCGTCCTGGCGGATACGGCGGCTAACGGAAAAAAAGGCTATTGCTACTGCTTCAGTCCGGATATGCCCGGCTGGGACAATCCCGGCACCTTCCACTCCTCAGACCTGTGGTTCTGGTTTGAAACCCTGGCCAAATGCTGGCGGCCCTTCGTCGGGCGGCATTATGACCTGGCGCGGCAGATGTGCGATTATTTCTGCAACTTCGTCCGCGCCGGCGACCCGAACGGCAAAGACCTGTGCGGACAGGAGCTTCCCCGCTGGGAGCCCTGGTCGGAGGGCGCGCCGTGTACCATGATGTTCCTGAAGGACGGCGCGGCGCCTTCCGCGGATCCGCTGCCTCCGTTCAAACGCTTTATTTCCGACCGGATTATGGACCGGATCAGGGGAATTCTGTAAGGTTTTTTGCCGCGGACAGGAGGAAACGGAACGAGTAAAAGGCGGCGTACGGGGCAAAATCAGCAAAAAATGCAGAATGTAATATTATTTTAAGGAATATGAAATGACCTGTTCACACTTTCCGTTGACAGATAATCCGTTGCCCTATATATTACAGATGCATAAAGAATTAAACAGCCTGTGTAACAAATACTGCCATATTCTAACGGGGCTGTTGCCGGCCGATGAACCGCCGCCGGCATTGAAGGAGTGAACGGTTATGAAATCAACCAGAGTACGGGCAAGGCTGCTGTGCCTTCTTTTGTGCCTCGCCGTACTGGTTCCCGCCGCCTCCGCGCTGGGGGAGACGACGAAGGTCGCGGCCTACCTGCTGCGCCTGCGGGAGGGGCCTTCCATCACGACGAAGGTGCTGGACGCCTATCCCCGGGGAACACGGGTGACCATCCTGAAAAAGGGCGCAAACTGGACAAAGGTCCGGGTGCACGGCAAGGAAGGATATATGCAGACCAATCTCCTGTCCTACGCCCGCGGCTCCTCCTCTCCTGGTAAAAACTCCTCCGGATCTTCCGGATCCACCGCCTATGTAATCAAAGGGGTCAGGCTGAACCTGCGGGAGGAAGCCAATAACTCCAGTGAGATCATCGCCTCCTTCCGCGGCGGCACCCGGGTGACGATCCTGCGGCGCGGCAAATACTGGTGCCGTGTTGAGGTGAAGGGCCTGGTCGGATACATGGGAACCGCATACCTGGACTTTGATGAAGAATAAAGAAGAAAAATAAAAGGCATAAAGAACCGGCCGCACCGTAACGGGGCGGCCGGCAGCCGATCCGGGCCGCTGCTCAGGCAGCGGCTCAGCTTTTTTTCCGGATTTCCTCAATCATCTCCAGCACCCGTTCGGTACCGTCGGCGGGAGGGGCCTTTCTCAACGCCTCCGTGAGGATATCCCGGTCCTTCCATGTTTCCCCGATGGCTTCCGCCAGGGAGTCGGGGTTCATATCCTCCTGCATCAGCACCCGGCACAGCCCGCGCTTCGCGAGGCTTTTCGCGTTCAGGATCTGGTCGCCGCGGCTGGCGCCTTTGGGATAGGGAATCAGCAGCATGGGGCGGCCCAGGGCCTGGAATTCGCACAGGGCGTTGGCTCCCGCCCGGGAGAGCACAAGATCCGTACAGGCAAGCGCATCCGGCAGTTCCGCGTCCAGAAACTCAATCTGCCGGTAGCCGGGGGCGCCGTCCAGCGCGGGATCCAGGTTGCCCTTTCCGCAGATATGGGCGATATCGAACGCCGCCAGCCGGGGCAGGGTTTCCCGCAGGCAGGCGTTGACGCTCTGGGCGCCGGAGGAACCGCCCATCATCAAAAGCACAGGCTTCTTCCCGTCAAATCCCAGGAGCTCCAGGCCCTTTTCCCGGCTTCCGGAAAACAGCTCCGGCCGGAGGGGGGTTCCGGTCATCTCCGCCTTTTTGCCCAGCGCCTCCGCACATTCCGGGAAGGTGGTGGCAAATCGGGTGGCAAAGGGCTTGCAAAGCCGGTTGGCGAGCCCGGGGGTCAGGTCGCTCTCATGGCAGAGCACCGGAATCCGGTGCAGCCACGCGCCGAAAACCACCGGAACCGCCACAAACCCGCCCTTGGAAAACACGACGTCCGGCCTGATTTTTCCCATCAGGCGGGCGGACTGAAACGCGCCCGCGATCACCCGGAATGGATCGGTGAAATTCTGCCAGGAATGATACCTGCGCAGCTTGCCGCTCTTGACCGCGTGATAGGCCACGCCTTCCACGGAGCGCATTTTCGGCGCTTCCATCCCGTTCTCGGTTCCGATATAGTGGATTTCGTACCCGGCCTGCTTCAGCCGGGGAATCAGGGCCAGGTGCGGCGTCACATGCCCGAGGGTCCCGCCGCCTGTCAATACGATCTTTTTCATATCAGCGCTCCGGTTTTCAGATGAATAATGGCAAATCGGAATCCGGGTATCCGAATTCCGATTGGATGTCAGTGGCTCTTGTGGAACAGCAGGCGCTCATAGCGGTCCTTGTCGCAGCGGCGCACCATGACCTCCAGTTCCTCGTCGCCCATAACGGTATTGCGTCCTTTGGCGTACAGGTCGTCCACCCGGGCGCGCATGTCAGTGACCAGCGGGTCGTTCTTTTCGATCACGTTGTCGCCGGTCAGGCGGAAATAGCTGTTGATCCAGTGGGCGATGGACGCGGTGCCGCCCCGGCTGTCCACGGCGACGGACGCGGGCCGGTTCAGGAGTTTCGCGGTGTTGAAGATATTGTAGATCTCCTCGTCCTTCAGCATCCCGTCGGCATGGATACCGGCGCGGGTCACGTTGAAGTGCCGGCCGACGAAAGGCTGCCGGGGGCTGATTTCCAGGCCGATTTCCCGTTCCATATAGTCCGCGATTTCCGTAATGGCGGTCAGGTCCATACCGCCGGAATTCCCGCGGAGGCTCTGATACTCAATGGCCATGGCCTCCAGCGGGCAGTTGCCCGTGCGTTCCCCGATCCCCAGCAGGCTGCAGTTGATGCTGGCGCAGCCGTGCAGCCAGGCGGTGGCGGCGTTGGAAACCACTTTGTAGAAATCGTTGTGCCCGTGCCATTCCAGCAGCTCCGAGGGTACTTCCGCGTAGTGCAGCAGGCCGTAGATAATGCCCTGCACGCTCCGGGGCAGCGCCGTGCCCGGATAGCTGACGCCGTAGCCCATCGTGTCGCAGGCGCGGATCTTGATCGGGATACCGCTCTCCCGGCTCAGCTCCATCAGCGCGCCGGCGAAGGGCACCACAAAACCGTAGAAGTCCGCCCGGGTGATATCCTCAAAATGGCAGCGGGGACGGATGCCGTAATCCAGGGCGCTCTTGACGATTCCAAGATACTTGTCCATGGCCTGCTTCCGGGTCAGGTGCATCTTGTTGAAAATATGGTAGTCGCTGCAGGATACCAGCACGCCGGTCTCGGCGACGCCGGCCTGCTTGACCAGTTCAAAATCCTTTTCGTTCGCCCGGATCCATGTGGTGATTTCCGGGAAAGGCAGCCCCGCGTCCTGGCACAGGTGCAGCGCTTTCTGGTCATTCTCCGTGTAAAGGAAGAACTCGCTCTGGCGCACCATGCCGTTGGGGCCGCCCAGGCGGCTCATCAGGCGGAACAGGTGCAGGATCTGCTCCGGCGTAAAAGGGCTGACAGACTGCTGGCCGTCCCGGAAGGTCGTGTCGGTCATCCAGATTTCCTTCGGCATCTGCATGGGCACATGGCGCAGGTTGAAGGCGACTTTCGGCACATGGTCGTAGTCGTAAATCTCGCGGTACAGGTTGGGCTCGGCCACGTCCTGCAGGCTGTAGCGGTATTTGGACTGCATGAGCAGGTTGTTTGTCGTGTCAAAACTCAGCATTGTTTTTCCTCTTCAATCTTTCTCTTGCTTTCTCCCGCCCTCGTTCTTCCGGCCGGAATCCGCCCCGGGAAAGGGGAACCGGCGTCAGCCATTCATTATATCCGGAAAAGGCCGATAACTCAAGCAAAGAACGAAAAGAGTGCATACCCGGCTTCAGTTCAGTTCCTCCGGCGCGGGTTCGGCATTCGGGTTTTCGTGCTTCTCCTCACATTCCGTCAGCCGAAGGTAGAACGCGGCCACGGAGCAGGACATGTACAGGCTCAGAGCGAGGCCGGCAAGCATCTGGAACACCAGGGAGAACACACCGGAGAGCAGGGAGGAGATCAGCAGCTCCAGCAGATACCACAGGAGAAAACTGAAAAGCAGGAAGAACAGGTTTTTCTTCTGGTCCCGCATCAGTTCCCGGCTGTGCCGGACGCAATGCATAATCCGGCTTTCCGGCTTTTCGGCCATGATGTAGTCCGCCAGGGCGTAGCGCAGCGCGGCCATCGCGCCCGGGACGGCCATCAGCAGGATGACAGGCAGCGTCATGCCGTAGCTTCCCTGCATGGCGGCAAGCTGCTCCTGCGTGCCCGAGGCCCGGAAAAGCGGCAGCATCGTGATGACAGCCGCGGCGATGCCGGGCAGCATCCAGAAAAGTACCTTCAGGATCACCATCAGCTGCAGCCCGATGGCCCGGAAGAATATCCGCATCCGGCAGAACACGGCGCCGACGGGCTGTTCCTGCCCGTGCAGGCGGTCCAGCAGCCACTTATACATCCCCAGGGACAGGCAGGGGGTCACCAGCCACGCCACCAGTTCCAGCCCGCGGACGGTCCAGAAAGCCGTGCTCTCCATCAGTTTCCTGATTTCATCCGCCAGCAGCTCCTGCGTCATCAAGCCGTCCCGGGAGGCGGTGACGATGACGGCCTGCAGCCGGGTGACCGGATCGTTCCCGGTGAAGGCGGAAAAGCCCTGCATCATCAGGGTGGGAAGGTTCACGATCAGCGCAATCAGCAGCGCGGTCTGCCAGTGGCCCTTCAGAGCGGCCAGGGCCTTCCTGCGGTAATAGCCGGAGGGATAGAACATGGAAAAACTCCTTTAAAACTCCTTTGAAACAGCAAAAGGGGATGCCTCGCGGCATCCCCGTCATGCTTCGGTCAGTCTTTCAGGGCATTCAGGTCGACTTTGATGCCGGCTTCCTCCACCCACTGCGCCACCTGGGCGTCGTAGGTTTCGTCCTGTTTGCTGGAAAGCAGGGCGGAGGAGATGGTTTCCTTCACTTCTTCCAGGGCGACGGGACCTTCTGCTTCATCGCTGTCATAGCGGATGATGTAGTAGCCGTAGCTGGTGCCCTTCACCTTGCCGGAATGGTCACCGGGCTTCTCCAGCGCCATGGCGGCTTCCACGAAGGCGGCGTCGAACCCGGTCATATCCGCGGATACGGCATAACCCTTCTCGTTGTTCTTCATACCGGGATCCTGGTTGTATTCGTCCATCAGGGCCTGCCAGTCGGCGCCTTCCTCGTCGATTTTCGCCAGCAGCGCGTCCACGTCGGCGTCGAGATTTTCAAACGCCTTGTTTGTGGCGGCATCCACTTCCGCGTTGGCGTCTTCCAGCGCTTTTTCGGCGTCCGCCAGATCCTTCTGCGCCGCTTCCAGATCCGCCTGGGCCTCTTCCTTAGCGGCCTTGATTTCCTCGCTGTCGCCCTCAAGCTCCAGCGTCTCGTTCGCGGCGTCGATCTTGGCCTGGGCGGAGGTCTTCGCGGTGTTGGCCTCGGTCACTTTCTTCTTGGCCTCGTCGATGAGGGTCTGATCCTCGTCCTTGAACTTGGTCAGGATCTGCTTCACCCGGCGGATGCCGGCGGGGGTGTAATACAGGGTGGCGGTGCCGTTGTTGGCGGCGGAAACCCAGGAGGCGGCGTTCTCACCGTAGGTGGTCTTGTCCGCTTCCACCTTGCTGTCGTAATCGGCCTTGATCTCCTCATCCGTTACGGCAACGTCCTTGATGATGTACTCGCGGATCTTGTCGTCGATCACGGCCTTGGTTTCACTCTCGATATAGGTGTCGATGGTAACGCCCGTCTCCGCGATCTTATCGTCCACGGCCTTGGTGATCGCTTCCTCGTCCATGCCCTCGGTATCGCCGATCATGTTCGACTTGATATAGTCCCGGGCGTTGTCAAGGTCTTCCTGCGCCTTGGTTTTGACGGTTTCCTGCTCTTCTTCCGTCAGCACGTCCAGCCCGAGCTCCTTGGCCTTGGCGGTCAGCGCCAGGTCCTTCTTGAAGCTTTCGATGGCTTCTTCCTGGGCGCTGGCGATGTTGTCGGGATCGGTCACGTCATAGGAGTAGCCGTACATGGAATAAACATAGGCCATCTGTTCCAGCTCGTTATTGACCTCGGCCTTCACTTTTTCCTTGGTAATTACCTGGTCGCCCATCCGGATAATCTCGGTGGCGTTGTCCACAGCCTCGTCCTTAACGATCAGGGCGCAGCCGCTCAGCAGCAGGACCATGGCCATCAGCGCGGCCAGCAAAGCTTTTTTACGCATAGGGAATCTCTCCGTTCATAACAAGTAATGGGAACACTCCGATTATTATATCAAAGCGGATGGGCATAGGCAAGCAAAAATTATCAGTAACCCACGATTAAACCGCTTCGTTCGGCATAAAAGCTGTCCAGGCCGCGGGTGGGCTGGATCAGCACCTCAATTCCGCGGTGGGCTTCCTCCAGCGCGGCTTTAAGCGCCAGGGCGTCCTTCTCATTCCGGCAGTGGCTGATCAGGATCTGCTTTCCGGACACTCCGACCTTCCCGATCTCCTCCGTCAGGAACCGTATCATGCTCCGGCTACCCCGGGCCTTGCCGCGGATGGCGATTTCGCCTTTTTCGTCCCCGATGCCGATCCCCCAGAATCCCAGGTGGCCGGCGATGAAGCCGATCAGGCGGCTGACCCGCCCGGACTTGATCAGGTTGTGGTAGGAAGCCAGGGCAAAGCTGGTATGGATCCTTTGGGCGGCCTCGTTCAGGTCTTTTTCGATTTCCTCAAAGGATCTGCCCTCCAGGATCAGGTCCCGGGCGCGCCAGATCAGCATCGCCTCTTCCGGGCCGGTGGCCTTTGAGTCGATGACCGCGATCCGTTTCTCCGGCTCCTCCTCCAGGACCATGTTCCGTCCGGCGCAGGCGCTGTTGTAGCTGCCGGACAGGGCGCTGGAAATCGTGAAGGCGATCACGGGGCCGGGGGCGGAGAACTTCTCCCGCCAGTCCTCCGGGGAGGGGCAGGCGGTCTGCGCCATTTCGGCATGGGACTCGTTTGCCTCCAGCATTTCGTCCACGGGCATGTTTTCGTCGTCGATGTATTCTTTTCCGCCGATGCGGATGGAAAACGGAATGGTCGTGAAATCAAGCTTTCCTTCGCCTCCGTCCAGCGTGAACAGGTCGCAGGCGGTATCGGAAACCAGGTGCCACACCAGGGAATCATCTCCTTTCCGGGATTGCCGCGGCATTACAGGTTCATAAAGCTGACCAGGTTTTCCCGCGGGGTCTTCGCCCGTTCGCATTTAAGTTCATTGAGCATCAGGGCGGTCTGCCCGTCCGGGCCTTCCACCTTTTTGCAGCGGGCGGTCAGGGTAAAATAGGTCCGGTTGTCCGGGGTGCGTTCCCCCTGGCAGACCCAGCCGCAGGGCGCGATATCGTTGGCGCAGCAGGTCATGGCCTCCCGGGCAAAATAGTAGTATCCCCGGGGAAACTCCCGCCGTTTCCAGGCCTGCCCGGTCAGGCAGACCACCTTTCCGTCGTAGCGTTCCGGATGGTCCATGCTGTCCACATAGAACAGGCCAAACTGCTCGTCCGTAATCCGGATGACGTCCGCCTTCATGTCATAGGGCAGGTCCTCGTCCCGGATTCCGTCGTCCACGGTTCCGTCCGTGTTCTCAAACAGGATGGTCGCGGCGCTGTTCATCGCCCGCAGCTGTTTGCGCCAGGAGCTCTTGGGGAAGCCCTCGCCGCAGCGGTTCACATAGATCATATCCGCCGCTTTCATCGGGTCGGTCAGGAGCTTGCGCATGTTGGTCATATAGTTGTCAAAGGTGGTGGCGTCGGCCGTGGTGACGACCTGCGCCCAGTCCCACAGCCGCGGAAGCCTGATCTCATCCAGCTTTTCCATGCCCCACATGGTGTTGTATTCCATGATGACGCAGGTCGGCTCGATTTCCCTGTCCAGCCGCGCCAGCCTTTCCGTGGTCAGCTCCTCCGCGCTCTCCAGGTTCACCAGCACGCCCTTGTGCTTTTTCAGTTTTTCCTCATCCCATTCGGCCTCGCCTTCCTCGCAGCACAAAATCAGCACTTTCCCGCCGTTGGTGAAGCGCTCGTTGCCCAGCACCGTCAGGCCCAGGGTGGTTTTGCCGGATTCAATGAAGCCGGTGATCAGATAAATCGGTACAAATTTGCGGATCATAGATGAAACAACTCCGTCAGCGCTTTTTCGTCCAGGTCGGCGCCGATAACGCACAGCCGGCCGGTGTAATCCGCGCTGCCGTCCCTCAGGTCGATCTCCCCGGGCACATAGTCAAACTGGAACCAGCCGCCCGCGGCATTCTGCAGGATACCCTTGGCCCGCAGCACCCTGCCGTACTCCTCCTCGTCGGAAAGCTTCGCCAGCATCCCGCGGATCTCGTCCTGTTCATACCGCCGCGCGGTTTCCAGGCCGATGTTGCCGAATACCTCGTCCGCGTCGTGTTCGTCCGCGCCGTGGTGATGGTGGTGGTGATGGTGCTCATGGCCGTGTTCATGTTCATGTTCATGGTGATGGTGCTCATGTCCGTGCTCATGTTCATGTTCATCGTCATCGTCATCGTCGTCATCATCATCGTCGTGATGATGCCCATGGTGATGGTGTTCATGCTCATGCCCGTCGCCGTGATGATGTTCGTGTTCATCGTCATCATCGTCATCATCGTCATCGTCTTCCAGGGCGTCAAAATGGATCGGCCGGCCGGTTTCAATAACGTCCAGCATGAAGTCCGGCTCCATCTCGTCCCAGGGGGTGGTAATGATCCGGGCGTCCGGATGGGCTTCGGCGATCAGCAGGCGGCTTTTCTCCACCCGGTCCGCGTCCAGCAGCTGGGTACGGCTGAAAATGACCGTGGAGGCGCTCTTCACCTGGTCCAGGAAAAACTCGCCGAAATTCTTCATATACATCCGGCATTTTCCGGCGTCCACCACGGTGGCGCTGCCGCCGACCTCAATTTCGGGATGGCGCTGCTTCGCTTTTTCCACCGCGGCCAGGATCTCGCTGAGTTTTCCCACGCCCGTAGGCTCCACGAGGATCCGGTCCGGATGATAGGTATCGATCAGCTGATCCACCGCGGCCTGGAAATCCCCGGCCAGCGTGCAGCAGATGCAGCCCGCGTTCAGCTCCGTCACGGTAATTCCGGCGTCCTTCATAAAGCCGCCGTCGATACCGATTTCACCGTATTCATTTTCCAGCAGCACCACCTTTTCATTCCGGAGGCGCCCGGTCAGCAGCTTTCGGATGAGCGTGGTCTTGCCGGCGCCCAGAAAGCCGGAGATAACATTGACTTTCACCATTTTTCTGATCCTTCTTTCCTTGGGTTCGCCGCCGCGTTTCACAGCGGCAATCCTTTTATATCGCTTGCTTTCCCCTTTGTCAATCGTTTTCGGCACCCCTGGCGCGGAAATACCGCGAAAGTTCTGCCGGCGGAGGAAGAGCCCGACCCTTGACCCTCCACGAAAAAATGATATAATACAAGAGATACAAGTGCTTTTCATACTACGAAGGGAAAGGGGCTGCCTGCTTGAGGCTGACTTTCGGGATCCTGTTTTCAGTGATCATCATTGCCATGGCTGTCTGCGCGAGGATCGCCAGGCGTTCCGGGAAGCGAATAGGATTCGCTGCCGCCTGTTTGCTGACGGCTTTAATCCTGCCGATGGCCGGGAACGGGATCATCATCATTTCCGGAAACAAAAGCTTTTCCCTGATCGGCTGCTATATGTACTATCTCGGGCTGGATCTTTCCATCGGGGCCCTGCTTTATTATACATATGTTTACTGTCCGGTTCTGAAGGCAAAATGGCTTCGGAACGCAGCGGGTTTACTTCTGCTGGGAGACATGGTCCAGTTGCTGATGAATCCGTTTCTGCACCACGCTTTCGATATCACCGAAATTGAGGTGGACGGGTTTCCCTATTACAAAATGATTCCGCACCTTGGACAGCAGTTTCACCGGGCTGTCGATTATCTGATTCTTGCCGGCATTATCGCCGTTTTCATTATCCAGGTGATCCGGGCGCCGCGCCTGCAGACGGAGCGGTATTGGGTCATTCTGGTGACGCTGTTACTGGTTACCGCCTGGGAGACAGTCTATATTTTCTCCGGTTCCCCGATTGACCGCTCAATGGTCGGCTTCGGCGTGTTCGGGCTGCTGAATTATTACTTTTCTCTGTATCACCGGCCGATGCGGCTTCTGGACCGGATGCTCAGCAGCATGGTTTCCGAGCAGGAAAACCCTGTATATTTCTTTGACGACAACAAGCATTGTATCTGGATGAACCGGGCGGGAGCAAAGTTCCTGAACCTGGAGGAGCATGACTTGGAAGAGGCGGAAACCCGCCTGAAAAAAGAATTCGGTAGCCTGCATCCGGAACTGGCCGAATGGAAGGATCACCTTAACATCGAATGGAACGGGGAAAAACGCTATATTGAACTGACAAAGCAGCCCCTGATTGATTCCGGGCACAGGATGGACGGCTTCTATTTCCATATCCATGACCATACAGACGAACAGCGCGCCAGTGAGCAAAAACTGTTCAATGCCCGGCATGATCAGCTGACAGGGCTGCTTAACCGGGATTATCTGTACGAGCGCACAAAGGAACTGCTGGCCGAAAACCCGGAAGAGGCGTATCTGATTATCACCGCGGAGATCACGGACCTG
>Ga0310690_10008951_pt1 | contig 12620 bp, 11 predicted proteins | sample AusTroGonzalo_MG_2_FD_207661 | JGI IMG/M metagenome (GOLD analysis project Ga0310690, IMG submission 207661) | Bovine rumen microbial communities from tropical cattle in Woodstock, Queensland, Australia - Gonzalo_04 (v2) (version 2) | ecosystem: Host-associated > Mammals > Digestive system >...
AATGTAGTAAAAGTTGCTGATAATATTATTGATATTTGTTATGGACTTAGACATCCCCTTATACCAAGCGTGTTTATGCAGCCTATTATGACTGAAGTGGATATGAAAACTGGTGAAGTACTAGTTTCATTAACTATGGCTTTAGGTAATGAATATGAGCCGCTGCTTAATGTAATGTATCAGATTAATAGAGGTGTTAATGTTTATGAAGATGAATAAATGATATAAAGTATGTCTTTCAATAGCTATGTTTTTTGGAGCTGTTATTGCTGCTATTTTATTTATGAAGATACCTGCAATTAACAATTTATTTATCCCAGAAACAATCTCATCAGTCAATGGAATTTGGTTATGAGCGCTAGTTTGGATAGTATTGGCTCTTGAGTGTTCTATAATCCCTGGCTCTTATGTACCATTCTTAGTATTTTTTGCAGCTACACCTATGGCAGATAATAAGTTATTATTTTGTGCTATTTGTTCATCAGCAGTTATTATTGGACGAGTTGGAGCTTATTTTGTAGGTAAGTTTTTTGGGAATAGATTATTAAAATGAGCCGCTGAGGACTCTTATACTAGCTGGCAAGAAAAATTATCTGGTAAAGCCGGAAAGTCTATTTATGCAGCAACAGTTGCACTTCCAGCATTTCCTGATTTAGTATTATCTTGAGTAGCAGGTTCAATTAGTATGAATTTCTGGTTTTATATTTTTATAAATGCTCTTTGTAAAATAGTTGAAAACATATTACTTATTTATTTAGGTATTACAATGGGCAGTGGTGGAATTGTTTGATTATTTATTTATATTGGTATTATTGTTACAAGCTTAATTACAGCTGTTATATTAAAAATTATAATGGTAAATAATCAAAAAAATAAAAATTAATATTAAACTAAAAGAAGCAGTTAAGTAGAGTTGCTTCTTTTTATTTTTTATCTATACTTTTGCTAAATTATATGATTGAATAGAGGAAAATAATATGTTTCAAATTAGTAATAATGGCATTATTGTAATAAATAGAGGTGATTCCTTTACCATCAATGCTTCTATTAATATTGGCACAATTTTAGAGCCAATTACATACACACTTCAACCAGGCGATAGAGTTTATTTTGGTCTCATGGAGCCAAATCAACCTTTTGAATTTGCTGTAATGAGAAGAAGGTTTACTAATGCAGACTTAGATGAACATGACAATGTGGTAATGAAGTTTGATTCAGACCAAACAGAATGTTTACTCCCAGGTGTTTACTATTATATGATAAAGCTTGCAAGAAAAGATGAAAATGGTAAAGATATAGTTGATACAATTATTGAAAAAACTAAATTTATTATTGTTGAATAGGAGGAATATTAATGGCAACTGGAAAAATAAAAGCCTCAGCAAATGTTGCAGGAACAATTAATATTCCAACAAAACTTGCTACATATTCTGGTGTAACTACAGATACAGTAGATATTACAGGAAAAACTAATATTCCAACAAAAGATGTATATTATGGTGCAACTACAGATACAGCAGAGGTTTTAGTTGATAATACAAACAGGCTAATTTCTGTTAATGTCAATACAAATACTATTCAAGAAAAACTTATTTCTGGAGTAAATATTAAGACAATTAATAGTGAGCCCCTTTTAGGTAGCGGCAATATTGACATTGATGTGGGGTATGCTGTTTGGGGAAATATTTCAGGAAATTTATCTGATCAAGCTGACTTGCAAAATGCTTTAAATAATAAACAAGATAAACTTGATTTTAATTCAGAAATACCTGCTGGTGGTGAAATTGTTCCACTTTATAGTATTAAGGATGCTGATACCTATTATACTATAGTTAATACAGAAGTAAGAGCTGGCGGGCTAAATAATTTTACTTTTGAAGACGGGAAAGAAGTAACTTATACAGCTACTATCAGTAGTAATTGTACTTTGACTATTCCAAGCACAATTAACCAAGGTTTTATTTCACTTTTAACTATTTCAAATATGGCTGCAAACAAAACTATTATCATTCAAAAAGAAAGTCAAGAAATACCATTTAATATTAGAATTGTATCAGGTACAACGGTATTACCAGGAGATAGCTTTGTAACAAGTATTGCAGGTAAAAAGATTATTTTTGCTCGTTGTGACGGAGCTGATATTGAAATATTAGTCATTGAAGAGCTTGGGGGTTAACCCATGAACAGGCTCTATAGAACATATATATTTTTAAGGAAAAGTGCTGGTGCTGCTTTTAAAACACTTTTTCGTTTTTTAGTACCTCTTAAACTAAAGCTAAAGACAGAGGCACCTTTTTTAGTTGCTACAAGTAATTTAGTTGCTACTACAATTACACTTGAAACAGCAAACTTAGATATATTAGCTCATAGTTATACTGCAGATACTATTTTGTCAGATATTTCAATTCCGGCTAATTCTATTGATTTTAGTACTAATGCTTTTATTCCTTATAGATGTGATTATATTACTAGCTTAATTGATTTTGGAGCAGTTATTGCCTCACAAGTCGTCTCAAATTCATTTCCAATAGTAACTCTTTATATAAATACATCTTTGGACCTTACTATTATTGATTTACCTACAACTTTATACTCTTGCTGGCCAAATACTTTTAGTACTTATACCTACATAGAACATGCTGTAGATTTAGAGTCTGTATTAAATACTAAATTAGCTAATGTATTTTTACCTTATATTGAAATTGATAGTGCTATTGATATTACTTCATCTCTAACTAATTTTGATTCTACCTTAATTTATACTTTAACATATATAGATAGTACTCTAGATATTGAGTCTACTATAAAACAATATTCTCCAACAGTTTTTATTCCAGAGATAGAGATAGATAATGCTATTGATTTAGAAACTAATATAAATCAGTATATACCTAATAGGTTTATTCCAGAAGTCATTATAGACAGTGCTGTAGATTCACAAGCATTTTTACAACAGTTTGAGCCAACTAAATTTATTCCAGAAATAGAAATAGATAGTGCTATCGAGCCAATGATTTCTAATATAGATAGTTATTCACCAATATTTACATCAAGTATTAGCAGAATAGATGGCAAGGTAGATGTTTTTGTTACAGATATGTATCTTAAACCAGTTGGTGGTGATATATTTGGTACTTATATTCCTGTTACTGGGAAATTTATAACTGAAGCTACAATAGATGCTGAAACTTATTTAGGTGATATTTTTTCAGTAGACAATTTAGGAGCAGTTGGTTCAATGCCATTTATTGCTGGCAGTGGTACTATTGCAGCTACTATAAATAAATTTATAGTAGATGATTTAGGTGGTACTGGGGCAGCCCCACTTACTGCTACTGGAGCCATAAGTGCTATAAAAAATGAATTTATAGCAGATACTTTAGATATAATTGGTAGAGTTCCTTTTGCTGCTACTAATGCTATAAGTACTGTATGGAATAGGTTTATAGTAGATGATTTGGGCATTAGTGGGGGCTTTACTTTTAATACTATTAGCCTAAGTGCTACATCTGAGTATGCTATTGCAGATATAAAACTTGTTGATATTGATTTAGCTACAAGTTTAGCCGCTTCACAAGCAGTAGATACTTTTTCAAATATTAGTATAGAAGCAATTAATATTATTCTAAATACAGATAGCTTTACATCTACACAATTTATTGACACTGTTGGCATTCAAGGTATTGATATTTATTCTATAGTAAATCCACTTACTTCAGATAATATTATAGCAAATATTTCTGGTATTAATGAATTATTTGATGTTCATGATATCATATCTAGCACAGCTTTATTTGTAAAGTCAGATATTTCAATTATTGGCTCACTTGATATGTATGCTACAGTGGAGACAGTTTTAGCCCCACCAATTGACCTTGGTTATACTACTATTATAGCTGATCCGGGGATTAATTTATTACCAACTATCTATAGTGATATAGCTAATTTTATAAATAGTAATACTATTATAGATGATATTTATTTAAAGCAAAATATAGTAAATAGTAGTAGTTTACAGGTTACTCCAGTTATTTTTACTGAAAATATTAATCCATTTATTGCTTTTAATATAGAAGATAAACTAGTAGATAAAACTAATTTTAGTATTACTAATAAAAATAAATTTAATGCTATTTTTTGTTACACAATTTTTGCTAAATTATATGATTACCGAAGTAGCACCTATGCTTTGGGGTCTATGGGGAATATTACTTTAACAGAACTATCTTTCCATAGACACAACTATTAGTTATTGAAGGAGAAATTTTATGTTAACTGATGCTGTAAAATTAAGAATCTTGAATAATATTGCTGGGATTAATAGTACTAATCTTCAAACAGGATATTGGCTTGGTCTATCCTCAACAACTCCAACTGTTGCTGGTGGAAATTTTACTGAACCAAGCTCAGATGCTGGATATAGAAGAGTTTATATTTATTCATCATCATCAACATCTCAATATGTTCAGTATCCATTTATTATTGATCCAAATGATTCACATTCTGCAATAAATAGAGATGAAGTTCATTTTAATGTTGCTACTGCTGATTGGGGCGACCCACTTACTTATGTTGGAATTTTTGATAATAGTGCAGGTAGTGGCACATTATTAGCTTATGGTCTTCTTGTTGATGGTGAAGGTGATCCTGCTCCAATTACAGTTTTAAAAGATCATATTCCAACAATTCTTGCAGGACAAGCTAGAATCACAATTGATGTTGAATAGTTATTAGGAGGTGGTGTTTATGCCTTCTAATCCACATACAACATATTTAAATTTACCCTTATATAATGCTGAAGATACTACAACTAAGTTTGTAGATTATTGGCAGTCTATAAATATGAATGCAGATGGAGTTCATAATCCTTCATCTGCTTTTCAGCTTATAGATGCAGCTTACCATGATTTAGATTTACGTATTCAAGCTCTTCCAGAACAAATTAAGTCTGAAATAGCTGATTTATTAGATGAAGCAATGAGTGATCATTATTAGAACTTATGGGAAATATAAATACTTCTATTGAACATTTAGTAAGTATCTATCAAGATGTTGCTAATGCTATCAGGTCAAAAGCTGGAACCAGTGTTACAATTACTCCAGATGATTTTGCTCAACAAATTTTAGCTATTCCATCAGGCGGTGGTGGAAGTGAAGAATGAGTACCTTATAGCATTAATATTTTAAATAGTGTTTCTAATACAACCATTCTTCCAACGTTTTCTTTTACAGATGATACTTACTATTTATATGATAGTGAAGAAGAAGCATTTACTCAGCAAGACCCAACAAAGCCAATAGATACTACAAATTTGGGTAATAATATTTTTATTAGAATTATAGAAGGAACAACTAATGACACTATTTTATTTACGATTTCAGACAGAAAAGTTTTAGTCAATTTTTATCTTAATGACACACCTCTTGAAATAGTAGATGATACTTTTAATGAAATAAAAATAAAAACAAGCTCTAAGTTAGTTTCTTTAGATAATCTTACTTTTAAGTTTGATACTTTAGACTTTGATAAAGATACTGTCTATGATGATTTATTAATTTCAAACAGTGATGAGGCTAACTATTATCCAACAGCTATTTTATCTAGAGGTGCAAAAGCTAGCTATGATGAGTTGGCTAAAGATGCTGATACAAATTATGTATTAGACCAAATTTTAGGAATTAATGATCCAGATGAAGAAAATAGAACTTTTACAGCTTTAGAAAATTATAGTTACGATAATTTAGGAACAGTTTCTTGGGACTATAAAGAAAAAGTAGATACATATTTTATTTATTTAAAAGCCAATAATGATGAAGAAATTTATTTAGGGCAGATAGCTAATACTCAATATTTAGAAGATTCTGACTCCGGTTCTGATAGTGATGGTGATTTTTCTTATAATATTTTAAATAATCCAAATGCTAATTTATCAGATTTTACTACAGATGATAGCCTACAATTAAATGTCCAATGTACTGGCTTTAGATTTTTTGATATGGATAACTATACAACTATTTATGGTCCAGTAGGTACTATAAATAATTCTTTAGTTTTTAATCAAGACTATACGGTGGCAAGCTATACTCCGATAGCAACTCAAATTGGTACATATTTTAATACCTATAATAGTGTAGGTGATTTTGTAGAAAAGCTTGAATTTCAAGAAACCAGTATTCCGATAGAAAAATTTGGTGATGCTACTATTGCTAAGATTATAACAAAAGAAAATAATAAAATTACAAGTATTCCAAACAATTCAGATATTAGCAGTTTTTTAAATTTAAGTTCATTTACTTATCAAGTCGAGGTTTCTCAAGATGATAGTGTTTTTACATTAGGCGAAGATAATTGATATATTAGTAAGAATTTTAATGGTATTGAAGTGGCTCTCCCTGGCTATGCTTATGCTAAAATTATTTTTAACAGTAGAAAAGCCACAACAGTTAAACTATTATTTCAACAATACACAAGAGACTCTTTTACCTCAACAGTTAGTACATTAGTTTCTAAAATTGATACTACACTTAGTCGATCAGCAGATGCTGATGCGTCTTCTTTACTTTTTACAACAATAGAGCCAAATAATACTAGCCCATATGATGCGACTAAGCCAGGGATGCCATATGCTGCTTGACTTGATATTCCAGCAGGTGAGTCTTTTATTACACTTAAGTTTAGAAAACAGAGTACAAGTTATAGCGGTTCATATGCTGCTCTTAAATTTAAAGTTGAGGAAGAACATTATTATTGGCATTTAGATTCTGATTCTTGTATTGAGCAAAATTTTAAAAAAGTAAGTTATAATAATACGGGGTCTTTTATTTATAATAATAAAATTTATTCTCAATCAGATTGGAATATTAGTGAAAGTCCAGTATTATATAGCTATGATTTAGCTACTAATGAAATTACAACAAAACCAGTTATAGCTAAAGCTTATCATACAGGTATATTAGGGGATAACAGTGGTAGATACTATGCTTTTGAAACAGATAGTGTGCTAAGAATTTATGATATTGAAACAGCTACTTTATTACAAAGTTATTCTGCAAAAGATGTTTTTGGCTATTCTTACTTTGGCTACTATTTAAGAAGCTGTTCAATTGGGACTAAAATTTATGTTGCGTATTCTTCAGCTAGCAAATACTTATATGTATTTGATGTTGCTACTGGACTTTATTCTATTATCAATAATGCAATTAATTACCCATGTACCTATACACCAATGATTCCAGTTAATAATAAAATATATTTTATAAATACTGGGATAGGAGGGAGTTATTCAAGCTTCAATTCTTTATTTTTAGTATTTGACATTAATAATAATAATTTTTATTATGAAGGAGCTATGCCTCAGACTCGTTGATTCGAAAAGGGTGGATGTTGCTGTATTAACAATAGATATATTGTTATGCTTGGTAATGATTCAGTTTCAAGTCAACAGTATCAATTTGTATTTATTTATGATACTTTACTAAAAGAAGTTCATAGAAGCAGAAATAACTTATTTGCAACATATAATGGTTTTACAATTAAAGAGCAATATTGTATGGATGTTGTCTGTACAAATAATATTTTATATCGTATAGGGGGCTATATTCAATATAGTACTACAGCTAATTTACCAGTAATTTTTAAAACAGTTTTATGTAATAGTAGAGAGCTTTTACCAGAAGCAGATGATTCAAATGATTAAAATAAAGGATATTAAACTATGGCGAGTTCAACAGGTGAAAAATTTAATAGACTTATAAATGCTAAAGAGCAAATTAGAAAATCAATAAATAAAAAAGGTGTCAGAGTTACTGAAGACCTTCCTTTTGAGCAATATGCAAATAAAATTAATAATATTCCTTTATATGATGAAAATTTAGAGGATGCTGGCTTTCTTAATTTTGTTTTTAATTATTTTAATAGTAATTTAAAAAGACCGGGTGGGTATAGTTTTTATGGCAATAATAACATCGTTTCTCTTTCAGCACAAGATATCACAAATTTAAATAGAATGGGATTCTCTGGTAAGGATAGTTTAGATTCTGCTTTTGCATATTGTTCAAAGCTAGTTTCTGTTGCCCCAGTCTACTTTAATAATAGCAACAGTTATGCTAATTTATTCAGAGAATCTAAACAATTAGAAACTGTAAATGTGACAGCAGATTCTAACTTTACCACCACCGAAAGAATGTTTGAGTCATGTTCTGCTTTATCTAATTTAACTTTAAATTTGCAAACTTCAAGTACAGATACAGGTAATTTTACATGTACTTATATGTTTTCTGGCGTAAATATTCCGGATAACTCTATAGCTAGCCTTTATTTTCCTAATTATCGTAATTTATTTTATGGCTCTAAGATAACAAGCCTTAACTTTTTAAATAATTGAGACTTACGAACAAACACAGGTGAAGCGCCTTCATGGGATAATATTTTTTATAATTGTACAAATTTACAGGATTTTACTTTTCCAACTAAACTTAAGTATACTCCACCTTATTCGTTAGCTTATGCATTTACATCTAATAAAGGGCTTAAACCTCAGGCAATGCCAACATTACAAAATTTTTTTGATACTATTGATTTATCTAAAGTGACAAACATGACTGGGCTATTTAGTAATTTATCTGAGAACTTTAATGGGTTAAATTTAACTATTCATATGCCAGCTGAAAATAATACGTGTAATATAGATAATATGTTTAATAAGAGCTACACTTTTAGTGGAAGAGGCCCTATCGAATATTTTAGTTATGACGGTGTTGGCTCTGCTGAGAGTTTATTTAGTGAGTATAGTAGTAACCTAGATAATGTTAGCTATCATCCAACTACTTCTGTTGGCACATTAAATTTACCAAATATTACTAAGTTACGTAAAGCTTTTTATTATAATTCTTATTTAACTGATATAACTCAAATTAATATAGGTGACTCTGCGCAAGATATAGCGCAAATGTTTTATTATTGCAAACGTTTAACATCTATTCCACTATTTAATACTAAAAATGTAACTGATATGTCTGAGATGTTCTTTTATTGCCAAGCATTAACTACTGTCCCACAGTTTAATACTCAAAAAGTTACTACTATGTATCGTATGTTTGCTGGATGTACAGCTTTTACTACAGTTCCTCAGTTTAATACCAGCAACTGCTCTAATTTTGGATCTATGTTTTCTGGCTGTACGGCATTAACTACTATACCAGCTCTGGATTTAGGAAGTACTATAAATAGTTCTTATTGGGCGAATGCTTATAATAATAGTTATAACCCACTTTATCAAATGTTTTATAACTGTTCTAATCTAGAAGAAATTCATTGTATAAATATTAAGACTAGTTTAGATATTTCCTACTCTACTAAATTTACAAGAGAAGCATTGCTTGAAATTGTAGGAAATTTAGTAAATGTCGGTGCAGATAGGACATTACATATGGGAGCTACAAATTTAGCTAAATTAACAGCTGAAGATATTGCTATTGCAACAGCTAAAGGCTGGACTTTAGATTAATGAGGTATTAACTATGACAACATCTACTAGCAATAAATTTACTCAATTAGCAACTGCTAAAGAGCAAATTAGAAAGTCAATAAATAAAAAAGGCGTAGTTGTAACTACAGAGACGCCAATTGAGCAATATTCAAATAAAATTGAATCTATTTATTTTTATAATTTAGAAGATGCTAATTTTAATGATTTTATAAGTTCATATTTTGTTAATATTGAGTCAGCTACTGATCAATTTATGAGTAGCCAGATTACAGACCTTGATAGCACTACTATTTCATATTTAAATAAAATGGGCTTTAAATATTGTACAAGTGTTCAGTCTTGCTTTTATAATTGTCCAAATCTTACTTTAGTTGATGGAATTGAACTATATAGTACAGGGTCATGTGATAATATGTTTTCACAATGTGCTAATTTATCAACAGTTAATTTGACAGTTAGCTCTCCGGTTCTTAAAACCACCCAGAGCATGTTTGATAGCTGTAGAAAGCTAAAAAATTTAATTTTGAATATATCAACAGAATATACGGCCAGTGATTTTACCTGTGAGCGTATGTTTGGTTATGTACCATTAAACAATTTGGCAACTTCAAGTGTTTCATTAGACTTTCCAAAATATGAAAGAATCTTTGCCTATACTACTGGTTTAGCTAGCTTAAACTTTTTAAGTACTTGAGATTTTACCTCTTCAACTAGTGCAGCTCCAAGTTGGTCTAGTTTATTTTATGGCATAGTACCCCCAGTAGATCTTACTTTACCTAATTCTTTTACCTATACTCCACCAGGTAGCTTATATAATCTTTTCTCACAATGCACTGATTTTGAATGAACAAGTGCCCGTTGAGCTAGTATTCAGGCTTTTCTTGACAGCTTAGATTTATCAAATGTTTCAAATATGAATTATTTTTGTACTTGTCCAGCTGCCAGTACTAAGTATTGTTTAGACCTTGATATTAGATTGCCAGTAGATGGTCAAGATTGTAGTATTGAATGTGGTTTTTATACTAACACAACTAGAACATATGCTCAGCAAGGGGTTATTACATCATTTAGCTTTAATGGTAAAGGAGGTGCAACAAGTATATTTAGTGAATATCCTAGTTACCTTGATAATACTGGATATCATCCAAAAACTTACATAGGCTCTTTAAATTTACCATATGTCACATCATTAAGAAGTGCTTTCCAGAGTAGTTCATTTTTAACTGGAATAGACTCATTAATAACTGGTTCAGATTTAAAAGATACTGGTTATATGTTCTATGATTGTAAAAGATTAACAACTGTTCCATTATTTGATACAGAGTCCGTTACTTACGCTAGTTATATGTTCTATGATTGTTCCTCTCTTCAAACAATTCCAGCTTTTAATTTTTCTGCTATAAATGGTAATTCTAGTAGTATGAGTTATATGTTCTATAATTGCTCTAGTTTAGTAGAAATTCCAGCAATAGATCTAGCCAATTTAACAAATAATCGTAGTTATACTGATGGTAGCAGCTCAGTTTATTATATGTTTTACGGGTGCTCAAATTTAGAACAAGTGAAGTTTACTAATATTAAAGTTAGCCTAGATTTGTCATATTCAACAAAATTTACAAGAGCTGCATTAAATGAAGTAATTGGTAATTTAGTTAATGTGGGGTCAAGTAGAACCCTTCATATTGGTTCTACAAATCTTGCAAAATTAACCGCAGAAGATATAGCAGTTGCAACTGAAAAAGGCTGGACGCTTAATTAGGAGAAATTATTATGGAATTTATAGAAAAAACAAGAAAATTAACAAGCTCAACAGGGTTCTTAAAACATAAGGAGTCAGGCGCTATTTATAATTATTCTATTTATTTAGGGATTTATTCCTCAGTAGATGAATATGAAGAAGTAAGTGAGCAAGACTACATAGATTATTTAGAGCTTTTAAGAAAACAGGAAGAAGAAGCTAGGAGAGGACCTGAAGATAGCTCTGATGATGAAACAGTTATAGAAAATATTGAATAAATAATTATAAAAAATTAAGGTGCTTACTAAAGTAAGTACCTTTTTTATTTGCATTTTATCTGCTAAATTATTTGATAGTTCGGAGAAAATAAATATGTCAGATATATTCAGAAATTACCCACAACCTGATGATTATATACCAGATAATAGGCCAATTAAAATTGAGCCTAAAAAGCTTACTATAATGACAGGAGAAACAACTACTCATACTTTTGAAGTACCATTTAATGCTATAGAACTTTGCCGTGATGTTGAAATTATTTATAAGCAAGGCCTTCATGAGGTTTTTCATAAATCAGGAACAGCTTTAGAGATTATTCCAACTCATAATGAGCATTGTTGTATTATTTCTTGTTATTTAGGTTCAGGTGAAACTTCTTATTTTAGAGATAATTTATTAGACACAAAAGTTCAACTTAAATTTTATATGAAAGATTATACTATCGCATATAGTGAAATTTATGATGTTGAGGTTTTGAACTCACTAGATACATCTTGTGCTCCAGGTCCAGGAATTATTATTGGATTTGGTTATACGGAGGATTAGTTATGCCAGAAATTAAAAGAATTACTTTACACCCACTAAAAAGAGGTGGAAAAATAGACCCATCTGTTAATCTTTATCCAAAAACTCTTAAAGATGGAATTGTTGACAGAGAAGGAAATGAGGTCGAAATTTTTAGCGCACAAGAAACTACAGCTTTAGTTAATGAAGAGGTTACGGCTGAAAGAGACAGAGCTGTAGAAAAAGAAAGACTTATTGACGAAGCTATTGAAGTTATTAATAGTAAAATTCCAGCAGAAGCTACTCCTGAAAATCAATTAGCAGATAAAGCATATGTTGATTCTGCTGTTTCAGTAAGTGATGCAAGGTTTATTTCTCCAATTTGTGAAAAATTTGAAGATTTACCTATAGTTGGGGTTAATAATAATGACTATACATTTGTAGTAGAAAGAGACCCAAATCAACTTCAAGCTGATGGTGTTAATAAACAAGTTATTAAATATACTGAATATATTTGAGATGAAAGTATTCAAGCCGAAAATAAATGAAGAGCTGAGTATGAACTTTATAATAACTGGTTTACCGTAGACCAATGGGCAGCAATTAATTCT